>JAABVA010001100.1_pt1 | contig 29790 bp, 30 predicted proteins | sample 5560331 | NCBI WGS metagenome assembly JAABVA01 (sample SAMN12812661, study PRJNA571458) | rock metagenome | isolation source: Antarctica rocks | place: Antarctica: Victoria Land, Mt New Zealand sud | collected 2016-01-07 | reverse complement strand
TGAACTTTTGAATTTGCTGTTTGATCATTTAGCTGAGTGAGCTAAATAAATGATTGATGTATTGTGAAAGTTGATCAATTTGATGTGAACTTTCGTTCGCTGTTTGATCATTTAGTTAAGCAGACTAAATGAGCTTTGAATTGTTTGTGAGCATTGCAATGCAATGCTCAATCTGTGTATTGTGAAAGCTGATCACTTCAACGTGAACTTTCGTTCGCTGTTTGATCACATGATCTTGTTGTTTGTCAGCATTGCAATGCGATGCTCAATCTGTGTATGTGAGCATAACATGCGCGTATCGCGCTGTTACTGCTCTGTCGATGAGATTCTTCAGCTCTTCTGACAAGCATAGCTTGCAGAAGATTTGTAGTCAGCATTTCATACAGATAAATCTCATTGTTGATCAACAATTAAGTTTCAAATATTAAAAGTTAAGTCAACGTTTGAGTCAAAGAATGATATAAATAAAGTATCACATGTTTTTTGCATGCATCAACAGCACTTCTTCTCTTTTTTAAGAAAATATTCTTACATTCTTATACTTCAAATCTTCATTGATTGCGTTCATGTTTGCATGCATCTGCAGTGTGTAAACATTTGACAAGTATGAGAAGACTTTTAAAGTGTCAATTTTCATGTAAATAATTTGAACTTCAACGCTCATGATTTTTGAGAAAAGCGCACTTTTCTTACTTGTAGTCTTTTGCTTATCTCTTTTCATGATTGATAGTAGTGATGTGATAAAAGCAAAATGAATGTTACTTACTCATTCAGAGCATTATGATTATGAGTTGTGAGATTGCTGATGTTTGACAAACATTCTCATTACATTGATGAGTGAATTTTTCTATACTTTGCTGCGTTTCATAAATGCAGAATGATCGTAGCTGAAATCAATACTGATGAACATTATTATTAATTTATGAAATGATATTGCGTCTGCTTCTTTGAATCTTTGTCAGTCTGCACACATTCAGACATAATGTTGATTAGATAGTCATGATTTCTTTAATGAGTTATTTAATTGAATTTATTTGAGAGATTGAAAATGAGAATCTGTAATTATGCTCAAGCAATGTTGCATGTGTCGTTGAAGATTTGTTGCATCATCAAAGCAATGTTTGCAACATCATTAAGAATCACAGAGCTTAGTGTTGATTCTATAAATTTTTTCATGATCTCAATAAGTTTTGATAAATATATCAATGAATGTCAAAGAAGAAAGAGTGAGTACAACTATTTATAATACAGACTGATAAACTAGTAATACACTGCGCATTCTTGATGCACATGTATGAGACTGTGTGATTTAAATGCAGTTATCATCTTTCATCTTGTTATTGATTTCAATGTCGTTCGCTTCATTATCATTATCATTCTCAACATCTCTGATTACATCATCATCTTTAAATATTTTGAGCTTCAATGTCAACTTCATTATACACATTCAATGATTTTATCTATCATATATCAGCATCTCGATTCTTGAATCTACGCAGCGTAAATCATAAGTGATAGTCTTTTCATATTGTTCAAGATGATTGACTCTTTTCTTAATTTATGCTTGATTTCTCTTCATTCATTCTGAATAAATCTGAATTAGTCTCTTGATTTTGTGTAAATTGTAATCAACATCGATTAATTTGATAGTGTCAATGATAAAGCATGATGACTTTTTATTTGAATACTTCTGCAGTTTTTTCAAATCTTCTTGAAACAATCAAACTATGTTCATCATTCTAGATTTGATCAATTTTGAAATTATCAAAGTCATAAAGACTTTAAACATAAGTTGAAAGTACTACATAATTAAATGTTAGCAATCATGTTGAACATGTTTCTTCTCACTATGCATGTGATAACTTTTAAGAACAACATTAATAGAAAGTAAAGACTTTGTCACTTACTCAATAAAGAATAAGTGCATTCATAAAATTCATGATATAAAATACAGTCTTCTTGTTCTTGTTTCAGACATCATTGATGAGCATGTTGATTGCTTTGATCTTGCTACAGTTCACTTCAAAGATAATGTCGAGAATGTGCTTCTCATAAAAAGATTCAACTTTCTTCAAGTCATAGAGATGATTTATTTCAAAGCAAACATATTTCTTATTTCAATCATCTACTTCAGAGAATACAAGTGACTGTGTTTCTGAAAGTTATTTAAAATGCAAGAATGTGTTAAGTATTTTGAGTTAATGAACTTTCATCATTCAGTTGTTGATGTTGAGTTGAAGCTCAATTTTAATACAATGATTGTTGATTCAATCTTATTTTTTCTTATTCATTTTCTTTTGAAGTTGATTGATGATTATCATCACTGAGAAATTAACAAATTTGTTAAATCTTGATGAAAGACTGCAATTGATATCTTGATGCTCATTCAATTTTACATTTGTAAGAAAAGAGTTGAAAAACATTAATTGATTAATGTCACGTCGTAATTGTAGTGTATTGTATATAATTTTTAGCTGTTTGATGTACTTCTGAATAACTTGAGAATTTGTCTCTTGAATCTCGATGATTTTCATATATATTTTGTTCATGTCTTTCAAATTTTGATATGTACAGTATTTCAAATTGACTCGATGAGCTTCTTTTTCTTTTCATACTCATTCATGTTGATTCACTATCAAGTCTATCATCAGCATGTTCATTTATATCATCATTTGAAAGAAAGATCATTTAAAAAGTGTATTTGTAACAAATCACTTACAAGATTTTTTATTCATGATCTTAAATAAATTGATGATTTTGAATGTCTGAATCATCTTTTTATGCATCTCATTCATGATCAATCAATCTCATCTTATATCTCAGAACTTTCATATCGACTGTAATTATCTTGATCTAAAACTTGCTTTTTGAGAATAATGTAAACTTCTCATCAATTCTGCAACGCGAGTCTTGTACATGTTTATCATGATCACATATATAAAATTAGAATTAGCTTACTTTTCTTCTGATAAAAAATATATATCTGTTTGTTTCAATCTGATGATTAGTGCGTTCATTTTGACATCACAATATGCATGATGAATTTATTAATGTAATAAATCATTGTTCTTGTTAAGATGAATTCAAATCTTCTTTAGTCAATTAATGATCAAGACTGATGAAATGATAACTAAATTAATAAATTTTGATGATATAAGATGTGCAGATGAGCTTGCATTCACACATAAACACTTAATTTTCAATCTATTATCAAAAGAGCACTTTGCATCTTTAGATTAAGAAGTATTGAGAGTGTCTTCTTTCAAATGTTCATTGAACTTCTTCTCATGATGAGCATTGTTGATCTTGTCATGTATTATGTGCAATAAACGATTCAGACAAATCAATTCAAGCATTTCTATTGTCTTATCAATAAATTAGCATGCTTCATTCTTAATTTTACTGATATTCATGTTTATTTTTTCAAGACTCATATCATTGACATTGTATTCTTTTCTTATGAACATTTTCATCTTAAACATCACAAAAATCTTAAAAGTTTGATATAAAAAGAATGACGTGATCATTCTTTGCAAATGTATGTGTGACTGAGATTCAACATGATTAAAGTCATGCAGAAATAATTGAGCATAATTTTGTCATCTGTCTTCTTCATGAAGATGCTTTGTAATAATCAATGATATCTTCATCATGAATCTGTTCAATCTTGTTAGTCAAGAAACAAGATTGACTTTCATATCTCAATCATCTTACATAATGTTTCTTCAAAGTCTTCTCACTATCTTCAACATCATTGAGATTTACATGTGATTATGCATGTTCTGACTTTTTCGCGATATCTTCTTTAAATTAAGTGTTGAAGATCATCATGTTTTGTTGACATTTCATCTGCTGAGATGAAAATTGTACAGTTACTTCATGTTGTTCAACTCAACTCATTGAATTTCAATGTGAGTTGATGATATTGTTTTCATTCAATGAAGAACTATCATTCTTTAATTTGAAACTTGATACTGATATTGAATTATCAAAAGTTGAAGTTGAAATGTGAGATTTATCTGAAGTTAATGTTGACATGTTATTTTCTTGAGTCTGCATCTTGTTGTTCAACTTTCATCATTTTGAATGCAATGATTTAAAACTCTCATCATTCTCTGTAAAAATCACTTGTTGTTAGTTTGTCATTCATACATATACTTCAATGACTTACTATAATGCAATGTTTGATCAGTTAATGTGATGCTTGTTGTATCTTTCTTTGAATGATTGAATCTTGATCGCTTTCAAGAAAAATATAAAAGCGTGTGAATTTTGTTCATGAGATCTTCACTCTTGTCAGTTCACTGTGAATGTACACTCTTCACAAATTTATCAAATTTCGCTGCATTGTTTGCTGAGTCAACATTATTCTTCATTGTATTCAAAACAGCTGTGTCATTCGCATCATTCTCTTTCATGTTAATGACTGCTGACTGCTTCTGAACATGAATAGACGCTGCATTATTTGCTGAGTCAATATTATTCTTCATTGTATTCAGAACAGCTGTATCATTTGCATCACTTTCTTTTATATTAATGACTGCTGACTGCTTCTGAACATAAATAGACGTTGCATTGTCAGTCGAGTCAACATTATTCTTCATTGTACTCAGAACAGTTGTGTCATTTGCATCATTCTCTTTTATGTTAATGACTGTTGACTGCTTCTGAACATGAGTAGACGTTGCATTGTCAATCAAGTCAACGTTATTCTTCATTGTAAACAGAATAGCTGTGTCATTTGCAACACTTTCTTTCATGTCAACGACTGCTGACTGCTTCTGAATATGAGTAGAGTTTATTTGATTCTGCTCTATGAAATTTAAAGTTCTTGTCAATCTTTATTGATATACATAATCTATTGAATTATCAATTGTCATTTCATGATTAATTAATAATGTGTTGATCTCATTTTTTTGAATTGTTACTTTGTTAATTTCTTCGCTTTTGTTAATATTAATGAATTTCATGTGCTTTTGACGAGAAGCTGAGATTGATGAAGCATTGTTTGTGAGTTCTGCATTGATCATTAGTTCGCTGTTTACATACATATGTTTCTGATCTATCAGAATATGATGTAGCGTGAGTCACATTAAAGCGAGCAGCATGATTAAATTGATTTGAAACATCGCGTAAAACAGCTTGAAAAGTTCTGTCTGAATTTATTTTCAAGATCTCGTCATCTGTGATGTAGATAATAGTGTTCATCTCAATGTAACTCATGTCATCTTTGAGAATTTCAATTCACATTTGAAATGAAACATTATTAAATCAATCTTTGTCATCATGTAAATCATAATCAAGTACATTTTCAATCAAAGTCAAGTTCATTTTTGAAGTTTCTTTTGAAGTGATCAGATTCAAGTGTGAATTCATCATTGCATGAAGTTCAACGTCTTTGAATGTTCTGATGAATGACATGACTTCTTGTGACTGCAAAAACTCAAATGCACATGATGTTCATTAAATTTTTACAATCTTGCGTGTGATGATGAGTGATTGATCATCTGAAGATGATGTAAAACTAGTTTATGTATGAGTGAAAAATGTGTTGATTTTTTCAACACATTTCTGTTTAAAGCGTCTCTTATTGAAGAGCAATCATTGAATTATAACGATCAAACTGCTGATAATATGATTTGCTTCAAAGTCATTAAACATAAGTGAGTTGATGTTGTACAGAAACGATGTTAATTTCTTCTCAATGATAGTTGACTTTTTGTGAAATCTGATGTGCTTGAGTGTAGATGCATGCTTTTCAAGTCATTGCTCAGCTTGATTTGTTAAATTCTTCAGCTGATATTTATCAATGTTTAAGATTTTAAGAATCTTTGTTATGTTTCTGAAAGTTAAACATTCATCATTAAGTTGAGAATTCTGATATCTAATAGTAATATTCTTTTTGAGACGTAAGCTAGTCATTATGATGAGTTAATAAAATCAGTTCAATAAAATAAATGATGATAATGAAATATGAATGTTGCTATCTGACTATGTGAGATGAGTTGACGTGATAAACTAGATGCGTACTCAACTGATGTTAAATATGCAAATTCAATCAACTGAGATTAAGTTCAATGAACATATTTTGATCTTGATGATGATACTTATTGAAAGAGACATATGATTAAATCATGATCTTATGTGATTATGAAAGCAACTTGAAAGACTTACATTGAGTATGATGAGCAGATGAATGAAAGATTAAGTTGTGTTAAGTACATGCAATGAATGTGATATCATAAAAGCTGAAACATAGTAAATTTACTTTAGCTTACGTTGAAGATCTGCGCTCACATGATGCGCATAACAGCTTAAAGAATAAGTTAGTTTATTGTTGATTGAAGTGTATTGTATCTGCAAGTTGTTATGTCTGTATTTCAATATATATTACACAGTGATCAATGTCTCAATCTCTTTGACAGACTTGAACTAGCAGCAGACAAAGAATTTAAACTTCGAAAAAGAATGTTATCTTTTGTAAAACATGTTTATTAGTCAATGAATACTGTCTCTTGATCAGATTTATTTTCTTACGATGCTTACTTTTCTGCAAGATTTGTTACTTGATTTTCACTTGCATCTCAATGATGCTCTTACTCTTCTGTAAGATTTGTTGCAGAAGCTTCATTCATATTTTGATGATGCTTTTACTCTTCTGAGAAATTTATTACTTAATCTTCGCTTATGTTCTGATGATGCTTTTGCTCTTCTGAAAAGTTTATTACTTGATCTTTGCTTACATTCTGATGATGCTCTTGCTCTTCTGAGAGATTTGTTGCTTGATTTTCGCTTGCATATCAAGCTTTGTTCTCGTTTCATTGTGATTCTTACTCTTGAAATTGATGCTTTGTTTTCATGAAATCAATGAATTCTTGTTGACTAAAGTATTCTTCATAAACTTTATTGATTGAGAACAGATTTTAAACATGTCGTATCATATGTAAATTGCAAGTGTAATCATGCTGAAGTTCATCATAGTTACATAACATAACAAATGAGTCGTAAGCATGATTACAGACAGTCAGAAGATGATTGAATTGAGACATGAAATCAAGTTTTCTGATTTTTATCATACATAGAATGATGACAGAAGCTTCTTCATCTTGAAAAGAATCAATTGTGTACGCTTCAACATTTCAAACTTTCAAGTCTGAGACTAAGCTTCTCTTCAATAGCTGAACTTATGCAGTATATTTCATAAGAATTATAATGTTCTTGACAGATATCTTGACTTCAGCGTAAATCTTGACTAGCTCAATTGCTACAATGACTTCAATCTCATTTTGCTTGAACTGAAATGCATTGATTCTTATATTGATTTCATTGATGTTGAGAAATGTCAATGATTGTTCTATTTCGCAAAAGCTCTTTAATACAATGATTGCAATAATCATATTAAATTGAAGTGAAGAATTAACTGAAAATTGCATTTAAGCTTTGTATTAGACAGTGAATATGATGTCATCTATGATGAGAATTACGTAATACTGTTCAGTGAGAAGCATATGAGAGTATTTGAGCATAATTAGATGTTCAAATAGACTTTTGTTTATATAGTGCGTGAAGCAATTATTCTTGATATCTTTTTTCATCAATCGAAGTTGCTCATTATCATTGAACATATGCATCAAATCGTTGCTGTAAATCATAGCAATAAAGATTTCTACGTTCTCGACTCTTATGACTTTTTGAATGATAGTATGATCTTCTTTGAATTTTTTTAGCATAGTAGTGTTGAAGTTGATCAGCATGCAGACAACAGCGCTCACGTCATGCTCAAGAATATTCACACTTAGCTTAATCTCAATGCGCTGAAAGAATTCTTGATCTTTCATGTTGAGAATTTTTCTCATCTCAATTCTTTGAAAGTATGAGCAGAATGTTTTAATAACAGCATCATGCTCAGTCTCATTGTTTATTCTATTGAGCTTGACATTGATAATTCTCTGAAGCATACAACGTTTAAATTTGTGATCTCACTTTCAAGATTGACGAGTGACATGAAAGTTAAAATCTTCATAATTCACATTGAGTGAATTATCATCGCTTTTAAAATCTTCATGAATCACATCAACTTCTTCATTATTAATTTGTACAATTGAAGAATCTTATGTCTTGTGCTGCTTATTATTTTATTCACTCTGTTGACTTTAAGATTGCATCTTATTCATTGAATGATTGCTCAAATTCGTGACTTTTAGAAGCAAAGTGTTAAACTAATCTGATGCAATTTGTATTAATAATCTTTAATGTCATGTAAAGTCTTCTTGCTCTGATCGATAATTTAATGTATCAGCTGATCATAAAAGACATCAAATAACTCGTAAGAGACATTTCATCATTATTGAGTAAAATCGTTGTTTACTGAGTGAGATGCATGACTGTCTTGAGTGATTATCTGACATTCAATGAACTATAAGTGAAAATGAATAATCTTTTTATCTGTCAGAATGATGTTTTTGTTTTTCAGTCATTGAAACTGTTTGTTCAGTTTGAGAATAAATGTATCAGCTGTGTTGTTGAATGAACTCAGCACTTTGACTTTCTTGCTCAGCTTTAAAAGTAGCATTGTGATAACAACATTCATCAATGTCTTTTCAATCTCAAAGAGTTTCTTGATAAGATCAAAATTGTTGAAAAGATTCTGAAAATATTGTATAATCAACATTTAAGACTTATTCAGCTTGATATTTCACTCAGCAAAAATAACTGAGAAATTCAAGTCTTTAAAAAGAACTGATGTGAATTTGATATGAAGATTCTGACTCAGTATAATATCGCGAAAGTGATCGTTGTATTCATAATTTCTCTCATCAATATGAGCAGAATTAAAAATTCTGATTATTGCTATTTTGATTCTGTTGAGCTTGTCAAACATGATTGAATGAACTGAGATCACATTTGATACGTTGAAAAGACAATATTGAAGTACTTGTTTATTATCATTCTGTCACTTATGCTCACGAAGATTGAATGTTAACTTCAACTCAATTGAGCTTCAATCTGTCTTGATGAGAAAGTGATGAAGAGCTACGCTCACATCTGTTTTTTTTATTTCTTCATTAAGTGCATGCAGTCTATGACTATGATACTGTCTAAACGCTGTGTATGTGCTACATTACATGTAGTCTGATCAAAGTCGCTGCTTTATATTTTTTTGTTGATCAATCACATCAATAGTTTGCATATATAAGCGCTCTCGCTCAAACTCTTGCAATCATACTTTCGTTTTTCTTCATTTCTTCACACTCTTCGCGTTTTACTCTTTCATTTCTAATAGTCATTTTCTCGTCGTAATTCAAGTATTTTTCAAATACTTTAGTGTTGCAATTCTTTCAATCTTGATGATGAACAGTATCAATATGATGTTTGTGTTTTTGAGCTGAGCTTTTTTCTTAAGCTTTCTCTGCTCTGCTTTATAATGTCTGCAGTTCAGCAGTAAATGCTTCAACATTTGTCTTGCATTGCATATTTCATAGCATTTGTTCGAATTATTCTTTGATAATCGATGCAAATAGCTCTTGAAATAATCATGTTTCATTTTCAGCTGAATAAAGATTAAAAACGTTAGTCTATCAATTTTTCTCAACTCTTTTAATAATTTATGACTTAGATTCACATTTGATATGATCTTTCAATACTGATTTTTCTTTTTGATACTGCTTTTTCAGATCTTTAATCATTGTAATTTCATCTTTTTGCAAATTTGCTTTTTGATGAAACTTATGATGATTGCTTTCATGTTATCAATAACTGATACTTCTTGAGAGTCAACAACGAGATTTATCTGTATGAGATGCTGACTACAAATCTTTTGCAAGCTATGCTTGTCAGAAGAGCTGAACAATCTCATCAACAGAGCAGTAACAGCGCGATACGCGCATGTTATGCTCACATACACAGATTGAGCATCGCATTGCGATGCTCACAAACAACAAGATCATGTGATCAAACAGCGAACGAAAACTCACGTCAAAGTGATCAGCTTTCACAATACACAGATCAAGCATCGCATCATGATGCTCACAAACAACTCAAAGCTCATTTAGTCTGCTCAACTAGATGATTAAACAACGAACGAAAGCTTACGTTGAAGTGATCAACTTTCACAATACATTGATCATTCATTTAGCTCGCTCAACTAAATGATCAAACAGCAAATTTAAAAGCTTACGTTGAAGTGATCAGCTTTCACAATACACAGATTGAGCATTGCATCACGATGCTCACAAACAATTCAAAGCTCATTTAATCTACTCAACTAAATGATTAAAGAGTGAACGAAAGCTCACGTTAAAGTGATCAACTTTCACAATACATCAATTGCTCATTTAGTTCACTCAGTTAGATGATCAAACAGCAAATTTAAAAGCTTATATTGAAGTGATCAGCTTTCACAATACACAGATTGAGCATTGCATCATGATGCTCACAAACAACTCAAAACTCATTTAGTTTGCTCAACTAAATGATCAAACAGCAAATGAAAGTTTACGTTGAAGTGATCAACTTTCACAATACATTGATCGCTTATTTAGCTCACTCAGCTAAATGATCAAACAGCAAATTTGAAAAGCTTACGTTGAAGTGATCAGCTTTCACAATACACAGATCAAGCATTGCATCGCGATGCTCACAAACAATTCAAAACTCATTTAATCTGCTTAATTAAATGATCAAACAGTGAATGAAAGTTTACGTCGAAGTGATCAACTTTCACAATACATCGATTACTCATTTAGCTCACTCAGCTAAATAATTAAACAACAAATTTGAAAAGCTTACGTTGAAGTGATCAGCTTTCACAATATACAAATCAAGTATTGCATCATGATGTTCACAAACAATTTAAAACTTATTTAGTCTGCTCAATTAAATGATCAAACAGCAAATGAAAGTTTACGTTGAAGTGATCAACTTTCACAATACATTGATCGCTCATTTAACTCGCTCAGTTAAATGATCAAACAGCAAATTTGAAAGTTCACGTTGAAGTGATCAACTTTTACAATACACAGATTGAACATTGCATCGCGATGTTTACAAACAATTCAAAACTCATCTAGTCTGTTCAACTAAATGATCAAACAGTGAATGAAAGCTCACGTCGAAGTGATCAACTTTCACAACACATCGATCACTTGTTTAGCTCACTCAGCTAAATGATCAAACAGCAAATTCAAAAGCTTATGTCAAAGTGATCAGCTTTCATAATTTTGATTTGTCTATATGATCATTTGATTATATAAACATGTCGTGCGCTTGTATGCACATTCTAATAATCTGACGACTTAATGAAAGAATATACAGCAGCAATTATGACTAAATTACATGTAATTTAGCATATACACAGCGCTTCAATGTTACTATTTAAATAGATAGCATTGTGTTTTATAGTCTTAAACTGCATAAGTACGTAAAACTTGAAGAAATAAAAAAATTGTTACTTCTTGAGCAGCAATTTTGATCAATTGATTTGCTTTTTCATTCTCAATAATGCTTTTGCAACTCAATATTCACTGTATGCAAATGAGACACTGTTTCTGACGTAAATTGATCAGATTTTGTCGTATGTCATTGAATAATTTCACATTGACGTTGCTCTTTGTGCTTAATCTTTGTAAAGTCATTTGACTGTTTATGTACATTCAAATTTCGCTGTTTTTAAGTGCTTTTTCGCTGCACATTGCGATTGCATCGCTAATAACTTGCAGTTTCGCTTTCGTTATGATGATTTTGCCTGAAACGTTTGTCACTTTGCTGCATTTAACGAGTTCATGCATAAATATCACTGTTGTTTTGATTTCTGTTTCAACTTCTGCTATCTTTTTTCGAATTTGCGATGCGTCTGTGTACATCACTATGTTTTTCGTCTTTTTGATAATTCTTTCTAATTCTCTATAGTGTATATTGAACATGTCGCAAGTTTCGTCTTTTGCAAATTCGATTTGAAGTTTTGCTAAATGCTTGATTTCTTGCTCTCACGATTTCTTGAAGTGAGAAATTTCAATTTCTTTTATTGAATTCAGTGTTTTTTGCACTTTGTTCAATATTCAATATATCTGCGTGAGTCTGTCTTTGCACTTCCTAGCTTTTCGAGATACATTCGTCTTTGTCTCGTTTCAGTTCAGATATTTCGATGCGTTCAGATCTAGATTCAATTCGATAAAGTATTGAAATAAGTATGTAATAAATGTTCTTTTTCTGATAAAGTGTTTTTTCGATAATTCAACTATTCAAATTGCATAGTTCTTGCACTTTTGATTTAATCGTATCTTCATTGACGAAATTTCGACTTCTATTTGCATAGCATCTATCGATGATGTTCGAAATGCATTCAGAATTTTTCGTAATGCAGCGTTTTGCAGTTTGCAAAATTTGACTACGTAGCTTTTTTGATTATTTCATCATATTTCGACATCATAATTGCTAATAAATGTGATGCACGTCAAATATAACTGCTTTTCTGATTTGACATTTAATTCTCACTCGCTATTTATTAATTTAAACAACGAATGTAGCGTTCTTGTGACTTTCGCGATTTTCGTTTGCACATGAACTTTGAAGTTGAGCTTTCAATTCAGTCAGACTTTCAGTCATTGTACACATGTCTTTGATTTTATGATCATGTTATTGAGTAGAATAATCATTTGATTGAGTGTCATCTTGTGACTTTTAAAGTGTATCAATTCAGATTTTGAGTCATCGAATTGCATTGCATTTTTCTTTGCTCATGTAAAAGTGATTTTTGCTGCATTTTTCAGCGTTTTTACATTCTTATCAATATTTTTTTCCTTTACGTATAGTGCTATGTCATCAATGTAGCTGAGTGACTGTAGATTTTCAATCTTTGCGCGAATCTTCGAAAATAAATATCGAAAATAAATTAGAAATAAAATGAGCGAAATAGATGAATCTTGCAATATTTCTGTGATTATTTTCTTTGATTTCTGACGTTTATCATCAAATGCTAAGTCAATAACTCGATTTTGTAAGAAGCATTTTACTCACTTGATTAAATTGATTGATATTTTCAATTTAATCAATATTTTAATCAGCTGTTTCAGCGCAACATGATCAAAAGCTTCTTTGACATCTAGAAGTAAGCAGATAAGCGTGTTTTCGCGACTTTTTGTCATTTGCACATCATGTACTAAATTTAGTACTGCGTTTATAGCTGATCTTTGTTTTCTGTTTCTCATTTGATCAAAATTCAGCAGCTTGTCGTTAATTTCAGCTGTGTAAGACAGTCGTACTGCTATTATTTTTTCTGCTACTTTGCCTAAATAGTTTAGCAGTGTGATAATTTTGTATGTCTTTGAAATTGAATAATTCGACTTGTTTGATTTTTTCAGAATAATTCTCGTGTCTTTGCATCATATCTTTGAATGATAGTTGTTTTCGATCAAATCTGAGTACATTAAATTGAAGATTTTTAATATGCTTTTATACGTTTGCTGTATGATTGTGAATGATATATCATCTGATTCAAATGCTTTTCTGAGTGCTGAGAAGTTAATAGCGTGCTTGATTTTCTCTTCGATAACTCTTGATCACTGTATACTTTCGTTCAATAATAATTCTTCATTGATTTGAATTTTCGAAGATAATGAGTACATTGCTTTCAGAAATGTCTTGCACTTTTCATTGAATTCAATTTTCAATTCTTTTTGTGAGTTTTGTATCGAAGATAGCTTTTCAATTAGACGTGATTTAGTAAACTTGTATGTCTGAAACACTTCTTTTTCTTTGACGTTGTTCAAAAAATTGATTCAGAATTGGTTTTTGATCAGCTTTATTGCATCATGATATGAATTTTGCATTTGCACTATCTTTGCTTATGCTTCGTCATTTCTGCATCTTTTTCATGTTCGCTTTTTTGATGACAGCGTCTTTTGAATTTTGATGAGTTCATTGTTTCATCAGAGTTTTGATTTTGCGCATATTCGCTGTTTAAATACAAATAATTTCACTGTATTCTTGATGCATTCAGTCAAATAAATGACTTTTGCTTTTAAACTTGTGATTCTTTGCATCTTGACAATCATTTTGTCTTTCGTCTTTTGCAAATGTTCATCAAAGTTTTTTCAGTTGACTTTTTGCAGATTGTATGATGCATTCAACGAATTTTCGATCAACTTCATCTTTTTCATAACTATTGTAAATAGAATTACTTCATGATTGAATTCTGTGTTTGCATTCTCATTTATATGTCAATTCTTGATGTAATTATGCATATTCTTTGATGCAAATGTTAAATCAAGTATCAAGCTTAACTAATCTGAATAGCTGTGATATGTGTCTATATCAGAAGTGTTAATCAGATTGCACTTATGTAAATTTACTCAATTTATTAACGCTTTCGTTCTAATAAAGTTTGAAATTTTTGCGTTTCATCAGCTATAATGTGCATTAAAGTCTTCGACGATAATAACTTTTTGCTCAGAATTTAGCATAACTTTTGCTAATTCTCGCTTAATTGTATATAATTGCTCGTCATCTGCATTTTGTGACTTTTCGTTGTAAATATTGAACAATAAAATTTCTTTCTGAATTTTATTGTTCGCTATTGATATCGCTTGTATATCTTCGCTATTGACTATGTCTAATCTTGATGTGCATGTAAATTTCTTTATGTTTTTCGCAACAAATATCAGTACTCTGACTTGAGTATTCTGAACATTTGATTTGATGCAGATAAACGATGAATGTGAAATTGTTATATTCTCGTCTTTCATTCACGATTCTTGTAGTATAACAATATTTGTCTTGTTTTTCGCAAATTTCATGCATGCGTGCATAATTTGCGTTGATCTTGCGTAATTGTACTGTAGAATTCAAATATTCAACGTGTTTGCAAAGCTTTCATCATTTGCATTGTTTTGTGACATTTCGACTGCAATACTCATTACAATTTCGTGACTAAATGATCTTTTTGTGAGCTAATAGACTGAGCTGTTTGATATGTTTTGCACATTACGTTATTTGCGAAGTGCGCATTTTGACAGTTGCAGCAATTAAAAATCATGTGATTGCATGATTGCTTGTCTTTGCACATAGATAGTTGACATTTATGCTTTCAGATCTGATGATTTCGCTCGCAGTACAAGCATCTTAATGATCTGTTACATTTGTTTCATAAATGTTCAAAGATTTGACATTTTTGACATTGATCATTTGATCGATAGTCTTTATATTCAACTGTTTGATATGTTGATTTTGCAATTAAGAATCATTTTTTCAAATATTTTTGTGCTTCTGTCTCGATTTTGAAAGCTAAAATCGTCGATGCGTGTTTATTTCGTGATTGATTTTCGCTTTTAGATAATCATATAGAATTGATTATTAGTTTCAATTTGAAGTTGAAGAACTTTAATTCAGTTTTTAGATTTTTTATTTTAGTTTTCATGTTGAAGATTTTGATTTTCAGACTGTGTATGACTATTTTGTGTCATTTCTCGTCTTTCTTAATGCTTTTAACATTCAAAACATGCTTTCATATTGCTCTTTACGCTAGTAAAACATCTGCGATGTATTTTTTCAAGATCATCAGAGCAATGTTGTTTTTCTTTTGCATTTTGACTATCATGATGACTATTAGATCGATTTTCGCCTTTTTCAATGCATTATTCATCGAATCTCGCATTTTCATTGTCTTTAAAGTTCAGTTCTCATTTTTGAGATTGACAATAAGTCTTCTTTCATGATATGATATTTCTTGTGATTTTGGCGAGAATTTCTTGATAATCAAATTTCATTTGCCTGCATTTGCATTCACATTTGCATTTGCATTTGCATTTGTATTTGCATTTGCGCTTGTGACTTGAGCTGCTTTTTGCACATATGTGAGCTTCTGCGTTGATTTTTGCGAATTTTGCATGACTTGCGACGTTTGCGAACTCTGCGCTCTCTGCAAGATTTGCGAATTCTCTGTTATTTGCTTTGCATTGATTTTCTTTTTGATGTTTTCAGCATTTTGTTGAACCAATTGTAGAATGATCTTTAGTTTGTTGTTTGTTTAACTTTGAAGTCGATCAATTTGCTTCTGAATCGAATTTTCTATGCTTTTGTTGTATGCTCTTCAAATGTAGATTAAGCTATGATTTATAGTCTTTTTCTGTTCTGATAGTGCTTGTCTTAGCTGATTGACTGCGAATTCAATTCTTTCGCGCAGTCTCTTTATCTGCATCTTTTTAGAGATGACATCGTAGCACTTGCTAGTACTGACTTCGATTCTAGCTTCTTTTTGCGAACTTTTCATCGCTTTTCGCTTTTTCATATCTTTGAATTTCACAATCGCTCATGTTTGCTCTTTTTGCTGCGAATTTGCATTTCGCAGATTGATTGTATTCTTGTCATTATGCACATTTGCATGTGAATTTAGCATCAATGCATTGAGTGAACTAAACATGTATTGCGTTTTTCTATTTGCTGATGTGAGCGATTTTTGTTGACTGCAAAATAAATCAACAATGATGTTCTGCAGTTGTTTGCTTGTTGATGAACTCATGCTAAGTTCATCTCATAAATCTATTTTCATCTCTAACATTGATTTTTTGATTTCTATCGTTAACGTTTTGAATTCTGACTCTGAGCTATTGCTTCTGCTGAGTTTCGCGTTATTATTCGCGAAACGAGACAAGAACGAGCGCATAAAGTGACTCTTTATATTTCTTTTCATAAAGATTTTTTCTCGTTTCAAGCTTCTAACTTCTAAAAATTCATTTGATCTCGCTTAAATATTTCTTTAATCTCTTACTTAGAGCGTTTCACATAGACAGTAACTTTAGTGTAGAGATTTCTCGATTTCTATCTTGAAATCTGCAATAAATCGTCTTCTATTATTAACTTATGTCAGACGAAAATGATATAAATTTAGTCTGTAAGAGTCTATTTTACTCTTTTGATAGAAGATGCTTGACGCAATTGCTTTATATTTCAGATATTGAAGTAGTTGCATTATCTCGCTCAGAATAGTAACGACTGATCTCGACTTATTGTCTTATGCATCAAGAAAAGATAAAACAGATAGTGCTTTGATAAGAAATGCTGTACTTCTTTGAAACAATGTTGTTTCTTGTGCAATCTTCAAGCATAAAAAAGAGTTTGATTTCGATTTTTGCTTCAACACGTAGTCTTCTTTGCTGTTCTGAGATCGATTGATGACTTGTTCTTTTCATCTGAGCTTGCTCTTTGATTTGTTACTCAAATTACTGTTTGAGTTGATGATTCTTTCTTCTTCTGATGAACTCTTGTTTCGTCATCGATTTTGACCTGCGTCAAAACAGTGAGTTTTGAGACTATGTATCAAATAATGAATCTATAACTTCTATTCAGCACGTGATGCTTAAGTAAACTTTTATGAATGTCTGTGCTGTTTATTGTAACACATCGTCTTTGCTCTGCTCTTCATTAATGATATTTTATACAATAATGTTTTGATTTGATTCTTAATTCAAAGATGAAAGATGTTTCTTTGCACTCATGATGCTCATGATTGTAACGCAGAAACTGTGTTCTCTTATTCAATGATTATCATTCATTGAGCAAAGAAATGTGTGATGAAAGAAAGATGTGCATGATGAGAAAATAAAGTGTAATTGTATTGAATAACTCTTTTCTTCTCTTAATTTGACTTATGTTATTTAAACGTTGAATAAATTGTTAATATAAACGTGTAATTGCAATCGTTTGATGCTTAGCTGATCAATAGTAAAGATGCATTCTGATCATTCTCATGCACTCTTGATTTTTCACATAGATAGATGTATAACTTGATGTCAAGTAAAAAAGATGAGTTCAAGTTTTCTCAGTATATCAGCATGATTGACAAGTCACTACTTTTTTGAACATATGTAATCACAAACTCAAGACTCATCATCTGATTCATTTATTCTATTTGATATCTTTTCATAAATTGCTTGACAACATTGTTGATGTGATGAAAATGTTTCAATATTGACGCAGTCAATGAGTTGCAAATTCTTCAATCACTTGTAATCATAATTCTTGAACTTTTCATCTGAGTCAACTATTTTACTAGTAGTATCTTCTCATTTCTTACTGACATTGACATGTCATTAATCTTCTTCATAAATTGATTGTGACTGTTAGAAGAGATGTTGTCGTGTAGATAAAAACTTTGCACAATAGTCTTCATGATCACGCAACATTCTAACATTATTTGAACTGCGTTGAATTGAGATTTCTTGACTCTTTTGACTTTTATTCAAACACAGAATAGAATCAAAAGATTCATAGTTAACATCATGTATAAATGAATCTCATTGTCAGCTCAAAGAAGTTTAGAATAAACATTATATATCTTAAACTTAATCTTGAACTTATCATTATTTTTTATCACTTTTTGCAATCAAGATGACGTTGTAAAATGAGTACATATCATTGTAATAATTTAAACAATATTAATGCTATGATATTTGTATGATAGTTATTAATCAAGATATTGTAAAAGTACTTTTGTACAAAGTGAATATTGATCAGCAATGAAACTCATCTGTACGCGATGCTGACTACGAACCTACTGTTTAGCTACAGTAGAGTCTAGAGATTATCAAAAGTTTGAACGACATCGAGATGCTACGTGATGATGAAGCGCTGTGCGTTGATCGCGTGCAGAGTTTTCGCGATCGCGCAGACTTCAATAATCTCAATGCGCATGCTACAAAAGCAATCTGCACGCAGATGAGAAAGTCAAATAGAACACAGAACTATGAGAAAAATGACTTATGAAAATCATTCGATTCAGCATCTTGTCATCGTGATGACAAGAACTGAAACAGAACATTCTTGTGTTTGATCTGTTGAGAGTGATTAGCAGAAAGAACTCAAATCATGAACATTCTTTAAATCTACGTGTTAACTACGTATAAATCTTGTTAAGACTGCGTGTTTGTTACTACGACATGAGCAACTCACGAGTCTCGTTAAGTTCAACATGAGCAAACTCAAGAGTCTTGTTAATATCGTTTAACAGACGTTCAGACACAGACATTCTATACATAGATGATACGCTAACGAGAAGACTTTGTTAAAAGAAGAGAAACACAAGCGAATTAATAGAGAATGATCGAACTATGTTGTCTGATTAGAAGTGTAGCATATGAACATCTCTGCAAGACATGATCGATCTGCATGAGAAAGATTTCTACAGATAACACGAAACAGATGAGTTGCACGCTTTACAAGCGAAGCGAGCGTCTGCGAGACGTGATATACAATGACGACGACTGTCGATCTCGAGAATCTCACTTCTTCACTGAGCTCTGACTCTCAAATGTCTTGATGATAGAATCAATTTCTAGTCGAAAACATCATCTGTATAGTTCGAAAGAACAGTAGCATGTATTGATGTGATTAAAGAAGAAATTGACTGTGATACGCATGCATATTGCAGACGAAACGTCTGCGACTCATGCTTAAGAAGTAAACTGTCGAAATCTGAGCAGTGAAAGATTTCGTTCGTCTTGAACTGTGAATCTGTCATGAGAAAACTCTCTGAGTAACTTCTCGAGTCTAGAAGAGAAATCAGCATAGAAGTCGTGCTCTATGTATGTTGCATGCAACGTATACAACATATTTTCGATAGACGAACTTGACGCGTATAGTGTGTCGAATCTTCGCTGTGCTAACACATGAGATACACATCACAATAGACACAAGCAATCAGAAAGTGATCATTAAAAGACTGATAAAAGACAATGCAAGACTTCATGAAAATCTAGAGATTCTAAGAATAGTCTGATTCAAGAAAGTAGTCGAAAGTGAAAAGACTCACTCGTCGCTCATTGTAGAGATCGCAATCGAAGCGATGACGAATCAACTAATGAACGAGAGCATGCTAGACTCGTATCAAGAATGCTCATGCAAGCTGTTTGAAAAGAACTGTCACATCACTCAGTGCTACAGATGCTTCGAATTTGATCATATGATCAGATTCTGCAAGAAGAAACAACGCTGCGCTAAATGTGCAAACAAACATCACATCGAAGAGTGCATGATGTTTTCGAATAGAAAATGTTGCATCAACTGCAACGAAGATCACGAACTCTAAAGACGCATCTGTCTCAAATGACGACAGCAGATGAAACAGATGTCAAAAATCTACAGAAACAGATCGATCAGATATTTGAAAGCGTTGAAATACAATCACGCATTCTTCTCGCTGTTTCTGAACTCTCTAAGCTCAATCAATTCGTTGAGCTCAACAAACTTCGCAGATTCAACGAATTCTTCAAGCTCAGCAATCATCGTGTTGAAAACACGTAATCGAGACATCAGATCAACATGACAGACGATAGAAGTCAAGAAGAGATGAATCGATCTCTTCTCATGCGTGACTAGCGACTCAGATGAGACGACATCTGAGCAGACTCAGAAACACTCAATCAGAAAGTGCGAAAGACTCTCAGTGATCGAAAGCATACAAAGAGTCTTCTCAGCGCAAAATCAACAACAGCTACAAATAACTTTATGATGAAACAATTCTTTCTACAAATTCTACAGTATAACATCAGAAAGTCATTGAAGATTCAAGAATCATTCTTGATTGACAGAGAAATTCGCAAATTCGACATAGTAGTCATACAGAAGCAAGAACGTAACATAAACGATTCACAATCATTTAGCTCAGCTCACAACTTCTTTCATCTAGTGAAAAACTCGTCATCTCAATCAAGAACATGCATATATGTTAACAAATGCTTAAGATTCAATCAATGAACAGTAAAGACAGCTGAGTCAGACATCTGCTCAATCAGAATATTAACTCGCAACACAGACAACGAAACGCAGACGCTAAGACTTCTAAACATTTACAACTTAAGCTCACTATTCATCACATTTACAGAGAGACTCTCAACTATTTCTCGCTTGAATGAACTACTCAAGAATGACTGCAAACAACTAGTCGTAGAAGACTTCAATTTACATCATTCACATTGAAAAGAATGAAGATGCTTCACTCAACATATGATGATTGATACTCTACTAAACGTCATTACAAACGCAAGACTGAAATTATTGCTGAAATCAAACACTATTACTTGCGAAGCTCACAATCAATTTACGATGATTGATCTAGTCTTTAGCAGCGAGAAAATACAGTTCATGACATGCAAGTGCAAGGTATGAATCGATCTGCATCAGAGATCGAATCATCTTTCGATCGTCACAGAGTTATGTTTACAAACAATCTCAGTGCAATTCTCGACTCAACGACTTTGAAAAAAAATGAATACAGAAGCATTGAGTGCTTATCTGCAAATACATCTATCTTTGAAACGCTTTTTAGACGACAAGACTATGATGAATGACAGAGTGTGCAAGATTATCAGAGTGCTACAGAAGATCATCGAGAAATTTATCTTCTTGACAAAGTCATCAAATTGAGCAAGAGACTTTTGAAATCAAAGCTGCTTCGAAGTAGTAATGAAATCAAGATGACTGCGAATCATATGAAAAACACAAGATACATTAGAAGCGTGAAATGAATATCTGAAGCACAACGATCATAAAAACAAGATCATTCGACAAATGAAATGTGCACACTTCAGATCACAAATGCATGAGCTGAGCGAAACACTCAAATTGATATGATGATTTGCAAAATGAACTAGAATCGAAAGTCAGCTATCTAAAAAGCTTTCTCAGTTTTCATCACTGAAGCGAAGCGACATCGATCATATGACAACGACGTTCGAGAAAAAAATCGAGATACTGCAAGAAAAGTTCTTTCTCTCATCTTCTCAAGCGAATGTCAGCGACATCGCAGAGTCATTCATATTTCTGACAGTCTCATTCAATTTACGCATCACAGAAGATGAAGTGAAGCAGACAATCAGATGAGTAAAAGCAGACAAAGCGTCAGACGCTTCAGATATTTCAAACAAAGCGCTTCAAGCGAATCTCACAGAACTGATCTCAGTACTGACGAGTTTATTCAATGCATGCGTAACACACAAGTATCATTCAAAACAGTTCAAAAAGACTCAGACAATAGTATTACACAAATTGAAGAAAAGCGACTATATTGATTCGAAGACGTATCGACTCATTGCTTTGCTCGATATCATGAGCAAAGCGCTGAAGTCGATCATGATCAAAAGACTGAGTGACATAGTCAAGACTCATCACATGCTATCAAATGCTCAAATGAGAGCGAGACGCAAGTGATTTGTGATCTCGACGTTAGATCTACTAATAAATCAAGTTCACACAGTGTGAAGCTGTGAAATCAAATATGTGATCTTCATGCTAAGCTTAAACGTCGTCGAAGCGTTCAATCAAGTTTCACACGTCAAACTTCTGCACATGCTGAAAATGAAAAGAACATCGAGCTACATAATTGAATGAACACGCAGCTTTCTAAAGAATTGAGAGACATCGCTAATATTCGATGAACAAACGAGTGACATACGCGAGATGAACGCAGACATATCGCAGAGATCTTTCATTTCATCGATTCTTTTTCTATTCTTCAACGTAAGTTTAATTGAAAAATGCGAAGCATTGAGAATTAAAATCGAAGTGCTCAACTTCATAAATGATATTAACATTCTAGTCTACGACAGATTCACTGAAGAAATCTGCAGAACACTGAGCAAAGCACACAACGTCTGTGCGAAATGAGTTCGCACTCATGACGCAACGTTCGCATCAGAAAAGTATGAGCTTACACACTTCACTAGAAAATCGAGAAGATTCGACATGATGACTAGCATATAAATAGAAAACTCAGTTATCAAATCAAAATCAGACGTATAAATTCTAGAGATGCAACTGAACATGAAACTGCAATGAGACGCGCATCTTCAACAAATAAAGACGAATCACGTCACAAGAATGCTGACACTTAGTCATCTTGAAGTCTTCACATAAGAAGCTATCTTCACAAAAGCGAGACAAGTATACTCAGCAATAGTGAGATCAGAAATCGCATTCGAAGCGTCAGTCTGACATCAGCGCGACAAGAAAGACGAACTGTCGAGCAAAGAATGCAGACTAGAAACACTTCAGAATCAGACTCTGTGTCACGTAGCAAAAGCATTCAAAAGAGTAAGCATCGAAACTCTAGAGACAGAAACATACATAAGTTCACTACATGTTCATCTGAACATGCTACAGAACAAGATCACGCTACACAGTCGAGTCAACGATCGAATGCAAGAGATCAGACAAGCATGCAAGCTAATACGCGCTCGTTTGACGAGAGTTAATCGCGTCATTTCTCGCTTACTCGTCATCAAGAAAATAGTACTTCTGAATGTCTTCATTCAACAGAGTGCGAAGATACAGTTGAGATGCAGACGACGCTTCTTCTTCTTCATGATTTCAACAAGCGATAGCATCGCAATAGCGCAGTATCACAAAGATCAATGAAATCAACGATGAGAAAAGTACAGAGAACGCGTCGCAGATGTCAATGCAATCTCAGCACAAAGATCACATCTGAGCAATAAGATGATAAAGATGCATGATGATTTTCAGAAAGCAGAAAGCATTCTTGCAATGCACATCAGAATCGAACGCATAGATCTGAACGCTTATCTGCACTCTAGAAACGTTTCAGACATGAATAGCTCGCAATGTGACTGCGAATGAAGTCATCAGACGACGAAGCATATACTCATGCACTGCTCGAACTGATTGCATCTGCGATCAAGAATGCTACAAGATGCTGACTTCTTGAACTATTGAATAATCGTTGTCATCACAAAGAATCTCAGAGCAGTAGCGAAGATGATGATGAAAACAAAGCTCTTGAAGCAATTTAGAATGACTAGAACATTCATTTTCTAACATGCAATCAACGCGAACAAATTTGATACATAGTCTTAAAACTCACTGTTTCAACTGCGTGAAGCAGTCGTATAGACTGCGAGTGATTTTCTATCTCAAAGAGTTTTGTTCACTCCATACAAGTAGCATAAAGTCTCTCATGAGTCGATTTAATCGATGTCACAAAAATGTATGAATTTATTATTATTATTCATAGTAATTAAAGAATTATACTGTATATGAGTGATAAATGATGTCGAGAAAATATTCATTCACAGTATAAGTATGAATAAATATTCAGCAGAACATGTTGAAAGCAGACTGCAAGATAAAATTTATTGAATATAATTAATAAATAATGTTGAGAAAATGTTCATTTACAATGTCAATGAGAGAAAATATTCAATTAATCATGTTGAAAGCATGTTGCAAGATAAAATTTACTGTACATAAGTGATTAACAAAGTCAAGAAAATGTTTGTTTACAATGTTAATGAAAACATGAATATGTGTTCAGCAATGCATGTCAGAAGTATGCTGCTGAGAATCATGATTTTAACAGTGCAAGAAACACATCTAAATGAAGTATATTTTTTAAGAAATAAAATTTCTCAACTTAAATTAATAATTTTAAAAAGAACAGATGTTGAAACATTAACTCATAAAAATCATAACATAGTTAAGAAATAACTTAATTCTGTTATTGAAACTGTTAATTGCAAACAACTCATTTTACATACAATTGTCAAAGTATTGATAATTTATGAAATAATATACAACTTTAATAATAAATTCATAGTCAAGTTCATTAAGATCTTACAGTAAGAAGATGAATTTACTGTAGAGTTAAAAGCAGATGAAATAATGAATATATGAAAGAGTGATGTCAAAGCTTAAACATTGAATAGTTAAGAAATGATAAAGTACAATGAATCATTATATGTTTCAGAAGATTTTTCTGTTAGAGAAAAGTTACTGAAACATCATCCTGATGATTTCTTAGCGAAATATTTTGATGCTGACAAGATCAACATCACTAAAGTAGTTAGTTGATGAAGAAGAACGAGTGCGAGTTGTCATAAAATATTATGTCGCTAATTCTATTTTGATGATCACTAGATTTAGTTGAGAAGAATGTATATGTAGTGAAATGAAGAATGTACATGTAGTGAAAAGAGATGTGCGTTTAGTGATTCTCTACTTTAACGCTATTTTATCAAAGTTCTCAACATTCATGAGTATACAAGAAAATTAATAATCTTTTTGTTATTTACATTTAAATTGCTTTCTGTTGCATTTTCGTTTCTATGAGACTCTGTGCATTCGCTTTACTTCTTTGTATCTTGAACTCTGTAGACTCTAGGATGGCCTCTGTTAGTACACGCCTCGCTGACGAGGCAGCTTCTATAGCTTGGTCTATAAGTAATTCAAGCCCGCTATGTTCTGAGCGTCTTGTATTTGATGGCCTTGAAATATCACCCTTTACCCAGATCTCGATGAGCTCGTCGCGAGATTGCAGGTAGCCTACTACACATGCAGCTACCATCTCTTGATGTTCTGCTGGATCAGGATCCACTATTATGCTAGTAGACGTACCGGCGCCATCGCTTTTGAAGTTCGAATCCTGTGGGTGCTGCAAAGGTATTTGGTTTGGCTGGCGAACTATTGCAGCAACTCCGCCAGTTACGAGATCGATACAGTCAATGCCAGCATCAGCGATAGCAGCAGAGGCTACTGTGATGCATCCCGAAAGGATTGACATCAGGCCCCATCCATTCGCATGCCCATCATCGCTCCTTGTTATCCCTCTCCCGTCATCCTCCAAGCGATCTTCCTCCCCCTCGAGGACAGTAATGTTGACCTCCAGGCCACTCTTCGGCCACCGCTCACCAATCAAAATCCCACGAAGTGCGGTCTCAAGGTGAGCGCTAAGATCTCGTTCGCTGGAGTCACGGATATAGCCCTTTCTCTCTCGTGCTGCGAAAGGTGCAAAATTGACATGGGTTGAGAGAAGGAGGTGAGAGGAGAAGGTTGCAGATCTGGGAAGAGGCCGTGGGCCATGTACAGTACACGTCAGCTTCAGCCCGGATGAGTTGGTCCTGAGGGATTTGACTCCCGAAATAGGCTGGGTAGAAGGTTCAAGCTCAAAGTATGCAGAGCCCGACGCCGACGGTGTAAGGCCAGTTTTGAGGACTACATCGATTCCAATTAATCAGAGGTGTCTTGGGGAAATCGAAAAGACCAACGCGTATGGAAAAGGCAGTGCAATACCTACAGATCTTCCGGAGCTCAGACGGCGCCCTGGTGCGCCCTTTGCGCTCCGCTAAGGCGACTTTCGCGACGGTAGGCGAAGAAGCAAATGCTGGCGGTGCCGTACCCCCAGGCGGGCCGTTGACACGCCTTCTGTCCGTCATGATGTATTCGATGCTCAGTAGTCACGCATCACTGTGCCATAAGATTGACAATTTCGAAACGTTGGGAAACCATCTGTATGACATAGGAGTTTGCCTAGTAACTTATTGACCAGTTAGCAGTTAAGGTTCGGTATTTGTATGAATACGCTAGCGCACGAAATTCTCGCAGTAAATTCAAACTTTGTCGAACCTTGAATCCGTTGTCCATCTTCTCTGCCCACAACCTACCACTATGTCTTAATAGAGACTGCTGCTGGTAAGTCTATCAGTTTGGCTCGTAATAGAGGTTGGAGCACGACATGAGGAAGACTTATCACACACGTTCTGGCTATTTCCATGCGCCGTTGAACAACATGCACTACCATCTGAACACTCAACTCTTCACGCTCCATGTACTTCTTGCAAATTGAATGAACCATACTGACTTATCTCAATCAAGGCATTGTAGGTAAGCCCTGACGATGGTGCTTACAATTGTGAGTGTTAGCCACTTTCTTTTTCTGAACACGTTACGGAAGACGCTCAAATCAAATGATGAAACCTTCATATCAGTTCTGCTACAGAAAAATCAGGACGACAACCTATACCAATCTTACCTTTTTCTGAACCCTCGTCTCAACAGCAAGCCTATAAGATGCCCTACTTGTTTGGGCCAGAAGCTGACTTTGGATAGCTATAGGACTATGCTAGCTCTTTATTCGAGGCTTCGTTAGGTCAGTTTGGTCCTATTTCTTTGAACGCGCAACGATGAACAAAGTCAATCCATTCCCTGAAGTCTACTCCCACCGAGCCACCCTCCCGCACCGGACTGGTTCCTCAAAGATCCGGGATGATAGGTTGTGTAGTATGTATCTGCCATTGATAGTGGCTCTTTGTCGCATCACGGTATGGTATGTAATGTGGCTTCTGAGCTCTGGGAATTCGTTGATCGTCTTGGTCCTCGTAAGCCTGGGGCCGGTAGGAAATGCTTGATTAAATCGGCTTTTCTGAGCACCAACAACGAATCCCTTGCTCGAAGCAACCGGCTCTGTAATACTTAGACCAGCTAACATATATCAGCAGTCCAGCCGTGTCTAGCGTTAGCGCTACTATTTGGAGTTCGTGCCAATAGCAAAGCACAACTTCAAGTAAACCGACTCGCAGTGGCAAGAGTACAGCTGGAGGCTGAGAAAGAAGATCAAGGCGGTCGCAAGCCGCCTTGCACCTCTGATTGACAATTCCGTCTCATACCCACTTGACTACCAAAGAAGCTGACGTGGATCAGCATCAAGTGTTCCGTGGCCTGTAAGAATTTGGCGGCGGTCATCATTCGGCTTTTGGGGATTGTAAGGGTCGCTGATAAAGACGTTAATAGACACCGAGTCTCATCATGAAGGCGCTATTGGTAGTATTCTCGGACATAGAGATTTCATGAATCTGAGATATCTTTGCAAAGTCAAAATGTAGGGAGCACATACTCCTACGATGGCTCTCAATAATACTCACTTTTTGTAGCTATGTATCAGTAATTCAATAATAAACCCAATTCTGTAGATAACCTCACTGGCGATGTACGCTTGGCAGGCTGAAAGGAACTGCAGGGGTCTACAATTAGCGTGGAGACTTCGGATTACTCGTAAGCTGGTCCATGTCTTCCAACCATGTTTTCAACCCGCTAACCTCACAAACTCCACTTTAGCGACTCCGTAAATGTTTATGAGCTTTTTACATCTGTTCAGTGTGGCGAATAAAGGCCTTGTCCGAGAACTGTAAACCATACAACCTCTCTCAATCATACCTGCACCGTGTCACTCTTAAGACAGGACGGTCGCCGTGAGCGAATTTTAGGCGCCCCAGGGGCTGGAGGCACCGAATAAGGAGACAACGGTCTGGGATCGATAATCACTGGCTATTGAGGCTCAGTACCGTGACGCGGTGGAGGCGCCAGTAAGAGGATGAATAGGCATCATGCCTACGTGAACGGGCAGACGGCTTATCCTAGAGGTGGAGGGGGTCTTTCAATATCGCCGCATCGGTAAATAATCATGAGCGTCGCACTTGCAGATGCTAGGATTCATATATTTGGTATAAAATGACTGACACAGTGATACAAAAGATTTCAGCCACGATCACAGCCTGCTTGGCGGAGAAGGCGAGACTTGCTATTACGATTGGCCGCTGTAAGCGGTGCTTTGATGCTCATCCTTTTGTTCTTCCCATCTCTACGATTTGCCGTCCTCGGGACTTTATCACTTGGTCTGCTCTCGCCAGTTGAAGACCTCCAATTAGAAACTGTGAGATATTACGACCTGTCCAACGTGGGAGGAACGGCGAGAGGGTGGGAGAGAGAGGAAAGAGTTCTACTGTGTGCGCCTCTGCGAGATGCCGAATCCCACCTTCCAATGTTCTTCTCCCATCTCCGGAACTTTACATACCCGCATCACCTTATCGACCTAGCGTTTCTTGTGTCAGACTCGAAAGACAATACACTTCCCCTCCTGTCGCAGATGCTCACAGATTTACAACAAGACTCTGATCCGAAGCAACCATACGGAGAAATCTCAATCTTGGAGAAGGATTTTGGGCAAAAAGTCAACCAGGATGTCGAGAGCCGCCACGGATTCGCAGCCCAGGCTAGCAGAAGGAAACTGATGGCACAAGCTAGGAATTGGCTACTCAGCGCCGCACTGCGGCCAACCCATAGCTGGGTTTACTGGAGGGATGTCGATGTCGAGACTGCTCCATTCACGATCCTCGAGGATCTAATGCGACACAACAAGGACGTAATTGTCCCAAGTAAGTACATGAACTATGTTAAGGGTTAGTGATCTGATGTCACAATCACAGATGTCTGGCGGCCTCTACCGGATTGGCTTGGGGGTGAGCAGCCTTACGATCTTAATTCTTGGCAAGAGTCAGAAACCGCTCTGGCACTGGCCGACACATTGGATGAGGACGCGGTCATTGTTGAAGGATACGCAGAATACGCGACTTGGCGGCCACATCTTGCATACTTAAGGGACCCCTACGGCGACCCCGACATGGAGATGGAAATAGATGGTGTTGGTGGTGTTAGTATCCTGTCAAAAGCGAAGGTCTTCAGGTCAGGCGTTCATTTCCCAGCTTTTAGCTTTGAGAAACACGCAGAAACGGAGGGCTTCGGCAAGGTGAGTCCCAGGCGAGCCGTGCTCTCATGCAGCAGCATTAGCTAAAAGGGTCCGTAGATGGCCAAAAGAATGGACTTTTCAGTGGTTGGCCTGCCTCATTACACAGTGTGGCATCTTTACGAGCCAAGTGTCGATGACATACGTCACATGGAAGAAATGGAGCAAGAACGGATAGCCCGCGAGAAGGAAGAAAAAGAGCGAGCAGAGCGCATGAAGAAGATTAAGGAAGACTTCAATGATCCTAATAGCCAATGGGAAAAGGACAAAACTGATATTGAAGGGATTACCAAGAAAGAAGAAGAACTTCAGAAGCAACAGGAGGGGGATGAACGAGGTCCTATCTCTCAGCCTGGGAAGGAAACCGAAGAAGACAACAAGGCAAAGGCAGAAGTGAAAGAGGTTTGAGATGGAAAGGAAGACCCAAAGAC
>JAABVA010001099.1_pt1 | contig 29792 bp, 33 predicted proteins | sample 5560331 | NCBI WGS metagenome assembly JAABVA01 (sample SAMN12812661, study PRJNA571458) | rock metagenome | isolation source: Antarctica rocks | place: Antarctica: Victoria Land, Mt New Zealand sud | collected 2016-01-07 | reverse complement strand
CGTCACCGAGGCTGCTGACAGAAACCGGTGGATCGCGATCTCACCCGCACGATCACAGCCGAGCTTGCGGATCACCAGCGATCCGGTCTCCATCACCCGCTCAATCAGCCGGGTTCCCATAGCCGCACGACGAATATCGCCAAAATCACCAAGCGCGCCTTCTCGACTGACCAACACATTCCCCCAAATCCACATAGACCAGAGGGAATCAAAGCGTGGTCATGGCCGCAAGTGAATTGTGTGAATGCCGTAGGTCGCCGCAGCAGGCGGTCACGGCGCTGCGGGCCGGCACGCAGAAGTCTGGCGCCGTGGCGCTTCGTGTGATGCGGGATGGCCACCAGGCCTTCGTCGCACTGAGTGCCGCCCCCAGCAACAAGGGCTGACACCCGCTCCAGCCCAACCCTGCGGCCCCGCTTGGATCGCAAGGCTTTGCCTTCTCTTCTGTGCGTTAGCGGAAAGTCTTAAATAAGGACAATGCCTACAAAGTAAGAAACGGCTATTCGAAGATACCGTCATCATAATGAGTAATAACAAAGAAGGTTTATCATGAACAAATTTTGGGTTCTAATAGCAACGGGCGCCGTGTTCTCGACGGAAGCGATGGCCCAGACGGCACCAACGGCTACCCCACCTGCAACGAAGGAGCCGGCTCCCGCTGCGCCCAGCGCTGCCTCGAAGGAGAGCCTGCGGCAGCAGATGATGGTCGATATGCAAAAGGCTGGCTTCACCGATGTGAAGGTGCGGCCCGACTCCTTCCTTGTACAGGCGAAGAACAAGAACGGCACGCCGGTGACCATGCTGATCGATTCGGACTCGGTCACCGAGGTGGTCGGCGCCGGTGGAGTGCCAGCCGGTTCCGGAGCTGGTGCCACAGGAGGTAACTTCACCACCGTTCCGGCCGGCGAGATGCTGAGTTCGAAGGTCGCTGGCACCGACGTGTACAACAACACCAACCAGGACGTCGGAACGATCAAGGACGTCGCGTATTCCGGGACGAGCATCAAGGCCTACATCGTGGGCGTCGGCGGCTTTCTCGGCATGGGCGATCACTTTGTGGCCGTCAGCCCGTCCGCGATCACCGTCACGTACGATGCCAACGCCAAGACGTGGCTCGCGACCATGAACACGACGGCGGACCAGCTGAAGGCTGCCCCCGAGTTCAAGTATCCGAGCTGACCGGCAGTTTGTATTTTGCAAGGGAGACTTACGATGACTCGCACTCGTCACATGGTCATAGCAGGCGTTCTCCTGGCTGGCAGCCTCGGTGCAGCTGGTGTCGCATACGCCGCTGAGACGACCCCGATGGAAAAGGTGGAACTCGCGCAGCTCTCGCCGCAACTGAGGAACCAAGTCGAGGCACGGCTTGTGAGCGGCCAGACCGTACACGGCGTGCTGGAAACCATGTTGTTGAACAACGTGTCGCAGGAGTTCGCCAGCGGCCACGTCGATGCGACTGATTTCGAGCGCGGCGATGTCGTGGTGGAGAACGGGAGCGGCCAGATGAAAGTCTTCCCGTTTGACGTCGCAACGCTGGCGATGAGCAAATAGACGACTTCCCTGTCGCGGCGGTGTGACGCCGCGGCCGGCGAACGCCTGTTCAGTCCATTCAATGACAAGGCCTCTGCGATGATGCGAACCTTCACCACACGATGGCAGCTCGCCGCCGCCACGGGATTGATCTGCGCAGCATCCTCGCTGCCGGTTGCGGCGCAGTCCCTGAAGTGCCCGATGCCGCACACGCTGAGCAGCCCGGGCGTTCTGAAGGAGTCTCCGACCCAGATCGCGAAGACCGGCAGCTTGCTTGCGAGCGGCGACAGCGTCAATCGCGCACCGGAGGTGGTCGCCGATCTCCGCAAGCGATATCCGGGTGTCGCGGACGCGGAGATCGAGAACTATCTGGTCACGGCGTATTGCCCCGTCGTCGCCAAGCTCGACGGGCTCGGCGTGGCAGAGCAGCAGGCCCGGGTGGACCAGTTTGCACGCCAGGCCAGCGTTGCGGTCTATGGCCATTGATGCCCGCAGCCACGCGGCCATTCCCGGACCGTTGGCCGCTGCCCTGGCGGCCGCGGGTCCCGATCCGCTGTCCGGCATCATCGCGCTGCTGCGTGCCCGCACCAAGCACGACTTTGCGCCATACAAGCGGGGCACCCTGGAACGGCGTGTCGAGCGCCGCATGGCGATGGTTTCCCTCGGCCAGGCTGGCAAGGACGGCGCCGGCCGGGAGAGGCTTGGCCGCTACCTGGACCTGCTGCGCGCCGATGCCGGCGAGCTCGACCTGCTCGCGAAGGACCTGCTGATCCACGTGACCGGCTTCTTCCGCGACCCGGCGGTCTATGCCGCCCTGGCGGAGACGGTGATCCCTGGCCTCGTCCGGGACCAGCCCCATGGCCAGCCGCTCCGCATCTGGATCGCAGGGTGCAGCACGGGCGAGGAGGCCTATTCCCTAGCCATCCTGTTCCGCGAGGCGATCACCGCCGCCGGGCGCGACATCAAGCTGCAGGTCTTCGCCTCCGACATCGATGCCGGTACAGCCGCCACGGCGCGGGATGGCCTCTACCCTGCATCTATCGAAGCAGACGTGTCCGCAGCGCGCCTCGCCCAGTTCTTCTCCAGGGAGGACGGGCAGGGCTACCGGGTGCTGCCGGACGTGCGGGCGGCGGTGGTGTTCACCGTGCAGGACCTGCTCGCCGATCCGCTGTTCTCCCGCCTCGACCTCGTGTCCTGCCGCAACCTGCTGATCTACCTGGGTCCGGAGGCCCAGGCCAAGGCCGTCGCCGTGTTCCACTTCGCACTCAGGGAGGGCGGCGTCCTGCTCCTGGGCAGCGCCGAGACGGTCGGCGAGGCCGACAACCGGTTCGAGCTGATCCTGAAGTCCGCGCGCCTGTACCGGCACGTCGGCCCCAAGCGGCCCGGCGATCTCAACATCGCTGCTTCCCCCGCCCCCGGAAAGCGGGAAAGCCGCTCCGGCCAGGCAGCCGCGCCGACCCGGCAAGCCGTGCTGGCCGAGCTGTGCCGGCAGCTTGTGCTGGACCAGCACGCCCCGGCCGCCGTGCTGTGCAACGCCTGGCACGAATGCCTGTATTCGCTGGGGCCGACCGACCGCTACCTGCGCGTGGCGCCGGGCTATGCCACGCCGGACCTGCTGGCGATGGCGCGGGGGACCCTGCGGACCCGGCTGCGCTCCGCCCTGGCGCGGGCCATGCAGGGTGAGGCGCGCGTCACCGTGCCCGGCGGCCGCATGGTGCAGGACGGCCGCCCGGTTCCCTTCAGCATCGACATCCAGCCAACGCGCAGCGGCGGCGAGGCATTGCTGCTGGTGTGCTTCGTGGACGAGCCAACCTCGTCGCAGCGGCTTCGGCAGGACGCCGCCACCCCGGATGCCTCACGGGTCGCCGAGCTGGAGCGGGAGCTGGAAGCGGTGCAGGCGGACCTGGAGGAAGCGACCCGCACGCTGGAGGCATCCGGCGAGGAGCAGCGCGCCATCAACGAGGAGGCCCTGTCCGTCAACGAGGAGTACCAGTCCACCAACGAGGAGCTGCTGACCTCAAAAGAAGAGCTGCAATCGCTCAACGAGGAGCTGACGGCGCTGAACAGCCAGTTGCAGGAGACGCTGGAGCGCCAGCGCACCACCTCCAACGACCTGCAAAACGTCCTGTACAGCACGGACGTGGCGACATTATTCCTGGACCGGGATCTCGGCATCCGCTTCTTCACGCCGGCGACCCGCGCGCTGTTCAACGTCATCCCCGGCGATGTCGGCCGCCCCTTGGCCGACCTGCACTCCTTGTCCAGCGACACCTTGCTGCCAGCCGATGCGCGGGCGGTGCTGGACAGCCTGCAGCCGGTCGAGCGCGAGATCAGGACGCCGGACGGCGCCTGGTTCTGCCGCCGCATCCTGCCCTACCGCACCGAGGGCGACGGCGTGGAGGGCGTGGTCATCACGTTCAACGAGATTACCCGGCGCAAGCAGACCGCAGCCGCTCTGGAGACAGCGAAGCAGCAGGCAGAGGCCGCCAACCTCGCGAAGTCCCGCTTCCTGGCCGCGGCCAGCCATGACCTGCGCCAGCCGTTGCAGACTCTCGCCCTCCTCCAAGGCTTGCTCGCCCGGAGCGTCACAGGAGACAATGCGGTCGGGCTGGTGGCACAGTTGGACGAGACTCTGGGCGCCATGTCCGGGATGCTGGACACCCTGCTCGACTTGAACCAGATCGAGGCGGGCGTGGTGCAGGCGGCGCTGACGGACTGCCGGATCGACGACCTGCTGGGCCGGCTGCGGGACCAGTTCGCCTACCACGCCCAGGCCAAGGGCCTCGGCTTGCGCATCATGCCGTGCAGCGCCGTGGTCCGCACCGACCCGCGCCTGCTGGAGCAGATGCTGCGCAACCTGCTGTCGAATGCGCTGAAATACACCGCGCACGGCCGCGTGTTGCTGGGGTGCCGCCGGCACGGGGACACAATCCGCATCGAGGTCTGGGACACCGGCCTCGGCATCCCGGACGGCGAGTTGCAGGCGGTCTTCGAGGAGTACTATCAGCTCGGCAACGAGGCCCGGGAGCGGAGTCGCGGACTGGGCCTCGGGTTGTCGATCGTACAGCGGCTAGGCGCGCTGCTCGGCCACCGGCTGGGTGTCCGCTCCCAGCCCGGCCGCGGCTCGGTGTTCACGATCGAGGTTGCCCGTGCCACGGATGAGCGCCTGCCGGGTCCCGAGCAAGCCGGTTTGGCACATGCCGCGGCGGCTGGCCGCAACGGGTCCATCCTGGTGATAGAGGACGACCCGGACCTGCGCAGCCTGCTGCGGATGCTGCTGGAGGGCGACGGCCACCGCGTGACGGCGGCGCCGGACGGACCGGCGGCCCTGGCCCTTGCGGCGGGCGGCGGGATCCGGCCCGACCTGCTGCTTGCGGACCTCAACCTGCCCGGCGGCACGGACGGGCTGCACGCCGCGGCCGGCCTGCGGACCGCACTGGCCCGGCCGCTTCCGGTCATCATCCTGAGCGGCGATACCTCGGCCGCCGCCCTGCAGGCGATTGCGCTGCAGGACTGCGTCCACTTGAGCAAGCCCGTGAAGGCGGCCGAGCTGGCGCAGACGATCCAGCGCCTCCTGGCTGCCGCGCCGGAGGCGTCTCCCGCTCCGGCCCCAGCGCTGTCCGGCAGCAGCCTCGCCGACGCGCGCGTCGTGTTCGTAGTCGATGACGACGGTGGCATCCGGACCGTGATCCGCGCCTTGCTCGAGGAGCACGGGCTGGCGGTCGAGGACTTCGCGGACGGCGAGGCGTTCCTGGCCGCCTACCAGTCCGGCCGCGAGGACTGCCTGCTGGTCGATGCGGCGATGCCGGGGATCGACGGGGTCGAAGTGCTGCGGCGGTTGGGAGAAGCCGGGCACCGCCTGCCGGCCATCGTGATCACCGGCCACGGCGACGTGTCGATGGCGGTGCGGGCGATGAAGGGTGGCGCCCTGGATTTCATCGAAAAGCCGGTCCGCGCGCCGGACCTGCTGGCCGGCATCGCGCGCGCACTCGACTTATCCCGCGACGCCGGCAAGCGGTCTGCGTGGCACGTCGCTGCGGCCGACAGCATCGCGTCGCTCACGCCCCGGCAGCGCGACATCATGGCGCTGGTGCTGTCCGGCCACCCGAGCAAGAACATCGCCGCCGATCTCGGCATCAGCCAGCGCACCGTCGAGAACCACCGCGCGTCAATCATGCGCAGGACCGGCTCACGCTCCTTGCCGGCGCTGGCGCGGCTGGCGCTGACCGCGGTATCGGACGGCACCGAGCCCGGGGCGCCCGGCGGTGGGAGTGTCAAAAACCTGAGGCAGCCTGCTTGCCCGTCTCGGGCTGATCGGCCGGGCTGATGCCTGACCATGAGGGCAACAGGCGTGATGCAGTGGACGGTGCGGCTGGAGGCGAGGACGAGCGCGGGGGAGGTGAAGACGACGGAGCTGGTGACGTTCAGCAGGCCGGGGGTGGTCAGCACGCTTGCGGAGATCGGCCTGATGCTCGCCGAGACCAAGACGCTGCTGGCCAAGCTGCAGGCGAGCATGCTGTGCGGCCAAGTGGCGGCGTATGCGGCCCATTACCGGGTCGGCTCTTGTCAGGTTCCGGGGTGGTGGTGCTGGCGCGTATCTGATGTGATGGCAGGAGCGCGGGCAGCCACCTGGCTCGCGCGAGGAGTCTTCGCCATCATGGCTGCATCTGATTTGGTCAACCTCTCCGGGCTGATGGACGACGCCAAGTGCTTCGCGCTGGTGCGTCAGCATCGCTGGCCGGAGGGCGCGCGGTGCACGGGCTGCGGCAGCGCGTCGGTGATCCGGGACGGGTGCAACGACACGCAGCCACATCGTCAGCGTTATCGGTGCAAGGCATGCGCTGGGCGGTTCGACGACCTCACCGGTACGGTGCTGGCCGGGCACCACCAGCCGCTGCGCGTATGGGTGCTGTGCCTCTACTTCATGGGCCTGAACCTTTCCAATCGGCAGATCGCGGGTGAGCTGGGCTTGGCTGTTCCGGACGTGCAGGCCATGACGGAGCAGCTGCGCCAAGGCCTGGTCGCCGAAGCGCCGGCGGTAGAGCTGAAGGCCCAGGTCGAGATCGACGAGGTCTACGTGGTCGCTGGACACAAAGGCCAGCCGGCGGCGGTGGCCAAAAGGGGCGGCTCGGACGGTGCCGCAAGCTGGCAGGCGCGCCGGGCCGCGGCACGTTGGAGAAGGACAGGCCACCGATCCTTGGCCTGATCCAGCGCGGCGGCCAAGTCGTGCTGCGCATGTTGGCCAACGTGCAGCAGACGACGATCAAGCCGACCATCGCCGCTGCCGTCGCCCCGGGTACCCTCATCCACACGGACGAGTATGCCATCTACGCGCGCCTGCCCGCCTGGGGCTTTGGGCACAAGACCGTCTGCCACGCCCGAGGCGAGTATGCCCGCGACGAGGACGGGGACGGGTTCTGCGAGGTCCACGTCAACACGATCGAAGGCTTCTGGTCGCTCCTGCGCTCCTGGCTTCGCCCGCATCACGGCATCTCGCAGGACAAGCTGCCGCTCTACCTCGGCTTCTTCCAGTTCGTGCACAACGCGCGCCGACGCGGCAAAGCCCTCCTCGGCGCGCTCATCACAGCCCTGGTCGTGTGACGGGCCCGCCACCACCCCGGAACCCGACAAGAGCCGTCCTTATAATCGCCCCAGGTGTTGCCTTCGTGGCCCTCGGGGCAACGCACACGCTGACGCTCCCAGTCCACCGTGAAGTCGGTGGCGCGGAACGCGCCCTCCTGTTGCTTCTTTCAGCTCTGGTCTGGCCGCGGGGAGCCGACCAGGTCAATGCCGTGGCGCTCGCGGGCGGTGACGAGGTGGCCTGCGCTGACGTAGGCCGCATCAGCCAGGTGCTTCGGACGGGGCCAGTCCCTTGGCGGCCAGCGCGCCGTGGATCGGCTCGGTGCGCATAGCCTCATGCACGTTGGCTGGCGTGGCGTCAGTGTGCACGATCAGGTGCGGCACATCCGCGTCGCAGGTTTCCGTGACGTGGACCATGTAGCCGGTCCAGTTCGTGCCGGCCTTGGACCGGAAGCGGGCCTCGGTGTCGTACGGGGACTCAATACGGTCGCCAGGACCGCGCCCCTGCGCCGGCCGCAGCTGCACGCTGCGGCTGGTCCGTTCGCCAGCACTGCCATTGCCACCTGGCCCGGCCTCGTCCCGCTCGAAGTGCCGCGCCCAAACGCGGCGCAGCACGCCAACCTCCAGCAGGTCCCGCACGCCCGCCGGCGCCTCCGCCCCTCCAGCACGTCAAGCAGCAGGAAGCCGTCCGCACCCACCTGGACGGCATAGGCGTCGCGCTTGAGGCGAGCATCGGGCAGGCGCATGTCCTCGACCCGGCGGTCGTAGCGCTCGTGCCACTCGGCAGGCGCAAGGGCGCGCAACCAGTCGGGGGCTGCAATGGCAATCGCGTTCAACGTCGCGCGCAACGTCTCGCCCAGCAGCTCCAGCCGGTTTAGGTCGCGCACGGCGGCGAGCACGTGCGTGCTGTCTGTGCGGCTCCGCCCACGAGCCTTCAACAGCCCACCCTCGCGGGCGGCGTCCAGCAGGCGGGCAAGCAGGCGCTCGGTGGCGCCGTGCTGGAGCAGGCGGGCGCGGAACTCGCACAAGACCGAGAAGTCGAAGCCGTGATCCGTCAGGTCGAGGGCAAGCAGGTATTTCCAGTCGATCCGGCCACGGACTGCCTCGGCCGCCTGGGGGTCGCTCAGCCCCTCGCGGAACTGCATGAGCGTGACCAACGCGAGCCGCCACGGCGCATAGGCGGGCTGGCCGCGCTTGGGGTAGAGGTCGGCGAAGTCGGCGTCCGCGAACACCGCGCCGAGCCGGTCGCGCAAGAGAACATACGGGTTGCCGCGCCGGAACGCAGCCCGGGCGATCCGGGCGGTGTCATCGGGCACGGGCGGGAACAACTGCGGGCAGATCGACATGGGCGGCCTGCGGGCAAGAAGGCCATCCAACGCCGAAGCCGGCCCAGGCGCTGCCGAATTCGCCAACGGTATCCGAGCGGTTTCCTGGCGGCCGCGCCCAACCGCTCTTTAACACGGAAAACTCGCCAGAGAACCTCGCGTGATGACGCCGAGCTTCACCTTGCCTGCGGTCGAGTGATCCCTGGGCGTCAAGCCGATCCAGGCCGCGAACTGCCGGCCGGATCGGAACAGCTCGGGCGCTGGGGTTTTCATCGTCAGCAGCATCGCGTCGATCGAGCCAACGCCCGGGATCTTGGCAAGGCGCCGGCTGCACTCGTCGGCCCGATGCCGGGCCATGAGCTGGGCATCGACCTCGTCGATCTGCGTTTGCAGCTGCTCGAATTCCTTGGCCTGGATGGCAAACAGCTCCCGAGCTAAGGCGGGCAGGCTTTCATCGGCCTGGATGCGCTCGAGCAGCGGAACCAAGTGGGCCATGCCCTTGGCGGCGGTGAGGCCGAACTCGGCGGCATGGCCGCGGATGGCGTTGGCCAGCTGCGTGCGATTGCGGATCAGCCGGTCGCGCACGCTGACCAGCATCAAGGCCGCTTGCTGCTCAGGCGATTTCACCGGCACGAAGCGCATCGTCGGCCGGCTCATCGCCTCGCACAGCGCTTCGGCATCGGCCGCATCGTTCTTGCCGCGCTTGACGTAGGGCTTGACCAGCTGAGGCGGGATCAGCTTCACCGTGTGCCCGAACGACTGTAGCAGCCGTGCCCAATGATGGCTGGCACCGCAGGCTTCGATCGCGATCACCGTAGGTGCAAGCTTCTCGAAGAACGCCACCATCTCCTTCAGAGCTGTTCAACGCTTCCGAATGACGGTGAGTGAGAGCAGGTTCCTGATGCCTGCGAGACCGGCTCGGTAGCGGTCCTGGCTGAGCGTGTCAGTGCGGTTGGCCTTGAGGATGTTGAAGGCGAAGCTGCGCAGGCGGGCGAACACGCCGGGGTTGGTGCGGATGCGCGAGCGATCCTCGCCCAAGGTGACGTCGCGGCTGTAGTGGGAGGTGTTCTCGATCCTCCAGTGCGCACGGATGGCTCCGGCGGCGCGGGCGGCGGTCACCGGCGTGTTGGAGACGTAGAAGGCCGTCTCGCTGGAGGGGCGCAGCAGCCCGGTCTTGGCGTTGCGGGTGTAGACGTTGCGCTCGACCCGGATGATGGTCGCCACATGCGGATGCCATTCGGTGTCGGCGAGCGTGTCGGCGGGATCGAACACGGTGACAGTGCGGCGTTCGTCGCGGTTGCGACCCTTGTCGTGGCTGCGGGCAGACCCGAGCGGCGCTGTGGTTGCAGCGATTTCCTGGATCCGCTGGTGCAGGGTCGGCTGGTTGTCCTTGAGGCCCACGATCAGGGCGACGTTGGCTTCTGCTGCAACGGCGAAATGTTTTTTTGGCAATGCAGCGCGTCGAGGGTGACGATGGCGCCGGGGGCAAGGCCGAGTTCGGCCAGCAGGGTCTGCGCCGCCGGGATCTCGTTGGACTTCTCGGCGATGTCGATATGCGCGAGCACCAAGGCGGTGTCGGTGGCGAACGCGCTCAGCACTTGGGCAGCAGCGCGGTCATGGAACCTGTCGAAACTGCCGCGCAGCGTCTTGCCATCAAGCGCGATGCTGCCCTGTCCCGGCGTAGAACGCGCCGCCTGCAGCAGGGCGGCATGACGGCGGAAGGCCGTCTCCACCCTGGCCGGGTCGAGCCCCTGGAGGATGTAGCGGCTGGCGGTGTGCGCAGGCGCGCGGCGCCAGTTCAGGCCGAAGGCCGTGTTCAGCTTGCGGCGGTGGACGTCGATGAAGGTGACAATGTCCGGCGAACGTCTCCGTTCGACGCCGCGATACGAGTTGCACCCGGCCACGATGGCGAGGATGGAGAACAGCAGCACATGGGGCAGCTTGTAGAGCTTGCCCTCCGCCCGGCGCGGATCAGGGACGTCCGCCAGCACGTCCAACAACGGCGCAAACGCAACCACGGCACCCTCCGACCCAGTTGCTGCCGTAGAGGTCATACCAGTTGGCATAAGTTTCGACCCGAGCCTGTCGGCGTCTTTGCCCCAACTTTTCTCGGGCAAAACCCACGTGGCAAGCGGGTCAATTCTTACGGCAACGGGTATCAGACATTGGCCGGCTCGGAAACCCCCCTTGCGATCAGCCGCCTCACTTCGCCCCTCATTGGCGGCAGGGCAGGCTCAGTACAGCCCATTCAGCAGCGTTGAACAGCCCTGGCTGCGGAGCGGCTGCTACGGTACTGACGCTCGGCAATGGCGAGGTGGTGGTGAAGCAATTCGACGGTCATACGATGTCTCGCCATGCCCTCATCTATTCGAAGCTAGACGGCATCCGCCTCGAAATCGCTCGGGATTGCCCCCGACATCAGACAAGGCGACACGAACAAGTAGCGATGCCAAGCGCCATGAATGGTGCGCGCGGCGATGACGCTCCAGAAGATCGTCAGGCTCAAAACCAGCCCGGCCCCGACAGCCAGCAAGAAGGTCAGGTGAGTCTGACGCGCCAGAGCCAACGTCGCGACCGAGTAGACGCCAAGCGGGAAGGTGAACCCCCACCAGCCGATGTTGAACGGCATGCCCTCGCGCAGGTAGCGCGCGGTGGTCAACACCGCCAGCAGCAGCCACCAAAGGCCGTAGCCCCATAAGATGGCTCCGCCGATTACGCCAAGGCCGGCAGCAACCTCGCCAACGCCGGGGATGCCGGCCGCGGCAAAGGTGTGCGGCGCATCGGCGCCCAGCAGCAACAGGCCGAGTGCCCCAGTGCCGATCGGACCCAGAGACAGCCAGCCCGACGCCGCCATATCCTTGTGCGGGAGCTTGTGCAGGACGAGGCGCAGCACGAGGATGACCAAGATGCTCATCGCGAGCGGGACCGAGAACGCCCATAATGCGTAGCCGAGCACCAACATGCGCAGTGCCGCCTGCGGGTCGGCCAGATGCGGCACCAGCAGGCCGGCGCTGGCCGCCGCTACTTCGGCGGCTACGATGGGCAGCAGCCAGACCGCCGTCATCTTCTCGATGCTATGGTCCTGCCGGGTGAACATCAGGAAGGGGATGAGTACGCCGCATGCGACAGCCATCACCATATCCAGCCACCATAAGCCCTCGGCGATGAGGACCGCGATGTTTCCCCAATGCGGGATGCCGAAGGCGAGAAAGCCGTTGATGATGGTGGCGAGCCCCATTGGGATAGCGCCGAAGAACATCGACATGACCGAATGGCCGAAAATGCGGCGCGCCTGATCGAAAAACATGATCCAGCGCGCTGCGTACAGTCCGGTGAACAACAGGAATAGCCCGATGTTCAACCACCAGAGCGCCTCGGCGACGGTATGCAGCCCGGGAACGGCAAAAGGCACTTGATTGAGCGCCAGTGCCAGTATGCCAGTGCCCATCGTGGCGGTGAACCAATTTGGCGTGAATTGCCGCACCGTCTCCCGTAGGCGCCCCGCTACGGTATTCACACATCTCCTAATTCTTAATAAAAACAATGTGGTGTGAAAAATGGTCCGCGTCGATACCAGAATGCCTCTCGTCTTGTGACCACTTATTCTGACTGTCATAAGCCCAGTTTTGGATCGGCGGGCATCAGTCAGTCCTGTCGTGAAATGAGATGTGTGAATACCGTAGAGGCGCCCCGCCTGAGGACCATGGACGAAAGGTGGCGCAGGCCGCGTAGTCTCCCTCATGGTAAGATTGCTCCTGAAGACGTGGAGCCAAATGCGTAGCATGAAGAAGACTTCACCCGGACCCGGCCACAGAACCAAATGCGTCGCCTGGGCGCTGGGATCGGTCGCGGCCGAGACTTCTTTGGCCATAGCCCAAGCGATCCTGCGCTGTGCCAACACGGCGCTCCTCGATCAGAGGCCAAACAGTTCACCGGCTTGATATTTCGCGGGAGAGGATGCGAGCCTCGCGAAGTGGCTGTGGCCGGTGCCGATGCGGTGACATCGGGCTATTTCGGGAACGCCGGCGAGTGGACGTAAGGCGCACCGCACAGCCTTGCGTAGAGTGTCGTGAGCAGAACGAAGAAAGCGGTGTGCGCCACCGCGAAACCGATCATTCCTGCAGCATCGAGGTGGTGCGCGCCTGCTATTCCCTCACCGATCAGCGGGAGCACCGCCATCGCGTTCAGCAGCCAGGCAAGCGCCGCGTAGATCAGGCCCTTCATCCAGGGCCGGCCAGGCAACACCGGTTCCAGCAAGTAGGCATAGACGACGGCCATCAGCAGGCCGACGAAGACGTGGAAGCCGAACTGGACGGTTTGGCCCGATGTGAACGGCAGCAACGAGGTGCTCCACCAAACCGGGGCGCCCAGCAGGCCGGCCAGCCAGCCTCCCAGGTTTTGCAGCAGGCGAAGCAGGCCGCCATGTGCAGTTTTCAACCCGGCTGCGTCCGCACCCGCCAGCATGGCCGTGTTCACGGCAATCGCAATCCCGCCAGCCGACAGCGCGGGGCCAAGACGTCCGCGTGGTGGAGCGACGTTCAATTGAGGTCGCCGAGCTGCAGGTCTGGCCTCCCCAGTCGCCCAACACCCAGGAGCAGCCAGACGCCAACCAGCTGGAGCGGCATTCCTGCCACGAACATCACCAGCCCGGCCCATTTCTGATCGACCAGCGGCGAAATGTCCCAACGGCAGATCACGTCGAGATAGGGCGTATAGAGCACGTCCGGGGAAAGCATCCAGATCAGCGCCACCACGGTCATCGGAATCCCTCCGGCCCAGGCCAGCGAGCCTGTCAGCCAGGAGCGCCGGATCGAGCGCGTCGCCAGCATGAACTGCGCCCAGAACAGCAGGCCCGAGATGAACTCGAGCAGACCGAGCGGAGCCGCATACAGAGCATTCGCCAGGCTTGGATCGAATACGCCGGGTAGGCTCACCGCGATGCTCAGGCCGACGAAGAACATCGTACTCACCGACGGGTCGAGCAGGACACCGATGAGACCATTGGAAGCGGAGGTCCGCGTCCGCTCGAAGGGAATGCTTCGCAATCCAAGAAGGAGCAGCGGTGGGGCGATCTGGTTCAACGCCATCAACGCCGCCGTGTAGCTCGCCATGGAGGCCAGCGGATCGCGTAATTCGAACGCGGCGAGACCGATCACCATCAAAGCTGCAATGACCGCGAGCCTGTGCGCGACGCCTGCTGAACTGGAGGGCACCCGCGCAGATGCCGTCCGGGCAGTTGCGCCGGAATAGGCCGTATCCGCGCCAGCACCGCACGCCGCATCAGCTCTCATGCAGAACGTGCCTGAGATCGCGCGCGACCGCTGCCGCGTCGCCGAGCTGGGAAAAACTGTAGCGCAGACGCTCGCGGCCGTCCGGGCCAATGACAGCCACGACGGACGTGTGATCGATGTAGGCGCCGCCCTCCGCCGGTCGCCACGTGACATCCCAGGCCTGCGCGGCCGCGGCGATTGCCTCGGGTGATCCGGTCAGGCCAACAGGAGCCGGATCGAAGTTCGACAGGAAGCTGTGCAGCGCGTTCTGCGTGTCCCGCCTTGGGTCGAGAGTGACGAAGACCTGCGTGACCCGGCCGCCATCCACCCCCATCTCGCGCGCGACCGCATCCAGCAGGCCTAGTGTCGCGGGGCAGACATCCAGGCAATGCGTATAGCCAAAATAGACCAGCGTGATGCCGCCGTGATGCGCAGCCAGATCGAAAACCCCGCCCTGGTCGTCCGGCAATACCAGCGGCGGTGCAACGTCCGGCGTGACACGCGTGCCGACATACGAGAAGCCCTCTCCCAGGCGCGCATACGCCCAAACGACAAGCAGCACGGCCAAGCCGGCCACAAGGCCGCGTATCGCCGTACGGGGCAGGCGTCTCACCAGACCTTCCATCCATGCGCCGCGGTCATATGCGTGACGAACGGCCAGAAGATCGGAATGTAGGCTGCAAGCGTTGCGACTGCTGTGAGCAGCGTCAGCAGTCCGAGATGCTCGAGCGCCTTGGCGAGCGGCGAGAGTTGCGGGTGCGCGACGATGCCGGCTGGCTCACGGCCGGGCGTCTCGCCGACGCCGACCGCGTAGCTTTCCCTGCCGCCGAAAGCCTGCGCGAACGGGATCGGCACCGGGGTCGCGAGACGGCGGCCGAACAGGGTGCCAACGAACACGACATAGAAGGCGATCGTGGCGAGCCACAGGATCACGCCGCCGACTGCCACCAGCGCAAGCGGGAGGTGCGCCGAGCCATACAGGCGTTCATAGACGGACTGCGGCAGGTAGGAGACCCACGCCCGCCTCGGCACGCCATGCAATCCGCTCCAATGCATGCCCAGCGCGAAGATCGACATGCCCACGAACCAGAGCCAGACAGAAGCGAGCGCAAGGCCAGGGCTGAACAGCTTGCGCCCGGTCAAATGCGGCACCATCCAGAACGCGACGCCCATGAACGTCATCGCAGTCGCCGTGCCGACGGTGATGTGGAAATGGCCGGGGATCCAGGTCGTGTTGTGGACGAGGGTGTCGAGCTGCCAACTGCCGTTCACGATGCCGCCTGCGCCGCCGAAGATGAAGGTCAGCATCGCGAGCACCTGAGCCGCCACGCTGGCATTGCGCCAGGGCAGCGCCGTGAACCAGCCGATCCAGCCGCGCCCGCCCCGCAGGCGTCCGGCGTATTCCAGGCTCAGGCCGATAGTGAAAGCGGTGATCAGGCTGGGCAGGGCGACCGAAAGGGTGAGCGCGACCAGGATCCCCCTCCAGATCTGGGAAAAGCCGGGATCGGTGAACTGGTGATGGCTGCCGACCGGCAGCGAGAACACCAGCAGCAGCGCGAAGGTGAGCCGTGCCATCGGATCCGACACCAACTTGCCGCCGACCTGCTTGGGCAGCAGCGCATACCAGGACACGTAGGCCGGCATCAGCCAGAAATAGACGATCGGATGCCCGGTCCACCAGAACAGGGTCCGCGCGATCATCGGATCGATCGTATCGGTGAGGCCGAGCGCCCAGGGATCGAGCTGCACGACGAGCTCGGTGCCTGCGCCGACGCCCGCCAGAAGCCACATCAGCATCGTCGCGGCGCTCATGTATGTCACGAGCGGCGTCAGCTCGCCGGGCCGCTGCGCCTTCCAACGCGCCCGTAGGTCCAGGATGATCGGAAGCGGCAGAAGGCTGCCGAATACCACCAGCGTCATCCCGAGATAGAAGAACGGGCTGCCCTTCAGCGGCGGGTAGAAGGTCCATAGGATGCTCGATGAGTTATCGAACATCGCATACAGCAGCATCAGCGTGCCGATGGCCATCATGCCGAAGCACAACCGCCAGAGCGTCATGTTCGGCGACAGGCCGAGCTCGCGCGCCGGCAGGTAGACGAGCAGCCCGCAGGTGATGAAGAAGGTGAAGATGTAGGCGTTCAGCACGCCGTGGATCGTCAGCCCCTGATAGTAGCTCTGCAGCACGGGTCGCAGGTACGGGTAGGCGTTGAAACCGCCGTAGTTCAGCGCCTGCAACGGCCCGATCGCCGCCCCGATCATCAGCGCCGAGAAGCCCCAGACGAGGAACCACAGCATGGTCCGCCGCTCGGCGGCGGCGGCATCGGCTGCCGGCAATGACATGCCGCGGTCGAGCGTGACGCTCATGACGGGGTCGCCGGATCGACGATGATGCGGCCGATCATGGCCTGGTGCTCGATTCCGCAGAACTCATTGCATATGATGTTGTAGGTGCCCGGATGCGCGAAGGTGTAGGTTACCGCGCCGGTGATCCCTGGCACGGCCGTCATGTTGATGGTGGTCCCCTGCACCTCGAAACCGTGCAGCACGTCCGCACTCGTCACGTGGAAGGTGATCTCAGCCCCTTGCGGCATGTGCAGCGGGCTCGGCGTCCAGGCCCATAGATGGGCCAGCATGTGCACGGAATAGGCATTCGGCCCGGTGCGGACCAGGCCCGCGTCGGCGAGCGGCGCCGTCGCGCCTGCCGACGGATCAATACGGTAGCCGTCGGTTTTCACCACCACGCCGTAGTCGAGTACGACGAAGAACAACGTGCCGGCCAGCAAAAGGCTGAGCAGCACCATGGAGATGAAGACCCAGATCCGCTCATGCCGCTCGGCGGCCTTGTGGAACGCGTCCTCGAAGCCGGGTGGCGAGGCGGCGTCGCTCATCGCGGCCTCCTAGCTGCGGGCATGGAAGACAACCGCGACCAAGGTCCACATCGTGAGCGTCGCGAACAGCAGGAAGCCAGCCACGACCCAGGCGCCGACCGGCCGAACTGGCTGCTCGGCCAGGACGCCGGCGCGGCCGCCATCGGTCTGCACCGGGTTGGCATCGTCATCGGTTGCGCCTGCCATCGATCGCTCCTAGTCCGCGGCTGCCGGTGCAGCGTCGGCCACCTTCGGCACCGTGCCGGCGGGAGGGGTGGTTGCCGGGTCGCCGAGCACGGCTCCGTTGACCGTCTGGCCGTACATCGACGACGGCGTGTCGTGGAACTTCTTGCGTGTCTGCTCGACGTCGCCTTCGAAGCGCGGGTCCTGCGGACGTACCTGGCTGTCCATATAGGTTGCCACGTCCCAGGCCTGTTGCGGGGTCAGCGAACCGCCCATGCCGAGCGGCATGTTGGCGTGGATGAACTCCGCCGCATTCTTGATCGATCCCATTCCCGCGCCCCAATTGAACGACTGCGGGCCCCAGAGCGCCGGGAACACCACCTTGCCACCGGAGGACTGGCCGAGGCCTTGCGCCCCGTGGCATGCTGCGCATTGCTGGGCGTACACTTCGCCACCCCGCGCATAATCCGCGGGCAGCCCCGGCTTAGGCAGCTTCGGATAGCCTCGTCCTTCAGGCTTTTCGCCGGTGGGCAGTCCCTTGGCCAGGAAATAGGAGTAGCTCTCCAGGGCGACGAGCACCGGGTCGCCGAGCTTGGGCGCCTTGCCGTTCATGCTGTAGCTGAAGCAGCCCTGCAGCCGCTCCTCGAACGAGTTCACGTGCCCGTTCTTGGCCCGATAGGCCGGATAGGAGACGTAGGCGCCCCACATGGGCGCGGCACCCGCCTGGCGGCCCGCCTGCAGGTGGCAATTGCTGCAATGCAGCTCGTTTCCGACGAACTGCGGAGCATACTTGGCGGGCTCACGGAAGATCTGTTCGCCCAAACGCACCTGCTCACCGAACTTGTCGGCCGGAATGGCGCTGTCCGGCGGCGGCTCGAACCCGTGTGGGCCAGCGCCAGTATCCGCCGCGTGCGCCACGGTGATGCCCGATGCCGGACGCAACCCCATCCACGCGGAGCCGCCCGCGACGGCTGCCGCCGCGACCACCAGTCCGAATACCGCGATCGGTCTCATGGCTTGCTTCCTTCCCCGTTCCCAAGCGAGGCGACGTATGCCGCCACGGCATCGATGCTGGATTGATCGAGATGGCTCGCCTCGGCGCGCATGAACGCTCCTTTCGGATCGCGCAGCTCGCCGGAGTGCCATTGCTGCAGCTTCTCGGCGACGTAAACCGCCGATTGGCCAGCCAGACGCGGCGAGAAATCGCCCACGCCGAGCCCCGTCGTGCCGTGGCATTGCGAACAGGACGGCATGCCCGTGTGATAGTCGCCATCGAGGAACAGCGCCCGCCCTTGAGCCAGCTGCGCCGGCGCGAAGGGCGGCAGGTCGGGCGTTGCGGGCATGGGAAGGCTCGCGACATAGTCCGCGACCTCCTGACGTTGCGCCGCTGTCAGCATTCGGGCGTAGGGCGCCATGGCGGTGTTGTGCCGGGCGCCGGACGCGAAGTACCCAAGCTGCGCATCGATATAGGAGGAGGTCAGCCCGGCGATCCGTGGAATGCCGGCATCGGGCTGTCCGGCGCCATCCTGCAAGTGGCACGACGCGCATCCTGGCCGCTCGGGAGACACGCCGTGGGCCACGATCTCACGTCCGGCCGCGACGGTTGCATCATCGGCAAGCGCCGGGCCTAGCGGCGTCAGAGCGGCAAGCAGGCCGGCCGCAATCATGCCGCCGCCCCATCCCGGTCGGGCAACGCGGCGATGCCCGGGGTTAACCGCTCGCCTTGCGTCGCTCACACGGCTCTCCCCGCCGAACGGGCGCCGGTACGGGTCACCCGTATCGAGCCAACGAGCACGACGACAAGAAGCGCCAGAACGCCGAGTTCCAGCATGGAGGCATGGAACAAAGGCAGGCTGCCTTCTGCCCAATGGTCGGGTTGCGTGATCTGCGAGGTCTCCAGCGTGATGACCAGGATCCGGCGTATGCAGGCGATTAGGCCGACGATCAGGAAGGGCTCGCACACCAGCGTCCCGGTCTGGATCGACGCCTGTACGGTATGTAGGATCTCAACCAGCATCAGAACGAACAGCAGGCGGTCGATGATGTGGAAAACGGCGCCGGTGCCGGACCAGTCCTGCAAACCGTCCCACAGGAGCTTGCCGGAGCCCGCCAGAGCGAGCAACAAGGCAATCACGAGCATGGCGCCGATCACGACATAGACCCCCTGCTCGGCCACATGAATGGCAGCCGCGCTCCTGTGCGTCTTCTGGGAAGCGGTGATCATGTCCGGAAAATACGATGCCGACATAGAGAACGATTGCAAGCGGGCCACGTTGAGCGCAGCCCTTTCTCCACAGGTGGCATCGCATTTACGTCGTTCATTTGAGCATGATTTACTGAAGCTGATACGGTCGGTCTAATCGTTTATTCCGAATAGTCGACCGGCATAGGTATGCTGGCATCGCTCACCTGGGCAGGCTGCGCGATACTGGCTCGTTCGGAGGCGCTTCGTCCGTTATGGACAAGACCTTGTGATTATGATGACAGCGGGTCAGGACCCGGCTTGCCTGCTCCGCGCGCTCCAGCACGGCGCGCGCCTCGATGAAGAATGCGGCACCCGCTGCGGTCAGCTGGATCCCGCGGCCGACACGGTCGAACAACCGGATCCCATGTTGCGCTTCCAGCGCGGCGACCGATGCGCTGACCGCCGATTGCGCGAGATGGAGGGCCTCCGCCGCCTGGGTCAGATGCTGCCGCTCCGCCACGGCGACGAACACACGTAGCTGCTGCAATGTCATGATCGCAATCCTGTTCTGACGCTGTCCCACGCCGTGGCGATCTCCGCTGAAGCGCCACTGGGACGGCGCTGTGCCGCCCAGTACGCGGGTCAGCCGGCGATGTAGGGTTTGAAGCCGTAGCGCTCGAAGATGTGCAGAGCATCGGGCGAGCGGATGAAGTCCAGCCAGGCTTTCGCCGCCTCGGGGTGCGCCGTGCCTTTCACCTCGGCGCCGGCATAGATCGCGGTGGCATTGTCTGCGTCTGGGATCACGATGTGCTCGATCGGGTGGCCGGCCTGCTCCTGGAACATCGCTTCGGACTGCCAGGTGACGCCTGCGTCGGCCACGCCTTGCATCAGGAACAGCGGCGTCTGCCGGTGATGGATATGCGTCAGGATCGTGCTGCCGTCTTTCACCTTCGTGTCGTAAACGGCGTGGGCAAGCGCCTCGCCGCCGGTCTTGCCGAGCGCCAGTTTGATCTGCCGTGCGATCCCTTCGAACTCGGGGTTCGGCATGGCCAGCCGAACGCCGGGCTTGCCCAGGTCCGCCAGGCTTGCGATGCGCGCCGGGTTGCCTTTGGGCACCATGATGGCGAGCGTGTTGGTCACGTAAGGCACCGCAGGACCGGTCAGCAGGCCCTTGCCAATGAATTCCTTGACCTTCATCAGCCCGGCAAAATAGGCGTCCGGCTTGGCCGTCCATGTCATGTTGCCGACGGTGATGGTGCCCCCTGCCTCCATCTGCTTGATCAACAGCCCGGGCGGGATCGTCTCCCAATAGATGCGGCCCTTGTATCCGGGGTGTGCTGCCTCGAACGCCTGCACCAGCGGCGCCATCGCGAAGAAGTAGTTGCCGCCGACATAGAGCACGAGCCTGGGATCGGTCAGGTTGCCGTGGAAGTCGGCGAGCACGTCCACCTCGGGCACGGTGAAATCGAAGCCGCGGTTGGCGGCGTCGTTGTTCGCGCCGTGCTGCCACGGCGGGAAGATCGCCTCCCGGTAGCGCGGGGCCTCCGCTTTGCCTTTCCAGCCCGCGTCCTGCGCCATGGCCGGGGCAGTCAGCATGACGCAGGCCGCCGTGCCGAGCAGTGTCTTTCGGATGATTTGTCCCATGATCTACGTCCCTACTTGATGTAGTGGAAGCCGGCGGCCTGCAGCTCGGGCAGCGTGCCCACAGCGCCGGGCGTCAGCACCACGCCGGGAACCAGGTGGTTGGTCAGCTCGGCAGCCAACGCCTCGTGCGGCAGCTTATCCGGATTGATGTCCGCCTTGATCAGCCCGGCCGCCTGCTCCCAGATCGCGTTGTGGCAGGACATGAATACGACGCCGCGCCGCATCAGCGCGGGGATGGAGTTGTCGGCTGGAGAGAACACGCCCGCCGGGTCCTCGTAGTTCTTGGGATCGGCAGACTCGGCGTTCAGCGGTTCAAGTAATGTATTGGTCTTGAACTCGCCGCCGGCCAGTTTGGCGAGCTGATACTTGTCCCACATGGCCTGGTCGTATAGCGCCACCTGCGCCGTGCCATGGCATTCCGCGACGACCAGGAAGTCCGGATGCTTGAACGACCAGATCTGCGCGTTGAGGGCATTGCGCATGAGGTTGAGCCAAGGGCCCTTGATCTCGGTCATGTCCCAGGCCTGCTTGGTCTTCGGCGTATAGGCCAGCACCTCTGTCAACGCCGCGTGGTCCCACTGCTTGGGCTCGGTCAGGATCATCGGCACGGTTTTGAAGTCTCGGCGCCGTGGAGCTTTTGCAAGCCGTTCCATTAGCGCGTGCAGCTCCCCAGCACCTGGCACAGTCAGCGGCGCTGAGCTGGCCGCATGAGCCAACCCGGAACTTACGGCGAGCCCGACTGCCCCCGCCGCGACACCTAGGCCAAAGTTGAGAAGCGCATCGCGCCTTCCGGTTATTACGTTCATGATCCGGCTCCCTGATTTCCAGTAAGCGGAAGCTGGGCATTCGCATTTCTTGAGACCAACACAGTTCGTGGCTCGGTTCGATCGGATGACCCGATGAAAGGCCGGGTGGCGTTAATGCATGAATGCAGTGTGGTAGCCTGGTGACGAAGGCAGGGGTACTTTCCTTGCCAGACGCTCAAGCACAACGCTCAGCGGTGCGATTGCATTCCACGTGCTACTGGATCACGGCCCGAGGCGGGGCCGTATAGGATGCCCGAGGCCCACTGATGACGCACGCCGCCGTGCCGCCGAAACTGCCGTCGGCCGATACAAGCACCTGATCGGCCCCAAGCTCGGCGCCCACAGCCTGCAGGTCCAGCAAGGCCATGGCGCCATCGCCGTTGCGACGCTCAACACGATGATCCCAACTGAAATGTCCGTCTGCGTCCGCGGCGCCTGACCAACACGGGATAAGGCATCTCAGGCCATGCCAAAATCGGGGCAGCAACGCTCGCATGAACTTCGCTTCAAGGTGTTGTTCTCAGACGATTTTGGCAAAGCCTGCCGCCCCCGCCGGGTGTGTTGCCGGGGGCCGTGGCTTCGGCCGCTCGTTGAGAGCCTCCCCCAACGCTTCTGCGACATCGCGTCCGCTGCCGAACATCGCCTCGATGCTGCGCATGCATAGCGCGACATCGTCATTGGCAAGGCGGTAATAGACCTGTTTGACGACACGGCGAGTCTGGACCAGCGCGGCGCGCCGCAACTCAGCCAATTGCTGGCTCAAGGCCGGCTGGCCAATGCCGGTCGCCTCTTCGATGTCGCCCACCGTGTGTTCGCCATCCAGCAAGCGGGACAGGATCATGAGCCGTTGTGGCTGGGCGTAGCTTTTGAGCTTCTCGGCCGCCTCGGTGGCGCGCGCGTGCGATTGATAGACGGCGGTCATTCGTCGTTCCGCGTTTGATAGAACCAATCGGCCGGCATGACGCCCTGAGCCAGGCCCCCAGCGTTCTGCACCGGTGGCAGCAATAGCTTGCCGCCGGGCCGCCAGCCCTCCGGCGTCATGACGTCGTCCGTCGCGGTGCGCTGCAGGGCTGCTACCATCCGAAGCATCTCGTCCACCGAGCGGCCGACGGTCATGGGATACCAGGTCATGGCGCGGATCACGCCCGCCGGATCGATGAAATAGGTCGCACGCACTGCAGACGAATCCTGCGCGGCCTCGTCCAGCATGCCGTATGCCCGACCAATGGCCATTGACGGGTCCTCGACGATCGGAAACGGCACGATAACGTCAAACACCTCCTTGATCGCCCGGACCCAGGCGAGGTGCGCGTAGAGGCTATCGACCGAGAGGCCCAGCAGGGCGCAGCTCATCGCATCGAACTGCGGGGCGGCGCGCGCCAGCCCGACAAACTCGCTGGTGCAGACCGGGGTGAAGTCCGCAGGGTGCGAGAAGAACACCAGCCATCGGCCGCGATACTGATCGAGGCTAATCTCGCCCGAGGTCGTGCGCGCCCGGAAAACCGGGGCTGGGTCGCCGATCCGCAACGGCCGGGGTGGGACAGAAGGCCTGCTCTCAATCATGTCTGATGCCATGTGCGCCCCCTTGCCGGCAAAAAGTCGTTGACGCAATCACAATACACTTACATGATATATGAAATCGATAAACTAAGAACGTGGAGGCCGTCAATGTCCGATCCAAACCTCACCTCGGCAATCGAACAGGTCCGCGACGCACAGCACAGCGCCAAGCTCATCGTCGAGAGCTTCTTCGATGAGCCCACCAACACCGCGAGCTATGTCATCCATGACCCGGCAACCCGACAAGCCGCGGCAATCGACAGCGTGCTGAATTTCGACGCCGCCGCCGGCCGCACCTCGACCGGTTCCGCCGACGCGATCATCGACTACGTGCGCCGCGAGGCGCTGACCGTCGGGTGGCTGCTGGAGACGCATGCGCATGCCGATCATCTGTCGGCCGCGCCCTACCTGCAGCAGAAACTGGGCGGCAAGCTCGCGATCGGGCGGGAGATCATCACCGTGCAGAACGTGTTCGGAAAGATCTTTAACGTCGGGACCGAATTTGCGCGCGACGGCTCCGAGTTTGACCGGCTGCTCGATGACGGTGACCGGTTCTCGATCGGCGATATTCCGGCCATAGCGCTGCACGTGCCGGGTCATACCCCAGCGGACATGGCCTATGTGGTCGGTGACGTCGTGTTCACGGGCGACACGCTGTTCATGCCCGACTACGGCACGGCGCGCGCCGATTTCCCCGGCGGCGACGCACGCCACCTCTACCGGTCCATCCATCGCCTGCTGTCACTGCCTGGTGAGACCCGCCTATTCCTCTGCCATGACTACAAGGCGCCGGGGCGCGACCGGTTTGTCTGGGAGACGACGGTCGGCGCGGAACGGTCCAGCAACGTCCACGTGCATGACGGCGTCGGTGAGGACGCGTTTGTCGCCATGCGAACGGAGCGCGACGCCACTCTCGGCACGCCCAAGCTGATCCTGCCCTCGGTGCAGGTGAATATGCGGGCCGGGCACCTGCCACAGCCGGAAGCGAACGGGACGCGATACCTTAAGCTGCCACTGGACACGCTGTGATGAGCATCATGAAGCTGACCCCGAACTTCGCGGCGTCTGCCCAACTCACCGAGGCCGACGTCATCAAGGTCGCCGCTGGGGGCTTTCGCACCATCATCGACAACCGCCCTGACGGCGAGGACGCCGGCCAGCCGACGGCTGCAGACATGGCGGTGCTGGCTGCACGGCATGGCATGGCGTTCGAGCATATCCCCGTCGTCCCAGGCGCGATTGCCGACGCCGATGTCGCCAAGATGGCGGACGCGCTCGGCCGGGCATCGGGGCCGGTGCTCGGCTATTGCCGCACCGGAATGCGCGCCGCGACGCTTTGGGCGCTGTCCGAAGCTGGGATGACCGATCCGGCCACAATCCTGAGTACCGCGGCGAGCGCCGGATACGACTTTGGCCCGCTCAGGCCGCGTCTCGCAGCACGTGCGAAGACCGTGGGAGGCGGCACGACGCTGAAGGTCTTCGATGTCGTCGTCGTAGGCGGTGGCAGTGCCGGCATCGCGACGGCGTCCAGCCTGCTGAGGCGACGCTCGTCGCTCTCCATCGCCGTCGTCGAGCCGGGCGCGACGCATGATTACCAGCCCGGCTGGACGATGGTCGGCGCCGGCGTCTTCGCCCCCGAGGCGACACGGCGCAGCATGACCACGGTAATGCCCGACCGGGTGACTTGGATCAGGCAGGCGGCCGCCGGCTTCGCACCGGACAGCAACGAGGTCGTGCTCGCGGACGGTTCGGCGGTCCGCTACCGCGTGCTGGTCGCGGCGCCTGGGCTGACGCTCGACTGGAACGGCATACCGGGGCTGGCCGAGGCGCTCGGCAAGAACGGCGTCACTTCGAACTACCGCTATGACCTCGCGCCCTACACCCGTGACCTCGTCCGCGGGCTCAAGCGGGGGCGCGCACTGTTCACCCAGCCGGCCATGCCGATCAAGTGCGCCGGCGCACCGCAGAAGGCGATGTACCTCTCGTGCGACATCTGGCGCGAGGCCGGCTCTCTCGGCCAGATTGACGTCGAGTTCCACAATCCCGGCGCCGTCCTGTTCGGCGTTGCCGCCTACGTGCCGGCCTTAATGGCCTATGTGGAGCGATACGGGATCGACCTGCGGTTCGGGTCAAAGCTCGTCGCTGTGGACGGACCGGCAAAAGTCGCGACTTTCGAGCGCCGCGCCGCCGACGGCGCCACTGACTGCGTTGAGAGTACGTTCGACATGCTGCACGCCGTACCCCCGCAGGTAGCGCCGGACTTCGTGACCAGCAGCCCTCTCGCTGGCGAGACGGGGTTCATCGCCGTCGACCAGGGCACCCTGCGGCATATCCGCTACCCAAACGTCTTCAGCCTGGGTGATGCCTGCTCGACATCCAACTCCAAGACCGCGGCAGCCGCGCGGAAGCAGGCGCCGGTGGTCGCGCTGAACGTGCTGGCGACCCTGGACGGCCGCGAGCCCGTGGCGGATTACGACGGCTACGGCTCCTGTCCGCTGACCGTGGAGCGCGGCAAAGTCGTGCTCGCCGAGTTCGGCTATGGCGGCACGCTGCTGCCGAGCTTCCCGGCTTGGCTGCTGGACGGCACCAAGCCCACCCGGGCCGGCTGGATCCTCAAGAGCCGCATGCTGCCCGAGATCTACTGCGTTGCATGCTCAAGGGCCGCGAGTGGCTGGCCAGCCCGCATTCGATCGAACGGCGCAGCCCGGCCCGGTCCGCATGACGCTCCAGCCGCTCCAGTATGCGCTGGGCTCGGGTTCCGGTGCGCTGGTCGGCTTCACGCTCGGTCTGGTCGGCGGGGGAGGCTCGATCCTGGCGGTTCCGCTGATGGTGTATCTCGTGGGGGTCGATAACCCCCACGTGGCGATCGGTACGAGCGCTTTCGCGGTCGCCGCCAATGCCGCGACCGGCCTGCTCAACCACGCCCGGGAAAGCACGGTGAAGTGGCGCTGCGAGGGCATGTATGCCGCCACTGGCATCGTCGGTGCGCTCCTGGGCTCGACCGCCGGCAAGAGCTTCGATGGGCAGAAGCTGCTGCTGCTGTTCGCCCTTCTCATGATCATCGTCGGCGGTCTCATGCTGCGCAGGCGGGGGAACGTCGGCACGCCCGGGGCGCAGTGCACGCGGGAGAACACACCGAGGGTGCTGGGCTACGGCCTGGGCACCGGGGTCTTCTCGGGTTTCTTCGGGATCGGCGGCGGCTTTCTCATCGTCCCTGGCCTGGTTGGTTCGACCTGCATGCCAATCCTCAACGCCATCGGAACCTCGCTCGTGGCGGTCACGGCATTCGGCTTCATGACCGCGCTGAACTACGCCCTGTCCGGGCTGGTCGACTGGCCGCTGGCATTTATGTTTATCGGCGGCGGCGTGATCGGCAGCGTTTTCGGCACCCGGATCGCGAAGCGCCTGGCGGGAACGACCGGCCGCCTGACGACGGTCTTCGCCGTGCTCATCTTCGTCGTTGCGGCCTACATGCTGTCCCGCAGCGTGTCGGCGCTCGCCTGATCTCCAGGTGGAGGACGAGCCGATGAGCTTCGACCGCAACCGAGTATTGCTCCACTTCCTGTATCGCATCATGGGGCCGAAAGAATGATCTCGAGGCGCACTCTCGGAACGGCCGCAGTGCTGGCCTCAGCTGCGATCGGCCTTGCTTATGAAGTGGCCGCGCAGGCTCCTCATGCTGCAATGCCTGCACAGGCCGAAGCGCTTCCTGCCGACCTGCTTCGTCGGATGCAGGAGGACCCGAACACGCCGGCCGCGGGCAACAGCTTGGGCGCGATCACGGTCACCGAGTTCTTCGACTACCGGTGCCCCTACTGCCGCACAATGCAGCCGGTTCTGGAAAAGCTGGTGGCCAAGGACAGGCGCGTCCGGCTGGTGTTCAAGGACTGGCCGATCTTCGGCGGTGTCTCGATCTATGCCGCACGGGTCGCCATCGCCAGCCAATGGCAGGGGAAATACGCTGCCGTGCACAAGGCGCTGTTTGCCCTGCCACGCGCCATGGACGAGGCGGCTGTACGCAAGGCGGTCTTGGACACCGGCGTGGAGCTGGCACAGCTCGATCGCGATCTGGCCGCACGCGGCGCAGAGATTGAAAGCGCGCTCAACCGCACCAGCGAGGAAGCGCACGCGATCGGCTTCCGTGGCACGCCGGGCTTCGTGGTCGGATCGATGGCGATGCCAGGAGCGCTGAGCGAGAGCCAGATGGCAGCATTGGTCAATCAGGCCGCCGCGCCTTGATGGGGCTTGAACAAGGGATGGAGGCAGCATGGCAAATATCATGGCGGGTGTTCGTCGCGGTCGCCCTGGTCTTGGAGGATGCATCATAAAACGGATCATTGTTGCTTGTGTCTTGCTGTTCTCCTCGTATGCCGCCCAGGCAGACGAGCTGATCGCGACCAAAAGCACCCACACCGTCATGGAAACACTCGATCGGGTGGAGACCGCCGCGAAGGCCGCTGGTTTTTCCATCGTGGCGCGTGTGGATCATTCGGGGGCCGCCGAAGCGGTCGGGCTTAAGCTGCGGCCGACGGCGCTGCTGATCTTCGGCAAGCCGCAAGGTGGCACCCCGCTTATGCAATGTGACCAGCGGGTCGGCATCGACCTGCCGCTCAAGGCTTTGGCGTGGCAGGACGAGGGCGGCCAGGTCTGGTTGGGCATGACCGACCCTGCCGTGCTGAAAATCCGCTACGGCCTAGGCGCTGTTTGTGATGCGCCGATCAGCGCGATGCAGGGCGTCGTGCATAAGCTGTTGGAAAGCGCCACCACAGGGTGAAGCCGTTGCGTGCAGCGCCGGCCCGGCACCTACGCGGTCCTCGGGCGCGGGCGTGCAGATGGCGCGCCTTCGTCCAACTCACCCTAATGCGATACTGCTCATTGCATTGCTGGACTGGGGATCAAGAAATGAACAGCACTCGATGTCGGGCCGCGGTGCGGTTCACCGCCTGGGCTCTCCTTGCTCCCCTTCCAGCGTTGTCCGCCGACTTCACGCGGGAGCAAGTGGCCGAGCAACTAGCGGCCCTTCCCGCTGGAGGGCGGATCAATCTCGCGGGAAGGTCTTTAAATGGCCTTGACCTCAGCCGGCTGGATTTCACTGGCGGCGACCTGCACGGGGCGGATCTCTCTGGCGCGAACCTGTTTGCGGCGAAGTTCCAGGATGCCAACCTGACCGGCGCGAACCTGTCCGGGGCGCGTGTGGTGTCCCGCCTCGGGCACGCCGACCTGACCGGGGCCAACCTGTCGGGCGCCAAGATGAGCGCGGACATGAAGAACCAGTCGATGGGGCTGATGCGCGCCGAGTTCCCCGGCGCGAACCTCGCCGGCGCCAATCTCTCCGGCGCGGAACTCGGCAACCCGCTGCTTCGTTTCGCCAACCTAACCGGAGCCAACTTGACCGGTGCCGACCTGCATCAGGCGGATTTCATCGGCGCGAACCTCGCCGGGGCTAATCTCACGGGCGCCATTGCGACCGGCACCAATTTCGAAGCCGCAGAGATCAAGAACGCGATCGGGCTCGACAGCGTCAAAGGTCTGGACCGCACAGGCTCCCATTGGGTCGCTGTGACGACTGGGGCCGGGCGGAGGCTATCGCTCAGATGGCAGGCTTGGTTTGGCGATCATGAATTTGAAGCCCCACATGCCCAGCAGCATAGCGCCGACGAACAAAACGCCTTTGAAGAATGAGGGAGGTCAGCATGGCAGTAAAGAGCGTGAAGGAACTGGTGCGGGACGCGGGCAAGTCCGTCGAGACTCTTTCCGGACAGGAAGCGGCGATGCTCGTGGGCGACCCGGGCGTGCTGTTCGTCGATGTTCGCGAAGGTGAGGAGCTGCAGAAAACCGGACGGCTCCGAGGCGCGCTTCACGTGCCGCGTGGTTTGCTCGAGTTCCAGGCCGATCCGAGCAGCCCCACCCACAAGCCGCAACTCGGCGAGGACAGGAGGCTGGTTCTTTATTGCGCCTCCGGCAGCCGCTCGGCGCTTGCCGCACAGACGCTGAAGGACATGGGCATGGACAGGGTGGCGCATGTCGAAGGCGGCTTCCCGGCGCTCTGGGATGCGGGCGTCCCGGTGGAACCCTGAGCGGATGAGCTTCTACAACGATCGTGTGCTGCCCCACCTCTTGAGCATCGCGATGCGGAACAAGGATTTGGAAGCCTATCGCCGGCGCCTTGTTCCAGCCGCACAGGGGCGGGTGCTCGAGGTTGGGATCGGCTCGGGCCTGAACCTGTCGTTTTATGGCCCTGGCGTCGTCGAGGTGATCGGGCTCGACCCCTCCGCGTCGCTGCTCCGGATGGCTGGCGAGCAGGCTGCCCGAAGCGGGATGACGGTCAGCTTGCTTGAGGGCTCGGCCGAAGCCATCCCGCTGGAGGATGCGAGCTTCGACACCGTCCTGACCACCTGGACGTTGTGCTCGATCTCCGATGCCGGGGCGGCCCTGGGCGAAATCCGCCGCGTCTTGAAACCAGCGGGTCATCTCCTGTTCGTTGAACACGGGAGCGCGCCGGATGCCGGCGTCGCCCGCTGGCAGGACCGGTTGACGCCGTTGTGGAGGCCCATCGCCGGTGGATGCCATCTCAACCGGCCGATCGCGGCGCTGATCAGGCGTGCCGGCTTCGGGATCCCGGATTTGCATGCGGGCTACATGGCCGGGCCGAGGCCATTCACGTTCATGTACGAGGGACGTGCGTCCAAGGGCTGATGCGGCCGGGTGCGACAGCGGAGAGATAGGCTCCGCTGTCTTAGCCGGTTTTCAGCGCACCGACGGCTAGCAGCCTGTCGGACTTAACGCGACGCGGAAGCTTCTGATAGGATCGGGACACAGGTTCGCACGCCTCTCGCCTTGGACAC
>JAABVA010001096.1_pt1 | contig 29885 bp, 32 predicted proteins | sample 5560331 | NCBI WGS metagenome assembly JAABVA01 (sample SAMN12812661, study PRJNA571458) | rock metagenome | isolation source: Antarctica rocks | place: Antarctica: Victoria Land, Mt New Zealand sud | collected 2016-01-07 | reverse complement strand
GCTGACGCGTTCGAGGACCTCGTCGCACGACTGCGGCGGATCGAGCACTGGAGGTATGTCACCCGCGAGGTCGACATCCGCCTGGTCAGGGTCGACGATTGACCCTCGCGTCGGCGCGCACGGCACCTGCGCCGATTGACGGGTGACCAGGGCGTCTTGAGCTACTGCTCCGTACATCGATCCCCTTCCGGGCACCAGGGGCTCGATCGAGGCGCCGATCAGGCAGGCTGGCGCGATGACCGAGCCCATCGACCTGCCCGCCGCCCTGGCTCGCTTCGACGAACCCTGGTCCCCCCGGACCGTGGCCGTGCTCAACGACTACGACATCCGGGTCGTCAAGACCAAGGGCGAGTTCACCCGCCACCGCCACCTCGAGACCGATGAGGTCTTCCTCGTACTCAGCGGCTCGCTGACCATCCGCCTGGACGACGACGAGGTCACCCTGGGACCCGGGCAGCTGTACGTCGTGCCACGGGGAGTGCACCACCAGCCGGTGTCCGTCGACGGCGCGGACGTCGTCCTCATCGAACCGAGTACGACCATCAACACCGGCGACACCCCCAGCCACCTCACAGCCGAGCGGCGCCTCGACTGACGTCCACGCGAGCCCAGTAGACGATCGGCTATCGGACAAGATCACCGTCCCGGTATCGGCCACATAGCGCTGCGAGAACCGCGCCAGATACCGCTGCAAGTTACAACGGTACGCCGAGCTGGGCGGTCGCCGCAGGTGACCGTGTCGCGGAAGTCGGTCCGATAGCCGGCACGGCGGTGAGGGTGGGCGTGCCGAGTTCAGCGACGCTGCCGGGGTGGCGGTGGTGGGGTACGCGCCGGTGAGCACCGATGAGCAGTCCTTGGTGGGGCTCAGCAGGACGCGCTGACCGCGGCCGGGTGCGAGCGGGTATTCACCGACCGGCTGTCCGGGGTGCGGGAGGACCGGCAGCGGTCCGGGCCCGGGGCCGGCACACCGGTCGGCCGCCGAAGCTGAGCGGTGGGCAGGTCCGTCAGGCGCGGGCGCTGCGGGCCGGTGGGGAGTCGATCGGGGAGTTGGTGGCCGGGATCGGGGTGTTCCGGGCCACGGTCTACCGGGCGCTGGACCCCGCCCGGCCCGCGGGGAACCCGCCGGGCGACGGCACCGACACGCCGGCCGACGCTGGGCCGGCGGACCGGGCGGCGTCGGCACGGTGGGCGTCTGGGACCTCGAGGTGGTGTCGCCCACGGCCCCGGCCGCCCGGGCTGCCGGGCACTGCCGTGATGATCGCCGTTTCGGGACGGTTACTGCCCCCTCGGCCGGTAGCGGCCCACCCAGGGACGGGAAGGGGGACGGGGAAGGTCAGTGGTCGACGAACGCCCGGAACCGCTCGTGCGCGGCCTGCTTGCTCGTCCCGAGCGCGGCGCCGATGGCGGTCCAGGAGTCCCCGGCCGCCCGCGCGTCGGCGACGGCCTTGCGGAGGTTTTCCTCTGCCGTGGCGAGGGCACCGGCGGCGGCGATGATCGCGCGGACGTGGCTGGCGTCACGGAAGTCGAGCTGGGCGGGGTCGAGGCTGTCGAGCCACTTCTCGGTGGCCTCGGCCTGCTCGGCGGCGGTGGGCTTGGTGCGGGTGTGGGGCATCCTCATCACCTCAGTCGGTCGAGGAAGGAACGGCGGACGTGGTCGGCGTGGATCACCCGGGTCGGCGCGTCGTCGGGGACGAGGACCAGCTCGAGAAGAGCGCCGTCGCGGGCGGGACCGACGGCGATGACCCTGCTCTCGCCGCCGTAGTCCTGCTCAGCAACGCGGAGGACGTTGCGCCAGGCGTGGAGGATGTCGGCGTCCGGTATGCCGTGCTTGCGGGCGCTGACAGCGACCTCCACAACGGTCAAGAATGCCCGACACCCCCCAATTACGTCAAGGACCCCCTGACGGCCTCGCTGCCGCTGCGGTCGACGCGGCTGGGGGTCGGGCCTGGGCGGTGCGGGTTGGTGGATGACACCGCCGGCGGTCACGTTGTGGCGGCGCAGGCGGTGGGCCTGGTGGGTCACCGATTTTTGTGCCCGGCCGGGCTGGTGGGGTCCTGGCCGGGCATGGGTTGTGGCGCTCGGGGGCTTCGGAGTGAGGGCCGGGGTGTGGGGCGGAGCCCCGCGCTCTGGTGGGGCCGGCCCGGCAGGGCCGGCGGTAGCCCCGGGTGGTGGTCGCAGCTGCGGGGTGTGTGGGGGTCTTCGTCGTTCGGGCGTGACGGGCTCTGACCGGTCCGGGTCGGCGGGGGCACGGGCGCGTAGCGGCGGAGCGGACCCTTGCGGCCGTCGGGTCGGGGTGGTCCCGTCGGTCCGTCCGGGCGGCGGGGACCCCGGCGGTGGGGACCACCGGCCCCCGAGGGCGGCGCCGCGGACGCGGGCTCGCGGTGGGGTCAGCGCGGCGGCGGCATCGGCTCTTCGTCGCCTCGTGCATCGGCGGCGTCAGCGGTGTGGGCGGTGACCTCGCGCAGGTGGGCGAGGGCGGTGGCTTCGTCGTCGAGTGCGGCCTGGTCGGCGGGGTCCAGGAGCAGGCGGTGGCGCGCGTCGTCGACGGGGACGGCGGCCAGCGCGACGGCGACGGGGATCGGCCCGATACCGCAGACGTGCACGACGCCGGCCGGGCCGGCGGTGGGGTCCTCGGCGGTGAGGTCCTCGGGGGTGCGGGCGTCGGTGAGCAGCCGGCTGTAGGCGGCGACGGCGGCGGTGTTGCGGCGCTGCTGGTCCAGGTCGCCCGTCGGCGGACCGTCCCTGTGTCCGCGGGTGGCCGGCCCGGCGTCGACCGCCGCGGATGGGTGGGCGGCGCTGGGGGTGTCCGGGTGGACGCGGTGCCAGGGCGGTCGCATGCAGTTCAGGCCGGTGCGGTGTCGGAGGCGGTGTCCGGGGTGGTGGGTCTGGTGCGGGGCCGGCCGGGGGGCCGTCGGCTGGGTGCGGTGAACCCGACCTGCCGGAGGTCGGCTTCGGTCCAGCCGGCCTTCTCGGCGTTGGCCCAGGCGGCGGTGTCGGCGCGTTCGGCGGCGGTGACGGCGTCGCGGGCGTGGGTGAGGTCGGCCCGGCGGGCGGCGAGCTCCCGGACGGCGGTGATGCGGGTGTCCAGGAGCTGGCGGGCGGTTTTCTCGGCGGTGTCGGGGTTGATGTCGGCCATGGGGCTGACGGTAGCGACCCGAACTGACGACGACCCGACGGACGAAGGACCACACAAATACGGGGACGACGACCCGACGGACGAAGGACCACAGAAGGACGGGAGCAAGATATACAGTTGGCGTAGCCAACTGCGCTGCGCCCTGGACGGGCGGGTCTGCCGGTGGGCAGAGTGGGGGTGTCCCCGCGGGCGGGGTCGCTGCGCTGGGCGGCCCGGCCGGTGGCCGGGAGGGGCCCGCGCGGGCCGCGTGGGGTACGTGCGGACCGTCGTGGACCGGGGGGTGGGTTGGTGGTGGGTGCGGGGGTGCTGGGTCGTCGGCGCCGGGAGAACGCGGCGGGGGGCCGGCGGATCGCCCACCAGGTGAAGGTGACGGTGGAGGAGGAGGCGGTGCTGGTCCGCCTCGCGGAGGCGGCGGGGGTGAGCGTGCCGCGGTTGTTGGTGGAGGCGGCGACGTCGTTGGGGTCGGAGTCGACCCCGACCCAGCGGCGGGAGGCTGTCGTGGAGTTGCTGCGGGTGTCCCGGGTGTTGGCGGGGGTGGCGACGAATCTGAACCAGTTGGCGCGGTCGGTGAACTCGGGGGCGGAGTTCCCGGCGCAGGCGGCCGTGGTCCGGGAACGGATCCGGGAGCTGATCCCGCGCCTGACCCGGGCGGCGGAGGACCTGTCGGACCCGCGGAACCGGCGGGCGTTGGACCCGCCGCCGGGCCGGCCGGGCAGCCGGGGACTCGGATGACCGGGCCCACGGACACCGGGTGGGGTGGTGTGGGGTGATCGTGCGGGTGAGCCGCGGGTCGGGGATGACCGGGTTGATGCGGTACCTGGCGGGGCCGGGGAAACGCAACGAGCACACCGAGCCGCACCTGGTCGCCGGGGACGGCGCGGTGATGGCGTGGTGGGACGACGCGCAGCTCGACGCGGATGCGGCGTCAAGGGTCGGGGCGCACCTGGACGGGGCCCGGCGCGCCACGGGCACGGAGGTGCCGGGGGGGCGTGTGTGGCACTGCTCGCTGTCGCTGCCGGCGGTGGACGGGCAGCTGGCGGATGAGCGGTGGGCCGGGATCACGGCGGAGTTCGTGGACCGGATGGGGTTCGGTGCGGGGGGTGGGAAGGCGCCGTGCCGGTGGGCGGCGGTCCGGCACGGGGTGAGCGCCGGCGGGAACGATCACGTGCACGTGGTGGTGAGCCTGGTCCGGGACGACGGGACCAAGGCCGATGTGTGGCGGGACTACGCCCGGGCCGGTCAGGCCGCGCAGGCGATCGAGGCCGTGCAGGGGTTGACGGTCATCGAGTCCCGGCAGCTGGGCCGCGGGGCCCGGGGGGTGAGCGGGGCGGAGGTGAACAAGGCCGCCCGGCTCGGTGAGGCGGAGCCGGCCCGGGCGGGGGTGGCCCGGGTGGTGCGGGCGGTGTCGGTGGCCGCGGTGGACGAGGCGGAGTTCGTCCGCCGGGCCCGCCTCGCCGGGCTGCTGGTCCGGCCGCGGTTCGCGGCGGGGACCACGGATGTGGTGGTCGGGTACTCCGCGGCGGCGCGGCCGGTGCGGGGGGAGCGGCCGGTGTGGTTCGGCGGTGGCCGGCTGGACCGGGACCTCACCCTGCCCCGGCTGCGGGAGGGCTGGGCGGACACCCCGCAGGCCGCGACCGCGGCCGCGGCGGAGTGGACCGCGGCGGCCCGGCACCGCCGCCCGGTCGCCCCCGGCGCCGAAACCCAAGTGGCTGATGGCACCCAGTTGGAGGCGGCCCGGGCGGAGCTGGCCGGGCTGCGGGACCGACTCGTCGGGGTCCCGGTCACCGATCACGGGGCGTGGGCCCGGACGGCCGCGGACACCGCCGGGGTGCTCGGGGCGTTGTCCGCCCGGGTGGAGGCGGTGCCGGGGCCGATCGCGCGGACCGCGGACCAGCTGGCCCGGTCCGCGCAGCTGCGGGCCACCGCCCCCCGGTCCACCGGTGTGCGGCCGTCGGCGGTGCGGCGGGTCGCGGCGGTCCTGGCGCAGGCGAACCGGGACATTCCGGACCCGGTCCGGGACGCGTTGCTGCTGCGGGAGCTGATCGGCGCCGCGCGGGCGGTGCACACGGCCGCGCAGGCCGCCGGGGACGCCCGGCAGGCCCGGGCCCTGGCCGACACGGTCCGCCACGACCTGCTCCGGTCCCACCTGTTCGACCCGGCCCGCACGGCTACTCCCGCGCCGGCCACGGTCGGCGCGGGAGCGGGCCGGCAGCCGACCCGCCGTCCGGGCCCGGCGTTGGACCCGCCGATCCCCGGCGTGGTCGACCCGGTGGCGGCGGGGGCGGCCCGGCGGCTGGCCCGGGCCCGCGCCGACGCACCATCCCCCGCGGCCACCCGCACCCCGGGTGGGACGGCCACCCCGAGCACCCCCCGCACACCGCGCATCCCGGACCCGGACAGCGGGCTGGACCGATGAGAGGTAGACAGCTGTGAGCGTCACCGAACCGGACGGGCTGGACGACGCCGTTGCCCAGGAGTGGCGGACCGCGCTGCTGCTCGCGGCGCAGGTCGCGGAGTGGGTCGCCCGCCGCGCCGAACAGCGCGCCCGCACCGACGAGCAGTCGGCTCTCGCCGAGGCCGGGCAGGTCGGGGGCCGGTACGCCGGGGAACGGGAGCTGGCCCGCGCGGAGGTCGCGGTCGCTGACAACCCGGCGTGGTGGGACCAGGCCGACCCCGCCGCGGTCGCCCGAGTCTACGCCACCGCCCAGGCCTGGAAGGACACCGACCCGCAGTTCACCGTCGCCGCCCAGCGGGTCCAGACTGCGGTCCGGGACCGGTACGGCCCGGCCGTCGAGGCCCAGCTCGACGCCGCCGTCACCGCCGCCCGGACCGGCTCCCCCGAGCAGCTGACCGACGGCCAGGCCCAGGCGCGGCGGCGCGCGGTCGAGACCGAACTCGCGACCGTCCTGGCCGGCGAGGCACGCCAGGACACCGCCGCCGCGACCGCGGACGTGACTGACGCGACCACCCGCACCGAGTCCGCCCGCGACGCCACGGTCGGCTGGGACACCCCGCAACGCAGGGACACCTTCGCCGCCTCGATCAGCGCCCACCCCGACGCGCAGGCTGTCGACGTCCGCGTCCGGCTCGACCGGTCCCGCGCGCAGCCGGCCGCAGACCTCACCGTCAACAGGTCGCGACGAAGCGCTGGAACGCCCAAGAGAATAGGAGGTCTTTCACGAACACACGCACCTGAACTCGACCGGTGAACGGGTTAACCTCGGGCCTTCATCGACCGGTGTTGGATGGCTCGTGTCGGTGACATGAGAGGTGCTCCTGAGCACTGACGATGTGACTTCTCGAGGGTCACGGTCGGGCTGATCGGAAATGATATTCCAGGTGACGAAGTGTTGTCAATGGTATCCGCGGGTCTCGGTCGACGTGGCCGCGGGTGGCGTGGTATCCCACGCCGGTGGGGCCGCGCCGGTGGACCCGGTCCGCGCGTCGGGCGCAACGTGCTCCGCCTCCCCGACACCGGCCGATGGAGCTCACTCGACCGCTGTCACCCGACTATGCGACCTCCCCGCACCCGGCGGCTGACCCCAAGCCCACCCGCCTCGACAGCCGGACACCTCCGGCCGGACCGTGGAACCGGCGCCCACCCGACCACGTGGGCGTCCTGTCACACCCCCCCAGCACAATCATCCTCCAGAGACCCGTCGAGCCGCTGAACAGCCCAGCGGGACGACAAACGATCAAAACTAGACGGCCTGGCGACCGCGCAGACACGACTCCCGACGCACCAGCGCGCGGTCCTTCGCGTACATCCAGCCGATGGTCTCGCGGGTGAACAGGAGGATCAGCACCGCGGTTAGGAGCATGACGCCGGCGATGAAGTACAGCCCGTAGAGGAAGCCCGATGTCGAGCTGTAGCCTCCGCCGAGGCTGATGAGCGCGCCCATGATGATGGCGCCGAAGCCGCCGACGAGCATGCCGGACATGTTCAGCCCGTTGCCGATGGCGATGGCGCCCGGCTCGCTGGAGTCGGAGGTCATCGCGTACAGGACCGGGTAGACGCCGTTGATGGCCAGACCGGTGAACAGTTGCACCGCAAAGAGCACCGCGAAACTGGTGCCGACGAACTGGAAGAGCAGGAAGCCCGCCGTCAGCCAGGAGAAGAGCAGCACCAGGGTGTACTTGCGCCCAAAGCGGTCGGACACGAACCCCCACAGGATCTGGCCCAGGCCACCGGTGATGGTGAACAGCACGCTGTAGGCAGCCACCTGCGCCAGTGGGTACTTGGCAACGAAGGCTAGGTACAGCGGCAGCCAGAAGCTGATGCCCATGTAGCCCACGTTGGCCAGCCCGGTGGCCAAGGAGCAGATCATGACGTTGGGGTTGCGCAGGGCTCGACCGACCGCGCCGGGCTCGGCCTTGAGTTGCTCGGCCTCGGACTCCGCCCCCAGCGGCGGGGTCATGCCCCTGCTCACTGTGTCGTCGACAAACCGGGCGTAGTTCTTGGCGGTGGCGAATCGCCAGTAGAGGGCGAAGAAGGGGATGGCGAGCAGCGGCAGGATCAGGAAGACGTAACGCCAGTTCTGCGAGCCGTAGACCGTGTAGATTCCTGCGACGCCCAGGCCGCCCAGCAGGGTGCCCCAGGGGAAGGCGGTGTGGTGCAGGCCCTGGGCGAAGCCGCGTCGCTCCAGCGGCCACCACTCGGCCACGGCGGTCACCTCGATGGCTTCGCCGCCGCCGCTGGCCAGGTTCTTCACTGCCTGGATGAGGAAGATCGCTCCGATGCTGACGGTGAGGACGTTGACCCCGGTCAACAGCGAGAAGATTAGGTAGATGGCCACCACCGGCAGATGGCGGTACTTGCGCTCCCAGCCGTGACCACCACGGTCCGACCAGGTGGAGATCGGTAGCGCGGCCACGCCGAGCAGGATCGTCAGGCCGCCGGAAAACCAGCCGATCGTGGTAGGGGAGACCTTGAACTCCTCCACGATCGCGGGCTGCACCGTCTGGATCCAGCTGCGCATGTTGGCGTTCATCGCGTAGACGAGCCACAGCCACAGCATCGCCTGCCAGGACCAGCGTGACCCCAGCGTGCCCAGCCGTGAGCGCGGTCGGTCGTGCGGGGTCGGCCCGACGCGGCTTTCGACGCCACTACTCATCGTTGCGCCTCCTCAGCCTGGATCCGCCGGTGTTGTAGGTGGGTCGTGACAGGGACACAGCAGTAGGGTCCCCAGGGTGGGGGACGTTACACGTCACACGTCAGGATCGTCACAAAGGAGTGCATGATGACCGAGAAGGCCCGGATCGACACCGTCCTGCAGGGCTACCAGGTGGAGTCCAAGGAGGGCGACATCGCCTTCTGCGGGGTCAACCTTATCGAGGCTCCCAACGGCCGTGGCGGCATCACGCGCATCGTGGTGGACACTGGACACTTCGGTCGTGGGGTCGTCCTGCGGGCGGAGCTGGCCAAGCGGAGTCTGAGTGCGTCCGACATCGACGTGCTGCTGCTCACTCATGCGCACTGGGATCACGTGCAGGGCTTGCAGTACTTCAACAACGCTGTGATCATGGCCCACCCCAAAGAGATGAACTACATCTCCAACCCTCACGGGCAGGACTACGCCACTCCAGCCTGGACCAAGGCGATGCTGGACCAGTACGACATCCGCAGTGCAGTGGAGGGCACCGAGCTGGCGCCGGGGGTCTCGGTGGTGGAAGTGCCCGGGCACTCCCCGGGCACGATCGCGGCAGCGGTCCAGACCGCGGAGGGACTGGCGGTGATCACCGGGGACTCCATCCAAAACGCACTAGTAGCCCAGCAGAGGCGCAATGCGCTGGTCTTCTGGGACGAGGAACAGGCAAACCGTTCTGTGGGCAGGCTGGTCGACATGTCCGACGTCATCTACCCCGGTCACGACCAGGCGTTTAGAATCACGAAGGACAACGCCATCGAGTACGTGGTCGAGTTCTCCTTCGGTCTGCGCCGGGTCACCCGGGACATGCCCGGTCTGACCTTCGACCTGGAGCCGGAGTTCGTCCCGAAGATCTACGAGGCGCCTGCGGGCTGGATGGACTGAGCCGTCGGCGAAAACCGCGGCTGCGGTATGGTGGTCAGCGCCCTAGTGTCGCGTGTACGTAGTTGTTTTCCGGTGTGGCGGTGTTGAGTGAGCGATGGTGTGGTCGGCGCTCTTCGTCCAGGTGAAGGGGTGGGCGCGGTCGTTCCAGCCGTCGATGTATTCCCCGATTGCTTCTTCGAGGTCCTTGACGCTGTGGAACGTGCCTCGGCGGATGGCCTGGCGGGTGATGATCCCGAAGAAGATCTCGACCATGTTCAGCCAGGACCCGCTGGTCGGGGTGAAGTGCAGGACGATCCGGGGATTCTTCGCGAGCCAGGCTTTGACCTTGGGGTGCTTGTGGGTGGCGTAGTTGTCACAGACCACGTGCAACGGGACCCGTGGGTAGGCTCGGGCGACGGTTTTGAGGAAGTCCAGGAACTCGGTGTTCGTGTGCCGCGCGTAGCAGCGGTCTATCACCTTCCCGGTCGCGATCTCCAACGCCGCGAAAAGGCTCGTAGTGCCGTGCCGGCGGTAGTCATGGGTCTGCTTCTCCGGGATCCCAGGCCGAAGGGGGAGGATCGGCGCGGTCCGGTCCAACGCCTGGATCTGGGTCTTCTCGTCCACGCACACCACCACCGCTCGCTCCGGGGGGTCCAGGTACAGACCGACCACGTCGCGGATCTTCGCTTCCAGCTCCGGGTCGGTGGAGAACTTGAACGTCTCCGCCTTCCACGGCCGCAGGCCCCACCGCCGCCAGATGCGGGCGACCGTCGCGAAACTGACCCCCAGGTGGTCGGCGAGTAGCCGCGCCGACCAGTGCGTCACCCCCAAACGCGGCGGCGGCGGGTCCAGCGTCGCCGCTATCACTGACGTCTCATCGACCGAAGGTGGGCGACCCGACCGCGGCAGGTCACCAAGATTCCCCAGACCGCCCGCCCGGTAGCGCTCACGCCAGGACCGGACTGTCGGATCGCTGACTCCCACCCGCCGGGCTATCTCGGCGTTACTCGCACCGTCCGCGGCCAACAACAGAATCCGGGCCCGCTGCGCGGAACCCGCCGAGATCGTCGACGACCGGGTCCACCCCGACAACCGTCCACGATCCCCAGCCCTCAAAACCAACGGCTCAACTCGCGACATACCTGATCATCGCAAACCCCGACCCAAAAGTCACTTGCAACACGTGACACTAGCGGCTCCACGCATCGTGACGAAGAGCCGGATCAGTGTCCGGTCTCTCGACCTTCGCCCCGACGGATGGCGGGCGGAACTCGACGCCGATGGGACGCGAGAGATTGCCGGTCCGGGTTCGCCGATCCTCTGTACGCACTACGCGGACCCTGTGTACAAGCCGCCCCGGCCGTCAGTCAAAGATGAAATCTGGTCCAGTCGGACGGGGCCTATGTCGCACGCCGATGAATGCAACTCCTGTTGACTTCCACTTGATACCGCCGATCATCCGCTACCTCAAACGGCACATCGTCCGGGAGATCTACCGACTCCTGGTGCCACTGCCAACAGCCCCAGAGACCGCAACCACACCGTCTTGACAGCCATAGGAGCTTTCGGCAAGGTCGAGCGCTACAACCGCGCCCTCGGCGCCGAGTTCGCCTACGCCCGACCCTGGGCCTCAGAAACCCAGCGCGCCGACTACCTCAGCCGCTGGCTGATCCACTACAACTACCACCGAGCCCGAACCGCCATCGGCAACCAGCCCCCAGCAACCTCGCCCCAACCACTGTCACCAACGTCATGATGCAGAACAGCTAGGTCGTCCATTGCCGGATCATCGGTCACCGCGACTGTGAAGACGTGGCTTGTCCACCGGGGAACAGCTACTGGCCCGGCGGGAACAGTTCGGCCGGTGCCGCGTCGACGGGTAGTGGTGGGGTGAGCTGTTCGGGTGGGGCGTGGTGGGTGTTGTCGCATTTGCGGAAGGGCCCGGTGGGGCTAAGCAGGACGGTCATGATCGGGTCGGCGTAGGTGGTCCACCAGGTGGCGGGCCCGGTGGCGCCGTCGAGGCGGGTGGCCTCCCAGGCCCGCCAGAGGGCGTCGAGCCGGTCCAAGGCTTCGTCGTGGAGCCACCAGCGGCGGCACCAGAAGAACCGGCCGCTGGTGTCGATGGGCCGGGCGTAGACGACGACGAGGTACTGCTGCACCCAGTCGGCCACCGACGGGTAGGCCAGTTGCGGGGCGTCGGGTACTGGGGGGCCGGGGATCTCGGTGTCGGTGGGGAACCCGTCCCCGAGGCCGGTCCAGGCCGGATCTGCGGCGGGTGTGACGGTCACGCCGGGGCTGCCCGGTCCTGTGCTGCTGTGGCTCGGCGGGCGGCGCGGGGCCGGCTGGCGTGGACGACCCGGCGGAGGGCGTCGCCGGTGGTCCCGGTGGTGGCGGCGGCGATGGCGGGGGCGTGGGGGCCGTCCTGGTAGGGGACGGTGCGGATGAGGGTCGCAGGCGTGCCGGAGACCAGGACCACGGCGCGGCCGAGGGGGAGCGCGGCGAGGGCGGCGGGGTCCAGGACGGGTTCGCGGCGGGTGGAGCGGCTGGTGGACCTGCCGGACTGGCCATGGCTGACGCTGTCGGTGGGCCGTTCCCAGGTGCCGATGAGGTCGGAGAGGTCGGTGAGGAAGTCCCGGTCCTTCACCCCACCGGCGTACACGAGGACGTTGGCGGAGTCCCGGAGGGTCTTCCAGCCCTGTTCGCCCCAGAGCTGGACGCCCTGGGAGGGGGACTGGACGTAGGTGGACAGCAGGATCCCGCGGCTCCCGTAGTGGGAGTACAGCTGGGGGAGGTCCTTCCACCGGCAGACGTTCGCGGCCTCGTCCAGGACCCCGGTCAGCGGGGTGGGCAGGCGGCCGCCGGGGTGGGTGGTGGCCTCACGTTCCGCGGCCTGGGTGACGGCGACGGTGAGCGCGGTGACCAGGGCCCCGGCGGAGCCGCGTCCTTCCCGGCTCAGGGAGTACAGGGTGTCGCGGCTGGTGACGAACGCGGCGGGATCGAACCCGCGGGCCCGGGCAGGCCCGGACGGGGGGGTGACCCAGCGGGTCGCGGCCGGGTTGGTGAGGCACCCGACCATCTGCAGGGCGGTCCCGTACACCCCGGCCCGTTGCCGGTCCGGGGAGTAGACGGCGGCGGCGACGGCGTCGGCGACCGGGTCGTGCCCGGCCGTGCGGAGCAGGACGGCGGGTTCGTCGTTGGTGGGCCGGGTCAGCCAGGTGTGGACCGCGGTGATCGGCCGGTGGTCTGTGGCGGCGGCCAGGAAGAGCCCGGCGAGCAGGGACCGGGCGGCCCCGTCGAAGTAGGCGTCCCCGGTGGCATGCGGGGTGCGGGCGTCCTCGGCGAAGTGGTCGGCGAGGTACTCGGCCTCGGTCAGCCCGTGCACCCCGGCCAGGGGGTCCCACCACCAGGTGGGGTCCGCGCCGACGATCCGCTGCGGGTCGAACACCCACACCTGCCCGTCCAGGCCGCGCAGGGCCGCGGTCCGCTCGACGAGGTCCGGTTTGTTCGAGGTCGCGATGACCGGGCCGGGAGCGTCGAGGATGGTGGGGATCGCGAACGCGCTGCTCTTGCCGGACCGGGTGCCCGCGACGATCAGGGTGACCATCTCGCACGAGCTGTACAACGGGCGGCGGTCCGCCACGGTCCGCCCGAGCAGCGGGCCGGGGGTGTCCCCGACCGCGGACCCGAGCCGGCGGGCGGTGGCCAGCACCGCCGGCCCGGTCAGCCGGCGCAGGGCCCGCCCGCGGCCGAGGTGCCGGGCGGCCGCGTCCACCGGTTCCCGGCCCCCGCGGACCTTCGCGGTGACGCTGAGGGCGGTGATCCCCAGCCCGGCCAGGACGATCAGCAACACGACACCGGCGGCCACCCACCCGGTGACCGTGGGGGGAGCGGTGCTCCGGTCCAGCACGACCTGGTGGGTCAGGGTCACCGGGCCGGGCGGCCGCGGGGTTCCGGTGAGCAGTGCGTCGGCGGTGGCGGCCAGCCACAGCCCGGCGCCGCCGACCGCGACCACCGTGAGGATCGCGATCGACGCGATCAGGTAGCCGGTGTCAGGGCCGGCGGTCGACCGGGTCCCGCTGGTGGCGCTCACGGTCGTGGTGGGCCTTCCTGAGGGTGGCGGCGTCGACAGCGAGCAGGGTCAGTCCGAGCAGGCCGAGCAGCTGCACCCCCAGCACCGCGGCCAGGGCGACGCGGTCGGTGTCCCGCTGGGCCAGCCCGGCGATCGCTTCGACCAGGACCGCGGCGACCAGCAGGGGGCCCCGGGTCCGGGCGACATCCCGCCCCGTCCGCCGACGACTGGGCCGCCCACTGTCATGGCCGGTGGGGTTGGGGGTGGGGGGCACGGGTGGCAGCGTTCCAGCGGTGGCTGGTGTCCCGCCAGGTGGCCTCGGTCGCGGTGCGCCGGACCCGGAACGGGACCCCGGGCCGGGAGCCGACCTTGAGCAGGAACTTCCCGAGGCCGGGTTGTTCGGTGCCGTCCCCGCCCCAGTCCTCGGGGGAGGACCAGGAGGTGAGCAGGTCCCGTTCGGCGCAGGACAGGGTGACCAGGCCGGCCATGGCGTCGATCTCCTCGTCCTGCAGGGCCCCGAGCAGTTTCATGTCGGCGCGGGACAGGAACCCGCGGGCGATCTTGCGGTCCTCGGGGTCGGACAGCTCGAGGTCGTTGGGGGAGTGGGTGACCATCGCGAACGCCTGCCCGTCGGTGCGCCCGAGGCGGGTGACCTCATCGATGCGCCGGGCCATCCCGACCCCGGCGCGCAGGGACCGCCACAATTCGTCCATCACCGCGTAGTAGGTGCGGTGCGGGGCCAGGCCGGCGTCGGCGAGCAGGTGCGCCCCGAAGATCGCGGCGGACCCGGCGTACCAGGCGTTGAGCAGGGCGGCGCCTTCCATCCGCCGGTCCATCCGGTTGATCCGGGAGATGTCCAGGCACACCGCGGGCGCCTCGAGGTCGATGGCGTCCTGGCGGTTGTGGGCGAAGGTGTCCCCGAACGCGCCGGTGGTGATCGACCTCAGCGACATCACCAGCCCGGCGGTGAGCCGGTCGTACTCCGCGTCGTCCCGGGTCCCCAGCACGGTCCGGACCAGCTCCGGGCGCTCGGACAGGGCGGTGAGCAGCTGCGGGAGAACCGGGACGGTGTCGCTGCGGTCCCGCAGCACGGTGAGCAGCGCCGCCAGGGCGGTCTCCTCGTGCTCACGCAGACGTTCCCCGCGGGACAGCTCCAGCAGGGCCGCGACCCCGTTCTGCTGCCAGCCCAAGAAGTCCGCGACCGCGGCGGTCCACTCGGCGCCGCCGAGGTGGTGTTCGGCGGTGTGCAGGGCCTGCCACAGCCCGCCGGGATTCAGCACGTTCAGCCCGCCCAGGCCGCGGCCGATGGTCGCGACCTGCCCACCGAGCCGGGCCACGAGGTCCACGTAGTCCGGTTTGAGGTCGCCCATCACGAACGGGACGTGCCCTTGGAACACGGCGCCCACCACGAGCCGGGCGGTGAGGAAGGACTTCCCGACCCCGGCGTTGGCCAGGGTGAACGACCCGGGGTTGGAGATGACCTTGTGGAGCAGGAAGTTGATGGGGTCAGCGGCCACCGTGGTCGCGGTGAAGTAGTGCTGGCCCAGCACGGTCCCGATGTTCGGGACCCCGCTGCCGGCGGCGTGCGGCCACAGCCCGCAGACCTGGCGGGTGGTGCCCCGCCACTCCAGCGGCGCCTCCACCCAGCCGTCCGCGCCCCCACCGGGACCGGCCCACCCCCGCGGGCCCGGCCGCACCACCCGCGGAGCGCGCTGCAGCTTCCCGGCGGTGTGGGGGGCGGTGCGGGCGGGCCGGGCCGGACGGGTGCTCTCGAAGCCGGTGCGGCCGGTTTTCGCGAGCCTGGCTTGGAGGATGGTAGGTAGGCGCATCAGCCGGCCTTGGCCTTGACCCGGCCGAGCAGCGTGTGACGGGGCAACACGATCCCGGTCGGCAACGTGGCGGCGAACGCGGCGGGCTGGTAGCCGTAGCAGGGCCGCAGCGCGATCCGCGCCGGGCCGGCGAGCCGGTTCTGCACGGTCGCCCGCGCCCGGGGCAGGTCCGCTGGGTCCAGGACCGTCGCGGACACGAGCATTCCGAACGCGACCAGGCCGGCGCCGGCGGCTTCCTCCTCGGCGGCCTGGGCGGCGGCGAGGCTGTCGGCGCGGTCCCGGGCGGTGACCCGGTTCTGCTGGCCGGTCTTGAAGTCCGCGGCCTGCACGTCGTGGTCGACGGTGTCCGCGGCCAGTTTCGGGTCGAACGGCCGGTAGAGCAGGGTCACCCGTTTCACCGCGATCCGGTCGTGCGGGGCGAGCAGGTCGTGCAGGACGTCGCTGTGCACGACCCCGCGCGGGGGTCGGCTCATCGACCAGACCACGGTGTGGCCGCTGTCATGGGTGTAGCTGTCCCGGTGGGCGGTGTGGGACACCGGACCCGCGTCGTCCCAGTCGATCCCCGCGCCCTCGTCGCCCAGGGCGGCGATCGCGGTGGACTGCGCCGGGTCATACGCGCGGCGGACGAACGCGGACACCGCCGCGGAGCCCATCGCCCGCGGGCGGGTGCCGGCGCCGGTCCCGACGAGCAGTTGCAGCAGTTCCGGGACGGACGCGCCGATGTCGGCTGCCATCTCCGCGACCGGGCGTCTGCGGCCCTCGGCGATCCCGGACCAGGTGAACTGCACGACCGTGTCGACCACCGCGGAGGCCTGCGGGTAGGTGTCGGCGATCTCGGCCATCACCTGCACCGCCAGCGCGGGCGGGTCCTGCCCGCGTTGGGCTGCGAGCAGCTGGGTCAGGGCGACCCCGGGGTCCGGGGCGGTCTGCACCGTCACCGAGCACCCGACCAGATGTTCCTCCAGTCCGAGCTGGGCCAGGAACTCCCCCCACCGGGCGACCTGCCGGTCCACCGCGACCTGGTCCACGAGCTCCGCGCCGGTGGAGGAGCACCGGACCGCGACGGAGAAGTCGTGGGTCGCGGTGGCCTGGATCAACGCGAACGGCTGGTCGTAGGCATCCACGCAGTCCCACAACCGGGTCCCTGACGCGATCCCGGGCAGCTGGTGACGCCCGGTCCCCACCGGGGCGACCACCCCCGCGGCGTACAGGTACCGCCGCGTGGACCGGGACCGCCGGTAGGCCACCCACCCCGCGAGCCGGACCACCACCGGCCGCCCGGCGACCGGGACCGTGGTCGCCGCCAACGCCACCACGGTCAGCACCGCCGCGACCACCGCGGCGAGCAGGGACTTCACGAACACCGCCATCACGACCGTGACCACCCCACCGCCCAGCAGCAGCCCGGTCCCGGCCACCGTCAACGGGCCCAACCCACCGCCGGTGGGCCGCCGCCAGTGGGAGTAGGTCCGCGGCCCCCCGGCGGCGGTTCGTTCCTGCTGGGACTGGGACATCAGGTCTCCTCCGAGCTGTCAGTCGAGTCCGTCAGGAACCGGTCCGCCGCGGTCGCCGCGTCCCCGACCCGGCGCACCTGCTCAGCACCGGACCCGGCCGCCCGGGCACCACCGCCCGCCCCGGCGCCCGTGCCGGAACCTCCACCGGCCGCGCCGCTCGCCGGTGCGGCACCGGTGGTACCGGTACCCGCCCCCGACGCTGCGGCGGTGCCCGCGGTCGCTGCGGCGCCGGCCGTCCCGGCCGCAGCGCGCCCGCCGCTGCTCGCGGCGCCGGCTGCACTGTCTGCTCCGGCCGCGCTTCCTGCGCTGCCTGCGCGGGCTGCGCCGGCGGTGGCCCCGGCGCGGCCGATGAGCCGTCCCCCGGACCCGGCGCGTGCCCCGACCGCGGCGGCCTGCCCACCGGGGGCGAGGGCGAGAGCACCCGTCGCGAGAGCACCGACCCCGGCCAGCGCACCCGAGCGGCCGGCGACCGCGGAGGTCGCGGGGACCAGCAGCCGCAGCATCACCGGCAGCAGCAGGCCCATCATCAGCAGACACACCCCGCCCAGCACCCCGTCCTGGGCGGTCGTGCCGTCCTGGACCCAGTGGAACGCGACCGCCAGCAGGGTCGCCCCGGCCGGTTTGACCAGCACGAACGCGAGCAGCCACGCGGTGTGCTTGGCCCAGGCCTGCCGGCCGGTCGCGGACATCGACGCCGCCGCGGTCAGCGGGAGCAGCCCGACCAGGACGGTGACCACGATGGTCCGGAAGATCAGCGTCGCGATCATCACCAGGGACCCGGTGCTCCCGGCGAGCGCGAACAGCAGCATCAGGGTGCTGCCGGAGTTGTTCACCGTCATCCCGGTCGGGTCACCCAGCTGGTAGAGCTTGCTGGCGAAGTCGTCCCCGACCGCGTCGTCGATGATCCACCGGCCGTAGGCGTCGCCGGCGGCGAGCAGCCCGGAGACCAGGGGCCCGACGAACACCCCGGCCGCGACCACCCGGAGCAGGACCGCGCCGAGGGTCCGGGCATGGGCGGTGCTGCGGGTCAGGATCACCAGGATCGCCGCGGTCAGGGTCGCCCCCGCGGCGACGGCGTTCACGATCCAGCTCAGGTGGGTGTCCAGGAACGAGATCTGGGAGTTTCCGGAGCTGACGTCCGGGTCGGGGAAGTACAGCCAGAACGTGAACAGCAGCTTGACGATCTTGCTGACGCCCTTGACCAGGGAGGTCACGGTCGCCTCCCACCCGGCCGCGATCACCGCCCCCGGCGCGTTGCAGATCTTCCCGGCGCCGGGCAGGTCGCAGGGGTTCGGCAACGCGGACAAGACCGCCGGGAACGCTGCGAGCGCCGGCGGGGCTGCTGCCGAGAGTGCTGCCGCGGGGGTCACCGGGCGCCCTGCCAGATGGTGAACCCGGCCGGGGACGTCGCGGGGGTGGTGGTGGGGGTGTCGTCGCCGTCGGGCTGCAGGACGAGTTTCCAGTCCCCGCCGGTCCACGCGACCGTGGTCACGGTGACCGTGAAGTCCCCGGTGGACGCCGAGTTGAGGAACTGGATGACGGCCTGGTCGGGGTTGTAGGCCAGGAACCGGTACCCGGCGGTCTGGGTCCACCCGCCGGCCGGTGGGGTGATCTCGGTGCCGAGCTGGCTGCGGGTGGACCGCCACACCGCCACTCCCGGGCCGGGGACCACGGACCGGGTCAGGACGGTCGCCCAGTCCGCGGCGAGGATCCGCCGGACCGGGAGCTGGGTCGCCGCGACCAGTGCTCCGGTCGGGGAGTGGGCGAACCCGGACGCGACGTCCCCGCTCACCCGGGCCGGGCCGGCGGTGGCCGAGGTGGGGATCAGGACCCCGTGGTAATCCGCCCACGCCGTGACCGGCGCGGCGATGGGGATCGCCGTGTCCGCCACCGCGGGCGCAGTGGCGCTACCTGCGTCGGGTGTCCCCGACGGTGCTGTGGTGGGCGCGGTGGGCGCGGTGGGCGCGGCGGCCGGGGTGTCACCGCCGGTGCGGTTGACCACGGCGGCCACCGCGGCCGCAATCAGGACCAGGACCACCACGAGCGCGGCCAGGAAGCTCGGTGAGGACCACACCGACCCGGTGCGGTCGGTGCGGTCGGTGCGGTCGCGGTCGGTGCGGTCGGGCCCGGTGGTCGGTGGCATGGGTCAGGTTGTCGCCCAGCCGGCGAGCAGGAACGCGGCCGCGCCGATGATGCAGCCGAACAGGACCCGGCCCAGGCCGCTGACGTGCCCGGAGCCGGGGCCGCGGTCGTTGAACGCCAGGATCAGGGTGATCCCGACCCCGATGAACCCGACGACGGCGACCACACCGAAGGTCCAGCTCGTCCAGGACAGGACATCGAGGATCTTCTGGCTGCCCGGGGGCGGCTTCGAGCCGGGGTTGGTGAGGGTGGCCAGCGCGGCGGTGCCGGCGGCGGTGACGGGACGGGTCATGACGGCCTCCAACAGGGGTCGGGGTGAACGGGGTCGGGTAGCAGGGGTCGGGTGAACGAGAGGTCACCGGCGCCGACGGCGACCGGGCAGGAACAGTCGCGGGACCGCGACCAGGGGCGCTGCTGACACGGCCGGTACCGGCAGGGCGGTCACCGGCTCCGGGGCGGGTGGGAGCAGCGCTCGCAGTTCCGTGGGGACCGCACCGCCGGGACCGGCGACCGCGGCCACCAGGTCCGCCCGCCAGCCCAGCTCCAACACCGCCGGGACGATCCGCCGGAGCCGGTCCAGCTCAGCCAGCAGGGACCGGTCCGGTCGCGCCGGGGACGCAGCGACCGTGACCGCCGCGCGCAGCCGCAGCCCGGCCGGGACCGCGCCGGCGGCCCACTGGCGGGCCGCGGACCGCAACCGGCGCAGCCCGAGACCGCTGACCCGGCTGACCAGGACCACGTCCCGGGGACCGCCGAACACCGGGTCCGGCCAGCCCCGGTCCGCGTCCAGGCCCACCCCGTCCAGCAGTGCGGTGACCGTCGACGCGCCCGCGCCGCCATGCACACCCAGCACCCACAGCGACGCGGCGCCCGGGTCGACCGCCCGCCCGGACCCGTGGTGGTCGCTGATCGGCCCGTCCCACACCGGCAACATGTCCACCGCCGCGGGCGGATCGACCACGACCGTGGCCGCCCGCGACCACGACACGGACCTAGCCCCCGTCGGTAGGGCCGCCGCCGACCCCATGGGGCCGTCCGACACCGCAGCGCCGTCCGACACCGCGACCGGCATCGACGCAGCTGTCGCGGGAGCGCGCACCATCGACCTCCGGGCAGGAACGAGAACAGCCACACCGGCCTGCGCTCTGAGCGGAATGATTCGTCGCTGACCATACGCGGAGAACGCAACGGGATGGGTGAGCTGCCCGACGCGCCGACCGCGCCGTGTCGGGTGGGCTCAGCGCAGCGCTTGGCCGGGTGGGTCTCAGCGCAGCGCGGGGAACAGCACCGAGGTGATCAGGACCCCGGCCGCGAGCCCGGCGGCGACCTGGGCGGGGGAGTGGTCACCGAGCCGGACCCGGGACCAGGCGACCCCGGCCACCAGCGGGATGGTGAGTAGTGCCCACGGACCGAAGACGATGACCAGGGCGGTCGCGCCGAGCGCGGCGATCCAGCTGTGCAGGGAGATCTTCCAGACCAGCGTGACGGCCACAGCCGTGGCCGCCTCGAGCAACACCGTGCCCAGGTAGGCGACCAGGGTCGCGGGGGCGTGCCCGACCAGCGCGATCAGCCAGCCGGTGATCATGCACGCCAGGCCCACCAGCAGCGGGCCGCGCCGCTGGGAGCGCCGGCCGATGTGGTGGTCGGTCAGCCGGCCCCGCCGGACCCCGACCAGCACCCAGGTGAACGGGGCGATCGCGAAGAACACCGCGGTCACCACCGCCCAGGTGATCCCGGCGGCGACGGTGTCCGCGGTCGCCAGGGACAGCACGACGGGCAGCACCCCGAGCAGGACGGCGGGGGCCCCGACCTCGGTGAGCGCGCGGGCGGTGCGCTGCGCTGTCACGCGGCGCGCACCCGGCGATCCGGGCCGCCGCCAGCCGCATCGGCGGCACCCGCGCCGGCAGGGATCGCGGAAGCAGACGCGCCCGCAGGGACGGCGGGAGAGGACGCGGCGGGCAGGCCGGCGTAGGCACGACTGACCCTGCGCAGCCACCGGGTCTCGGCGTCCGGGGAGCTGTCCGCCGGACCGGCCGCAGGGCTCGTGGGTGAGGTGCTGAGCGCGGGGGCCGCGCCCTGGGCGCGGCTGCGCATGGCGGCGGCGATGGCGAGAGCGGCGAGCTGCGCCGGTGGGTTGGCCTCTGGGCCGGCAGCGACTGCGCCCGCGGTGTGGTCCCACCCGACCGGTCGGGTCAGCCAGGGCCGCAGCGCCAGCAGACCGTCGTCGATCTCCACCACGAGCCGGCGCACGGTGAAGGCGGGGTCGCGACGGCCGTCCGGGCTGTCGGGCTCGATCAGCGCCGCCATCAGGCCCGCGCTGCGCAGTCCCTCCCACAGCGGCAACAGGTCCGCGCGGGCGCCGTGCAACCGCCGCCGGGCCAGGTGGGGGGCCAGCGCGGGAAGGAACGCCCCACCGAGGGCCAGCACTGACGCCCCGGCCGCGGTACCCGCGGACACCGGGGCGTACCAGTGCTCCCAGCCTCGAGCGCCGGCCACCGTGCCCACGGTGAAGACCACCCGGCAGGTGACGTAGATCAACCCGAGGCCACCGCCGGCTGCTGTCGCGGTCATCCCGGCCGTCAGGGTCCGGCTCGACGCCACCCGGGCGTACCGGCCGGCCCACACGGCCAGGCCACCGAAGATCAGGACGAACGCGGCCAGGTAGGGGATCTCGTACGCCCAGTACCGGGGTTGGTCGGCGAAGGCGACCGTGAACTGTCGGGTCTCGACGGTGAACCCGGCCACCAGGAACGCGGTGACCATCGCCGCGGCGAGCGCCCCCAGCCCGACCCAGAGCCGCCGGGCCGCGCGGGCCGCGGCCGCGGCGGTCTCCCGCTGGGCGACCAGGACCGTGAGGATCGCGGCGCCGGTGACCAGCCCGGCGACGTCACCGAGCAGCTGCGCCAGGTTGGGGACACCGCTCACCCGGTCCAGGTCGGCGAAGACCCGGTCGATCCGCACCGTCCAGGCCACCGCGAGAGCCAGCGCGGTCACCCACAGGGCGCGCCGGGCCAGGCTCGCCGGGCTCCGCCAGCTGGCCCGGGCGCGGGTGAGGACCACCACCCATGCCGCGACGGCCGCGACCACCGACACCGCGGAGACGGCTCAGCCCTCGAAGGTGGACTGCAGCCGCTGCGCCAGCTCATCCACCGCTGGGCTGGCCCGGCGGGTCTGGTCGGCGTAGCGCTGGGCCACGACCGTGGCGAAGGTCTCGGCCTCGAGTTCCTCCTGGTCGCTGTAGCCGTCGCGGCGCAGCATCCGGCGGGCGGCGCCGGCGACGTCGGGGTTGCTGGCGGCGACCAGCTCGGCGAGCCCGCCGCCGGGGTGGTGGTCGAAGAGCATGTGGCCGAGTTCGTGCAGGACGATCAGGTCCTGGTGGGCCGGGGAGGTCATCGCGTCGTAGTAGAGCTCGTCGCGGTCGGGCATCTCCACCCACAGCCCGCTGGGCACCCCGGCCCGGGCGGTGTCCAGGGGGAACAGGACCAGGTCACGGCCCCGGTCGGCGGCAACCGACCGGCACAGTTCCCGGACGTCGAAGGGCACCGGCACCGTCAGGGTGGTGAGCAGCTGCTCGCAGCGAGCGAGGGCACCGGGGACGTCCACGGGGAGGGAGTCTGCCCTCAGCCGCCGACCTTTCCGCCCGGACCACCGCCCTGGGGACCGTCCGGGCTGTCCGTGGTGTCCGGTCCGGGGAGGCCTTCGGCGCGCCGGGCCATCTCGATCATCTGGGCGATGGCCTGCAGGCTGTCCGGGGACAGCCCGGCGGCGCGGGCGGCGACCCGGTGCACGGACTGGTCGCGGAGCAGGGCGATCGAGGCGAGCTGGTCCTCGATCCGCCGGTAGGACGACTCGTCGAGGAAGTAGGCCAGCGAGACCCCGAAGAACCGGGCCAGCACCTCCAGGTGCCGCAGGGTCGGGTTGGTCCGCAGTCCCTTGCGCAGCTGCCACAGGTAGGACACCGAGATCGTCGCGCCGTCGACGCCCCGCTCAGCGCGGACCCCGGCGACGACCTCCTCGAGAGTGAACTCATCCCCGTTGGGGGACAGCACCCGGGTGAACAGCCCGTTCAGCTTGTCCGCCAGGGAGCTCGGCTGGCCCGTCGAAGGTTCGCTCGGGAGGTCCGGGGTGGGGTCGGGCGGAGCGTCTGACACGCCCACCTCCGGCCTCTGCTCCCTCGTCGGTCCTGCCCGTCGCTGACGGTCACGGTACTGATCACCGGTCGCCCGAGACCCCGACAGGCTTGCCTGACACGTCAGCGGACAGCTACCGTCATGAGCGTCCGCTGAGGTAGCAGAAGGGTCGTGGTGTGGTGCATCGGTTGGCCGCTGACGTGCCCGGCCCGATCCTTCCTACCCACAGCAGCACCGGCCACAGCGCCGCCGGCCACAGCAGCGCCGGCGCCGGCCGGGGTGTCTTAGACGACGGGAGTGGCCGGTTCCGGCGCGGCTGACCGCCGCCGCGGCCGCGGTCGCGCTGACCGCCGGGGTGGTCCTGTTCGGTGGGGGAGCCGGCACCGACCCCGCCGACCCGACCGGCGGGGACCCGACCGGGCCCGGCGGCGGGCAGCTCCGCGCGGGGACGGTCCCGGCCGCCTACGTCGGGCTGGTGGCCCGGGCCGGGTCGATGTGCCCGGAGATACGCGCGCCGGTGATCGCTGCGCAGGTCCAGACCGAGAGCGCGTGGAACCCCCGCGCGGTGTCCCCGGTCGGCGCGCAGGGGATTGCCCAGTTCATGCCCGGCACCTGGGCCGCGGCCGGACGGGACTGGTCCGGGAACGGGGTCACCGACGTGTGGGACCCGGCCGATGCCATCCCCTCCCAGGGCGGGTTCGACTGCTCCATCGTCGCCCAGCTCCGCCCGGCCCTGGCCGCCGGCCGGGTCCACGGGGACCTCACCGACCTGGCCCTGGCCGGGTACAACGCCGGCGCCGGCGCGGTCCTGCGCTACGGCGGCATCCCCCCGTTCCCGGAGACCCAGGCCTACGTCACCCGGATCCGTCAGCTCGCCCTGACCTACGCCGCCCCTGCGGGGCCGCCGAGCGCGCCCGGGCTGCCCGGGGCACCCGCCGGGTCCTTCGCGGCCGCGGAGATCGCCGCCGCCACCGCCCAGCTCGGGGTGCCCTACGTGTACGGCGGGGGAGCCCTGGACGGGCCCAGCGGGGGACCACCGCCGGGGTTCGACTGCTCCGGGCTGGTCCGATACGCCGTCCACCGGGCCAGCAGCGGCCGGCTCACCCTGCCGCGGACCGCGGACGCCCAGGCCCGGACCGGGGCGCTGGTCGCCCAGGGCCTTGGCTCCTCTATCAACCTGGCCGGGCTGAGGGTCGGGGACGTGATCGCCTTCCAGAACGACCCCGCCGAACCCGGGATCTACAGCCACATCGCGATCTACCTCGGCGGCGGACAGATCATCGCCGCCCCCCACACCGGTGACGTGGTGAAAGTCCAGCCCGTCACCATCCCCTACTGGACCAGCACCACCTGGTCGGTCCGCAGGTACGGATGAACCGCCACCCGGCCCAGGCCGCCGCGGTCCTGATCGGCGTCGTCCTGGCCGCCATGACCAGTGGCTGCGCGCCCACCGCGAGCCCGGCACCGGCCGTCACGGTCCCGGCGACCCTGCCGGCCGCCACGCCGCTCGCGGCAACGCCCGGACCGACGACCCCGGCCGGGCCGTTCGCTCCGACGCCGGTCCCGACTGGCCGGGCCGGCACTCCCGCCGGTGGGCTTCCTCCGACCTCGGCCCTCACCAGCGCGGACCCGGACGTCGTCGCGGCCGCCGGCCTGACCGCCTACCACCGGGCCGATGCCGCCCTGGACCTCGGTCCGGCCGACACCCACCGGCGAGCCCTGCCCTGGACCACCGGACAGCTCGCCGCCGGTATCCGCGACGACCGACCCGTCACCGGACCCGGCGCCGCCTGGACAACCCTCGCCGCCCACCACGGCTACACCACCGTCACCATCACCCGCGCCTACGACGACGGCGCCCCCACCGACACCAAGGGCGTCGTACACCGTCAGTTCACCGTCACCACCACACCCCACGGACGTGACGGCTGGACCGGGGCACCCGTCACCCATACCGACTACCTCACCCTCACCCGGACGCGCAGCGGCTGGCGGATCACCGCACTGCAAGAGCAGCAGTAGACCGCGCAGCAGGGCCCTGAGCCGCGGTGGAGCAGTGCTCACACCAGGACGGCCAGCACCAGTACTGCGATCAGCAGCCAGAGCCAGAGCCAGAGCCAGAGCCAGAGCCAGAGCCAGAGCCAGCCCAGTCGGCGTCGGCGCCGCCCGTGCACCGCGACAGCCCCGACCCGGTCCCCTGGTTCGCGGCCCGGCCGAGGGGTTGCCTCAGCCACGGTCGGGACCTGCGGTGTCCGGAGTGGCGGACAGCGGGCCGGGTGGTCGGAACGACGTGACTGGTGCAGCGCTCGGCGTCATCCGGGGATCGCCTCGTGCGAGCGGTGGTGGGGCGAGGTCAGCGGCCGTGCGTGACCAGCGGGTCGCCGGGCGGCCGGACCCGGCGACGGTCAGCTGGGTGGCCCGGGGTCCTGGTCGAGGTAGCGCAAAGTGTCGGCAAGCTCGGCTGCCCGCTGGTTGCCGGTGGCCCGGAGGACCGCGACCAGACGCCTGGCCTGGCGTCGGGTGTCGCTGGTTGTGGCCTGTCCGCCGAGTGCGGCATCGAGGAAGGTCTCGGCTCGCGCGGTGACCACCCGCTCGTGTGCCGGGGACAGGCCGAGAGCAGGGATCACGCGCAGCACGTGACTGGCCAGTTCATCGGCGGTGGCCCGGTCCTGTGGGCGGTCCGGCTCGTGGTCTGGCTGGCGGCCGGCGCCGACGGGGACGTCGGGGCCGGCCATCGGTGTCAGAGGGACTTGCCGAGGATCCCACCCAGACCGCCGGGCAGGTTGCCCGGGTCGATGCCGAACTTGCTCAGCAGCCCTGCGTGCTGGTCGGTGTCGACCTGGTCGGGGAGTTCACCGTCGGCCTGCTGTGCCTGGTCGTGGTTGCCCTGGCTGCGGAGCAGGTCCAGGATCTGGCTCTTGTCGATCTGCACGGTGAAATCTTTCTGTCAGGTGGGATCGGCAGCGGCGCCGCGACGGGGTAGGTCATCGGTGGTGGTGACCTCCGCGTGCTCGCGGTGCAGCTCGGTGGTGACGGTCTGCTGGTCGGTGACCGTGGTGATGCGGACGGTCACGCGTTCGGTGGCATGGACGTCCATGGCTGCGACGGGGACCTCCCGACGTAGGACGAGGACCAGGTCGGCGACCGGGGCATCGCCCGTCCCCGCGTCTGCGCGTGGGTGGCCAGGGGGTCCACCATTGCAGCCTGGGTGTTGCGCCGCTGCGTGAGCGTGGATGATCCGGTGACAGGTGACCGCTTCAGCCGGCGGTTGGGTCAGAGACGTGGGCGACGACCGGGCGTCGCTGAGGTCGCGGCGGCCGAAGAAGAGTCACCATGCTCGTCAGCGCCGCGACTCCGAGACCTGCGACAACCGCCGCCATCGGTATGGCTGCATCGGCGGCGTGGATTCCCGCTAGCGGCGCGACGAGGCCCCCGACGAGGAACTGCGCGCATCCGAGTAGGGCCGCTGCTGCGCCGGCGTTCGCGCCGTGGTTCTCTAACGCGAGTGCGGCCGCGTTCGGAAGAACCAACCCCACGCTCGTCACCACTATGAACAGCGCGGTGAGCAGCGGCCAGAGTCCTGCCCCGGCCAGGGCGAGCACCAGCAGTGCGCCGCCACCGGTTGCCGCGCCGACGACGCCGCCAGCCAATAGGATGCGCGCGTCCACCTGCCGCACCAACTTCCCGCTGACCTGGGCCGCGGCGACGAGCCCGATCGCGTTGGCCCCGAACACCAAGCTGTACTGCTGTGGCGACAAGCCGTAGGTGTCCTCGAGAACGAACGGCGAACCCGAGATGTACGCGAACATCGCTGCGAAGACGAAGGCGTTGGTGAGCGCGTAACCCACGAGCCGACGATCACGGACGAGGCCGACGTACACCGACCCGGTCGTGCGCAGACCCCCGCCGCGCCGCAGGTGCGGCGGGAGACTCTCCGGGAGACCAATGATTGTGGCGGCCAGGACGACAGCACTGAAGACGGCCAGGACAACGAAGATCCCACGCCAGCTCGTCAGCTTGAGCACCTGCGCTCCGGCAAGGGGGGCAAGCACCGGTGCGAGGCCGGTGACGAGCAGCAGCCGAGAGAAGTAGCGAGCTGCCGCCTGCCCTGCGAAGCGGTCGCGTACGCATGCGTATGCAATGACCAGGGCGAAGGCGCCGCCGACACCCTGGACCCCGCGAAGCACCACGAGCAGAGCGACGGTCGGCGCGGCAGCGCAGAGAAGTCCCGCCACTGCGTACACCGCGAGTCCCACGAGCAGGGGCCGGCGTCTGCCCAGCACGTCGCTCATCGGACCGGCGAGGAGTTGACCGATCGCCAGGCCGACGAGGCAGGTGGTCAAGGTGAGTTGAGCGGTCGACGGCATGCTCCCCAAGTCCTCGGCGAGCCGAGGGAGAGCGGGCACATACGCGTCGATCGACAGCGGTCCGAGAGCGACCAGCGACGCGAGGATTACCAGGACAACGACGCTTCGCCCGCTCACCACCTTCGCAACGGGAGTGGGGCCCAGCACCGGATTCATGCCGGATCTTCTCTGTTCGGACATCACCGTTCGGTCAGCTCCTCAGTGACGCTTGCAGGACGTCGGCCAGTGGCGTCGGCGGACGACTGGTCAGCTCGGCGACCGCCGAGCTGACGTTCGCGAAGAAGTCCCCGCGGGTCGCCGCGCCGAACGACGTCACGAGCGCAGCCATCTCCTCCGGTTGGCCCGCCGCGCGCAGGGCCGCCATGAAGTCGGAGTCGCTCAGGTCGACGAGCTCGACATCACGCCCACCGAGGTCGCAGGCAAGGGCCACGAGGTCGGCGGCCGTCAACGCCTGCGGTCCCGACACGTCGTAGGCCTGGCCCTCGTGGCCGTCCTGTACGAGCGCGGCGGCCGCGGCCGCAGCGCAGTCCGCGCGAGTCACGTAGGCGGTGGCGCCGGAGCCGCCGTTGCTGAGGAACCGTCCCGATGCGATGGCGTGCGCGAGGCCCGGCAGCTGTAGGTGGGCGTACAAGTTGTTCCGCAAGATCGTCCAGTGCAGGCCGCTCTCGTGCAGGGCCTGTTCGGTACCCGCGTGGTCGGCGACCACCAGGGCCGGGTTGGCAGGGACCGGCTCGGGAACGGACGTGTACACGACATGCTGGACCCCGGCGTCGGTCGCCGCCGAGATGGCGGCACGGTGTCCGTTCAGTCGGGCACCGATGGCGTCAGTGGAGATCATCAGTACCCGGTCCACGCCCACGAACGCAGTGCTCAGTGTGCTCGGGTCGTCGAAGTCGACCCGCCGTACTTCGGCGCCGCGCTCGGCGAAGTCGGCGAGCAGATCGGGACGTCGGGTGGTGAGCACGAGCTCGCGGGGCTCGACAGCCTGCAAAACCAGGTCGGCGGTGGCGCGGCCCAGCGCGCCAGATGCTCCGGTGACGGCAACTTTCACGGTCAGTCCAAACTGCAGTCGGGATGGTTACGGTTGGTTCGAACTGTAACCACAGCGGTTGCGGTGTGGCAAGATGGACGCATGGCGAGGTCGACCAACACCCGGTTCGCGGTAGCGGTACACGTCCTCACCTACCTCGCCGGCGACGTTGCCGCGGCGGTCAGTTCCGAGGAGCTCTCGAGGAGCACCAACGTCAACCCCGTCTACGTGCGCCGCGTGCTGGGTCCCCTACGCGAGGCCGGCCTCGTGCGGTCACGCCCGGGCGTACACGGAGGCTGGGAACTCACCCCTGACGGCCGGGACGTCACGCTCGCGCGGATCTGGCGGCTGGTGCAGGGCGACGACGCGGTACTCGGGCTGCACGGTCCGGACCCGGCCTGCGCGGTCGGCCGCAGCGTTCAGAGGTCCCTGGCGGCGCTCGATCACGCTGTGGCCGACGCACTGTCCGCCGAACTGGAGAACTTCACCGTTCGTGACGTGCTGCACGGCATAGCCGAGTCGGCTGGACCACCGCCAAGGTGACGGTCGCGCCGTGCGCCGTCGCGGATTGCGCCGTTGAGGAGGATCCACCCCGCGTCCCTCGGATAATCCGCCGACGCGCGCTGCAGATCAGCGCCGACCCTCACGCCTCGGTGAGACCACCGACCTCACCGGTCATCCGAGTGAGAGGGCCCGCACAGCTCGACCGTCACAGGCACGCGTAGGCCTGTCCTAGTGTCGCCTGTCGTAAGTGAGTTTCGCGTCTGTGGTTGACACGATGTCGTATGTCGCGTGTGGAGCGGTTGGTGTTGCGGGTCGGGGACGAGCGGGTCCTGCGGGAGTGAACCAGGTCCTCGGCGATCTCGGCGGGGTTGGCGCAGCGAGCTCGGATCCTGTTGCTGGCAGCCGAGGGAAGCAGTAACGCGCAGATCGGCCGGTTGGTCGGGTGAGCCACCTCGAGTACTCTGAGGCATGCCTGAAGCGATGCCTCAAATTACCGATGGTGAGCTCATGATGAGTAACACTCTGGTTGTGCGTCCTGAAGAGCGGGAAGCCTACCTGGCCGAGCTCCGCAAGGTGCTACCGCTCGCGAGGCAGCTTGCCGGCTGCATGTTTCTCGAGGTCGGCGAGAGGGTGGAGAGCCCGGCGACTTTTGTCCTGACCGAGCGCTGGCGCAACGGCAAGGAATATGTGGACGAGTACCTGAGCCTGCAGTTCTACCAGGAGTACATTCGCAACACCGAGCAGATGTACGCGGCGCCGCGTAACGTCGTTGTCCTGACAGCCGTCTCCTAGCGCTGCACCTTCGGCGACACGATGGACGTCAACATCATAATCGGCGAGCGTGCGGTCGACGTCCTTACCACGTTCCCGGGCCGATGAGCAGCTGGACCAGGACACCGAGCACAGTCAAAGCCTAGGAAGATCGTCCTGTTCGTTGCCACGCGCGGGCCCGGTTTACCGTGGCCGGCGCCGCCCTCGACGGTTAGTCCCCCAGCTCGAAAGACCACTTCTGATGGATAACCCTTATTATCCACCAATATTGCTGGGCCGTCCCCCGGTGGATGCGAAGGGCTCGACGGTCACTGCCCACCTGCGCGGTCGGTCCGACCGCTGCGTAGCTGGGGCCTTCCACCACTTGAGACGGGCGGCGCTC
>JAABVA010001095.1_pt1 | contig 29889 bp, 32 predicted proteins | sample 5560331 | NCBI WGS metagenome assembly JAABVA01 (sample SAMN12812661, study PRJNA571458) | rock metagenome | isolation source: Antarctica rocks | place: Antarctica: Victoria Land, Mt New Zealand sud | collected 2016-01-07 | reverse complement strand
CTACAGGGTGTCGCGCCACACGCCGATTCAGGAAATCTAGAATGGGATTGTTGCGCGTGGAGTCCCATTCTAGATTTCCTAAAGATGCACGAAGCGCGACACCCTGACCTAACGTTGTAGTACTAAGCAGGTGTCCACAAGTCTGGCATGGCCTATCTGGACGTGATCCAGGCGCGAAAAACGTGCCGAATTTATGGTCATGTGCTTAGCGTCCCCTTTGACGCGCGCGTCCGTGCGCGCCCCGCTCAGCAGGCACCGGCTTCAGTCGTGGGCGTGGCCGCTCACCACACGAGCGACATCCGACTGCGATCACCGGCCGGCAGGACGCCAGCGCTCCCAATGGGTACGACGCATCTAGCCATCCAATTGTTAAGAGTTCGCTCGACGCACTACTAGTCGCCAGCCGAAGTAAATGGTGATGAAATCAAGAACAACGAATACTGCGAGAACTGCAATATTCAGGGGTAAAAAAGATCCCAAGATGGTGCTCAGGACAAAAAACCCCAACCAATTGAGTGCGCACAGCAGCAGAAGCAGGGGCACTCTGCGTGAACGCCGCATCAAGACTAGCGTGGTGCTTCCCAAAATGCCAACTAGGCACAAGGTAATAGGCCAAAGGAAAAAGAGAGCGGAGCCTATTGCGTCGGCATGTGCACCGGCGTCTATCCCCGCCTGGTCATTAACCGTCAAGGTTTGAACCATGCCAACCGATGCGACGAGCAGCGTCACTAGCGCAATCGTGGCAAATACTAGGGCGAAAAAATGTGCGGGGTTCCTTGCTTTTGGCGGGGGTGTAATCACCGTCATCCCCTCATCCTCGCTGTCGCTATCCATGACCGCCTGAAAAGCATTCCCTTCTCATCTGGCTACATCTTCGACTAGTTGGAAATGGCGGTTACAAGAATTGTGCCAGTACACAAGCCACTTCGCCACGATTGAGGTGTCGTACACAGAATTATTCTCTATATACGCTATACACATACCTTGATTGCTAGTTGGCATTGAGACAGGCGAGGGCAAGCCCCGTCGTGCAGACCAGATGGAGGCGCCAGCCGAAGAACTTCTCGCGCTTGGCGGGACAGTAGCCGCAGTAGGTCCGCCCGCGCACGGTGCGCCAGCGCCGCGCCCGCACGCGCTTGCAGACCGGGACCGGCATGCTGTCGATGATGAAGTCGCAAATCGCCGCCTGTCCGTGGGCGAACAGAGGGTCAACCAGTCGGCCAGCGCGTGCAGGCGCCGCGAGAAGCGCGCGGGCGAGAGCGCCCGCGCGAGGTAGCCGGTCGCGCGCAGGACCGCGAGCGCGCGGGCATGATGGTTCCCGAAGAAGGCCGCCGCCACCACCGCCACTGTCAGCACCTCCGCGTCGGACACGCCCGCGCGGGGATGGCTCGCATGCCCCAGAGCCCGCATCGTCTCGTCAATCACCACGTATATCCCTATAATATGCTCGGCGGTCATCGTCCCTCTCCGTTTCACGGCTGTCTCTCAACCTCAGTGAAACCGGGCGCGACGATGATCGCCAACTAGCAATCAAGGTACACATGGCGGCGGGTGCAAGGCAGCCGTTGCCACCCTCCGCCCGCCGCCATGATGACACCGACCCTCACACTCCGGGGAGCGTAATGCCCCAACCCGGCGCGCTGGTGGGAGGCGCCCGATTGATATACACACCGGGGAAAACCCGCCTCAGTGCTGTGTAGGCGAAAGCGTTGCTATTATATCCGGTGCTGAAAGGGGTGATGCCCGCCGAGTCGTCGTAAGAGAAAGCCTTGCGGTTGACCGCTATGTCGATCCTGCGGAACTGCTGATCGTAGAAGGCGACCGACCTACTATCATTTACGGCAGCAGACAAGTTGGGCACGACTTTGGCGCGCCGTCCCTTGGCTAACGGGTCAAGGGTTGTGAAACCTCGAGCCACATTGGCTTCATTACGGAGGGTAATTCTATTCAGGTAACCGCCCGTTGGAATGCGATGGGCGACCAAGGTGCCATAGATATCACCTAAACCGCCAAGGGGTCCAGGAAGCTTTTTGTTAGGCGTGGCTTCAAACTTCACCCCCTTGCTCCCGTCGGTGACTAGGATGTACGCATGGCTAGCGTTACTAGCGATACCGCCGGACACCGGTTGGAATCGGACAACTACCTTTGCCAACCCAGTGGGGTCGTAATAGTCGACGGGGTCATCGGCGGCGTAGGCGTAGGTGTGCACGCCATCTTGGTCGCTGGGGTCGGGCTGCAGGAAGTGCATGTCCTCCGGATCGTAGTAGCGCACGCTCAACCAGTACCACTGTAGCTCCGCGTCGTACCAGTAGCCGGCGTAGCGCAGTTGCTGGGGCACGGTCTCGTAGTCTTTGCCGATCGGTTCGCCCCAACTGTCGTAGTTGTAGCGATCCACTACCTTGCCAGTGATGTCCGTCACAGCGACGACGCTGCCCTGCCCGTCGAGCACATACCAATAGCGGTTCGTGGAGCTGCCCTGCTGCCGCAGGAACTCTAGCGGTTCGCTATTCGGCCCATAGATGAAGCTGTCGGTGTAGCTGCCGCGACTCGTGACCGTCCCAGTGGCGTTGACCGTCGCCGTTACGGCGCTTACCTGCGCGATCTGCCCGTCCCGGTACTGGAAGCGCTCGTCGTCGATAGCCGTCCCGCTCATCACCACCGTATAGCGCGCGCGGTCCCCGTCCGCGTTGTAGGCCAGCGTCGCCGTAATCGGCGTGTTCTGTACGCGCCGCGTCACCTGCACGGTGCGCGCTGCGGCGTCGTAGCCCAGGCGCGTGTTGACCGCGCCGGGGGCCGTCAGTGAGCCACTCACCGGCGACGTGATGCTCGTGGTGTCCCCATTGCCGTCGTAGCTATAGTACATGTAGGGGTTCGCGTAGCTCGCCGAGTATGTCTGCGCCACCTCGTTGGGTTGCGTCGGGCTGTAGGTGTAGGATTGCGTGCCTCCGCTGTCGGTCGTTTGTGAGGTCACGTTGCCGTTGCCGTCGTAGGTCCAATGATAGGCATGGGTGGGGTTTTCTACTTGCGGCCCGGCCTCGTCGGTGAGTCGGCCCACCCCATCGTGCGCGAGGCTGTCCGTTCCCGAGATCGTCGTCGTGCGGGTGGTCCAGCCCGCTGCGTTGTACCCGTAGCCGTAGGCCGTCGAGAGGGTGCTCGTAATCGTGCCCATAGCCGGCCCCGTCGCCGTGAGGCTGGTCAGCTCATCGTTCGGGTCGTACCCCGCCGCCTCCGTCACGCCGCCCGGCAGGCTGACGGTCGTGGGCAAGTCGTCGGCATTGTAGGTGTAGTTGGTGGTGTACGGGCCGGCTCCCCCGTAGCCCTCGCTGATGGAGGTCACGCGCCCCTCCGCGTCGAGCTGCATTGTGACGGGTGTGCTGCCGTCCACGATGGTCTCGGTGCGCTGCTGACCCGCCGCATCGTAGCCATAGGTGGTCGTGTACCCGTCGTCGGTCGTACTCGTCTCCCAGTCGGCCGCGTTGTAGGCGTTGGCGACCGTGTGCGTCTGCACCTGGCCTGGACTCGTGCTGTCGACGGTCTGGCTCGTCTGGCTCAGTGTGTTACCGTCAGGGTCGTAGCCCATCGTGGTGGTGATCGTGGTCGTCCCTGTCGGCGGATAGCTCACCGTCACGCCTTGCATCATGCGGTTGTCGCCGTCGTACTGCGTCATGGTGGTGCGATTGTCCGCGTCCACGGACACCGTCTGGTTGCCCGCCTGATCGTAGCCGTATGCCTCATAGGAGGGATGCGTCGCCGCTTGGGCCTTGGTCAGCGGTGCGGGATCGATCTCCACGTTGGTCACGCGGTCGGCCGCGTCGTACTCGTTGTAGACGACATCGCCGTTCGGCTGCTGGGTCTGCGCCACGTTGCCGTCCAGGTCGTAGGCCGTGAGCGTGGTGAGCGCCGAGCCCGCCACGTTGGCTGTGTTCGTCACCACCGTACTCGTGATCACGCGGTTCAAGGCGTCGTAGCCCAGCGTCTGTAGCGCAATGACGGCATTGCCGTTGGTGCGATCAGTCATCGTCATCGCCACCGTGTTGCCCGCCGCGTCGTACGCCGTCTGCACCGTCCCCGTCGCCGGGTTCGTCGTCTGGATTTTCCGTCCCGCCGCGTCGTAGCCGTAGCCCATGATGTTGCCCTGCGGGTCCTGCTGTGCGGCCAGTTCGCTCGCGGTATAGGTCATCAGCGTAGTGCCGCTGACCGGGTTGGTCTCGGCCACCAAGCGGCCCAGCGGGTCGTAGCTGCTGGTGGTCGTGTCGCCCCTGCCGTCCGTTTCGCGCGCCACGTTGCCGTCGGCGTCGTAGCTGGTCGCTTGCACCGGCTGTGTGGTCGCGCCGTTGTAGAGCGTGATCGCCGGCAGCGTCGTCGTGGTCTGGCGGCCCAGATGGTCGTAGCCGTAGCTCGTGGTGTAACTGTTAGGGGAGGCGCTCGCGTTGCCGTTGGCCGAGACCATCGTCTGGCGGTTGCCGTCACCGTCATAGGTATACGTCGTCGTCACGGCGGTCGCTGTCTGGGTGACGCCGCCGAGCGTCGCGGTGATCGGCGGCGTACTGCTGCTCGTCAGGTCGCCCTGCGCGTTGTAGCCCTGGTGGCTGGTGTACGCAGTGGCCTGGCCGTTAAGCGTTGGGGTCCCGTTCGTCGTGTCCACCCCGCGCCCGTCCGTCGTGCTGGTGCGCTCGCCGTATTGGTCGTACTGGTTGATCGTGCCCTGCCAGGTCGTGGGGCAGCCGACGCAGGTCGTCTGCTCGGCCGTGCCGACGACGGAGTGGTGGCCGTCGTAGCTGTACGTCGTGAGCCCCCCCTCGGGCAGTTTGGTCGCGATGAGGTCGTGCGTGGTCGGGTCATACGTGTGTGTGATCGTGGGCGTCACCGTGAGCCCGTTGCCCGGCACGTAGGGCTGGATCGCCGACTGGTCCTCCTCCACGACCTGCCCCACCGTCCCGCTGACACCGATCGCCCCGCTGTAGCCGTTGGGGCCGATGTACTGGTACGTGGTCGTCGTCGTGTGGCCGTCGGCGTCGGCGCTGCGCGTCACGTCGTGGTCCACGTCGTAGCTCGCGCCGCTGCTGTCGCCGAGCCCGTCGGTCACGGTGATCGGCTGGCCCTGCCCGTCGAGCGTGTCCATCGTCGTCAGCGCCCCGCTCGTCCCCACCCCCTGGACGACCACCGTCTGCCCTGGGCTATAGCTGTACCCGGTCGTGTACGCCGGCGTGTAGCCGGGCTGCCCCGTCGTCCCCGCCACTGGGCTCGTAATGCCGCTCACGCGCCCGGCCCCGTCATAGCCCAGGCTCCAGGTGCGGCCGGATGCCATCGTGATGCCGGTCAACAGCGTCCCGCTATACCCGAATGTCGTCGTCACCGCGTCGGTCGAGCCGGCCCCCCGCGTCGTGCGCGTGAGTTGCCCCACGCCGTTGTACCCGTAGGTCACCTGCATGCCCCTGCGCCCCGCCGCTGCTCGCCCACGCCGGGCTCTGCACCGCGGTGAGTTACCCCGTCGTGTACCCCAGCGTGAGGGCGCGGCCCCCGCTGTTGCCCGCGCTGCTCGGGCTGGTCGGGCTCCCCGCGCCGTAGCTCATGCTGTTGCGGTTGCCGTAACTATCTTGATCGGCCAGCAGCCGCCCGCTCGCGTCGAAGGTCCACACCTCATCTGTCAGGAAGTTGGTCAGCGTGTAGCCCGCGGTCGAGGTCGCGAGCTGCCACGGCTGGCCCGGCGGCGTGCGATACGCGGTGTAGGGCGGCGTCGCCGTGGCGCTGCCCGTGTACGGAAACGCCCAGACCGTCCCCACGCCATCGGTGTACACCACGGTCCCTTGGAGCGCGCCCCCCATCGTTGGCGTCAGGCTGGAACTGAGGCCGCTCGTCCCCCCCTGCGCGAGCGCGCTGTCCCAGGTGCGGTTGACCGTGAGGTCCGGCCCGCGAGCGGGGATGGACAGCCCCGCCAGGCCCACATCGACGTGCCCGTCGGCCAGGTCCACGCGCACGTCCACGCCCCCGCCGATCGCGCCGGGGCCGCCGCTGTGCGGGTGCCAGGGCACGTCGCCGCTGCCGAGCCCGAGGAACGCGGTCACGAAGGCGTCGCTCTGGTCGCTGCCCCCGCCGGAGAGCCCCTGCGCCGCCCCCGCCGTGGTCGGGAAGTCGGTCGCGTAGGTGTACCCCGTCGCATAGGTGTCACTTGGTTCGCTTTCTGGTTCATAGGCACTCTCGATGAGGCCTATTTCGCTGTGTGCACCAGAGATGGGCGAGGCCGTCATTGGCGTCGCCCACGTGAGCAGATTGTCAGCGGTCGCTCTCACCCTCATCATCCTGGCGCTATAGCTGCGCCAGTCGTGCGATCGGCCTCATCGAGAGTGCCGATGACCCAGGAAGCGAGCAAAATGACACCACCTGAGTCGGCATTTTTTGTGGGGTAATCTCCCCTACCTTTTTAATTATACTTTTATTGTAATGAGATTGCAATTTTAATATAATATGAGATAGATGAGGTGCAGACGGCATTGATGTTGTAGTAGCATAGAAGGGTAATATGGTATCCGCACTTAGCACATTGGAGGCTCTGTCAATGCCGGATGGCAGCGAAGAGAAAGAGGCCCGCGTCACGGTGTTGTTTGCGCCGTCCGTTGTTCAACGCATACGACAGGTAGCGGAGCGCAAGGGCGTGCCGTTTACCGTCCTCCTGCGAATGTGGGCTATTGAGAAGCTCGACGAGGAAGACAAACAGCGTGAGTCGAGACCATGACCGTCGACGTGCTGTCGCCTATATCTGTGCTTATCCGCCGTTGGGTTGTGGAGAGGGGCAAGCAGAATCGGCGGGAGGGCATGTGAACCACCCCGGCGCAACCATGTCCACCAGCTACGCCCTCAAAGATCCGTGGGCTGGTGATGCGCGCCACGTTTACCAAACAGTATGGTGTCCAGGAGATGAGCGATGCTAACCCGGTTGAAAGTCTCGGGTTTCAAGAATTTGGTCGACGTTGATGTGCGTTTTGGACCATTTACGTGCATTGCCGGGGCTAATGGCGTCGGAAAGTCCAATCTGTTCGATGCCATCACGTTCTTGAGCGCGCTTGCTGACCGCCCATTAATGGATGCCGCGCTCTCTGTGCGCGACAAAGAGGGGGGGCGTACGGCCGATGTAAAAAGTTTGTTCCATCGTGTTGGCGATGAACCTGTTGAGGAGATGTCGTTCGAGGCGGAGATGATCGTGCCAGTCGAAGCTCTGGATGAGCTGGGGCAACAGGCAAAGGCAAGTATCACCTTTCTGCGCTACAGCGTGACTCTTGCTATGCGGGATGACGATAGCCCGCGATCGCTTGGCTCTCTTGAATTACGCAAGGAGGAGCTAAGTCACATCAATATTGGTGATGCGAACAAGCAGCTTTTGTTTCCGCATACCACGCAATGGCGCCGAACGGCTGTAACGGGGGAGCGCAGGGCGCCTTACTTCATCTCAACTGAGGGCGAGGGTTCAAATAGAGTCATCAAGAGCCACCAGGATAAGAGTGGCGGTCGGCCCCTGTCTCGACTGGCGGTCAATCTCCCCAGAACTGTACTATCGGTTGCCAATGCTGCCGAAAGTCCGACGGCTCTGCTGGCGCGCAGGGAGATGCAGTCGTGGCGTCTTCTGCAGCTGGAGCCTTCCTCGCTACGACAATCGGACGATTTTAGGGCTCCAACGCGTCTAGGTGTCGATGGCTCTCATCTTCCCGCAACCCTATATCATCTCGCGCACACAAGCGAGGACGAGTCACTTATCTATGGCCAGATTGCGAACCGCCTATCCGAGCTGATCGACGACGTCCATGGGGTGTGGGTTGATCGCGATGAACGGCGCGAGCTCCTCACGCTACAGGTGACCGATCGCAGTGGGACGTCATACCCCGCCCGTGCTTTGTCTGATGGCACGCTGCGATTTCTGGCGCTCACCGTGCTTGACCTTGAACCTGAGTCGTATGGGTTGCTGTGCTTGGAAGAGCCGGAGAATGGTATTCACCCTGAGCGGATTCCGGCGATGCTTCGGTTGCTACAAGATATCGCGACTGACGTCGATGAAGGCATAGGACCTAATAATCCGCTCCGTCAAGTCGTGATCAACACACACTCTCCGTCAGTTGTTAGCGAGGTGCCTGAAGAAAGCCTTCTTCTCGCGGATTTGGAGGAAACTGAGCGGAACGGAAAGATGTTCAAGCGCGTGTGTTTCAAGGGCTTGCCTGGAACCTGGCGGCAGAAAGGTGAAGATGAGGCGCGAGCTGTCTCGAGGGGTAAGCTTCTCTCCTATCTCAATCCTACCGCCTCTATCGATGCGGATGATTACATATGGCGCGGCCGGCATAATAGGCATCGTGTGAAAGATAGGCTGGACCTCCAATTGATGCTCCCTCTTAGCGCGGTCGAATGAAACCACTCCGCTATACGTTGGTAGCGGATGGTCCGACGGATCGGGCGCTCATACCACTGTTAACTTGGTTGCTGCGCCGTAATGGGATTGGCCGTCCGATCGCTCCGCAATGGGCGGATCTGCAACGACTTCCGCGCCGGCCGAGGGGATTGTCAGAGCGCATATGGCGTAGTGTGGACCTCTATCCCTGCGACCTATTGTTTGTCCATCGTGATGCAGAGCGACAACCGGTAGCCCATCGTGTGCAAGAGATTGACAGGGCAGTAAGGGACGCAGGCACGGATGCGCCGATATCCCTACCACCCGCTGTCTGTGTCGTGCCCGTTCGCATGCAGGAGGCGTGGCTTTTGTTCGACGAAGCGGCCTTGCGCATGGCCGCTGGTAATCCACATGGATCTGCTGCGCTGGAATTGCCGCGGGTAACGAGCCTTGAAGACGTGCCGTATCCTAAAGAAATTCTTCATCACCTCCTGCGTGAGGCGAGTGGATTGAGCGGTCGCAGGAAGAAGAACGTCCCTGTTAGCGCACACGCATACCGCTTGGCTGAACTCATCGATGACTTTTCGCCACTACGGATATTACCGGCCTTCCAATTATTGGAGAGTGATATTAGCAGGGTAGTAACCGACAATGGGTGGGGGTAAGCGAGTGAGCACACAGGTTTACCAGGGACCTAAGGAGGATATGCTGATGGGCCAGGATCTCGTGATCCGCTGGATTGAGCGCTCACCGTACCTCCACGAGGCGCGCCTCACGACCACCGACGGCGCGGACCTCTACGCCGGCTACGTCGCGGTGAGCCCCGGCTACGACGACTGGCGTGGCTATGTCGGCCGTGGATTCACCCCTGTCGGCCTGGGGCCGCGCACGGAGATGCAGGCGGCCGTCGAGCGGCGTGTCGCGGAGATCATGCACCACGGCGGGGAGGACCTGCACCATGCCTCGTGAGCGGAAGGACCGCGCGGTGATGCCCGATGACTACAGCGTGCTCCTGGGCGAGATCCGGGGCCTGCTGCAGACGGCACGGGCGCGCGCGTATCAGGCCGTCGATAACATCAAGGTGCAGGCGTACTGGTAGGTCGGCGAGCGCATCGTGCGAGCCGAGCTGGAGCATAAAGAGCGGGCTGATTATGGCGGCCGTGTGATCGAGCAGCTCGCCGGCGATCTCGGCATAGCACGCACGCTCCTGAACCGTATCGTGCGTTTCTATCGCGCCTACCCGATCATCACGGCCCTCTCGACGCAGATCTCGTGGAGCCACTACGAGTTGTTGGCCGCGATCGAGGATCGTGCCCAACGGGAGTTCTATGAGGGGGAGGCCGGGCGTAACGCGTGGAGCGTGCGCCAGCTCGACGAGCAGATCCGCGGCGACCTATATAAGCGCGCCTTACGAGAGCCGCGGCCCATCCCCATCGGCCTCACGCCAGAGATCGCGCCGGCGCTGCGCCCCGAAGATGCGTTTCGGAGCCTCTACAGCTTTGCCGTGCCGGGGCTGCCGTCGGGGTATGGTGAAGCGCAACTCGAGGCAGGATTGCTGACCAACTTCCAACGCTTTTTAGAAGAGTTGGGACCTGGTTTCTACGTGCGCCGCAGCCAGCAAACCATCATCATCGACGGCCAGCTCCACAGCGTCGATCTGGAACTCTACAACAGGGCTATCCCCGCAACCGTGTTGTGCGACCTGAAGCTCGGCCCGTTCAAGGATGCGTACGTCGGTCAGATGAACAAGTACGTGTCGTACTACCGGGAGCGCGTGCCGCTGTATGAGTGGGAAAAGCCGACCATCGGCCTGATCGTGTGCGAGAGCGCCGGCCGCGACGAGGTGCGCTACGCCCTGGCCGGCCTGGAAGAGAAGATATTCGTCGCGGAATGTCAGGTGCGCCTCCCGACCACGGACAGGATTAAAGAGCGCCTGCGAGAGTTAGCGGACGCGTCCGATGGTGACGAGACTACATAGGCTATCGCTGACGCGCACCTTGAATTCGACCCACACTGTGGGTCGAATTCAGAGTGTACCCACAGTGTGGGTCGAATTCAGAGTGTACCCAGGCGAGGAGAGAGAGAGTAATGGGACGCATCATCGCGCTGGCCAATCAAAAGGGCGGCGTCGGCAAGACGACCACGACCGTGAACCTGGGGGCGGCGCTCGCCGCGCGGGGGAAGCGGGTTCTCGTCGTGGACCTAGACCCGCAAGCCAACGCGACACTCTGGCTGGGCGTCGATCTGCGCACTCTCGACCAGTCGATGTATCACGTCCTCGTGAAAGACGTGCCGCTTGCCACTATCATTCGGCCCTCCACCGTCGAGGGCATCGACCTGGCGCCGGCGCACCTGGATCTGTCGGCCGCCGATCTGGAACTCGTCAACTCATTCGAGCGGGAGATCTTGCTGAAAGACAACCTCGCCGCCGTGGCGGACCGCTACGACTACATCCTGATCGACTGCCCGCCGTCCCTCTCCCTGCTGACGATCAACGCCCTGGTCGCGGCGCGTGAGGTCCTCATCCCGCTCCAGTGCCATTACCTGGCCTACCTGGGCGTGGCACGCCTGAGTGACACCGTGCGACTTGTGCAGCGGCGTCTAAATCCTGCCCTCACGATCATGGGCATCGTGGTGACGATGTACGATGGCCGGAGCGCGATCCACAAGGAGATCCTGGAGCAGATCCGTGATGGCTTCCAGGGACGCGTGTTCGATGCTGTCATCCGCAATGGGGTCAAGGTGGTTGAGGCCTCGGCGGCGAGCCAACCTGTCGTGACCTATGCCCCAAACTCGTCAGTCGCGCAATCGTACAAGGATCTGGCCCAGGAAGTTGAGGAGGGATGTGCCGATGAGCGCCGCTAAAGGGAACGGGCGACCGAGTATCCCCGCCTGGCAGAGTCTTGTGGCCCAGCCGGCTGGTGTCGAGGACCTGACCGACGCCAAGAACATTGCTATCGACCTGCTCGACGCGAATCCCTACCAGCCACGTAAGACGTTCGACGAGGCGGCCCTGGTCGAGCTCGCCGACGACATCGAGGAGCACGGCGTGCTGCAGCCGCTGCTCGTGCGGCCGCACCCCCAGGAGCGCGGCCGCTATCAGATCGCGGCCGGCGAGCGGCGATGGCGCGCGGCGCGATTAGCCGGCCTGGCACAGGTTCCATGTATCGAGCGGGACATGGATGACGGCGCCATGGAGCGCCTGGCCCTGACGGAGAACATCCAGCGCGCCGACCTCGATCCCGTCGATGAGGCACACGCCTACAAGCGGCTGATAGACCGCCTGGGTCTGTCGATGCGTGATGTCGCGGCGAGCGTTCATAAAGATCACTCCTACGTCGCTGGCCGTCTGTTGCTCATCAAATACAGCGACCTTGAGGAGCAGGTACGCGTCGGCGCCATCGGCCCAACCGTGGCGACGGGGATCGCCCGCATCGCCGACGATGAGCGGCGCGACGAGCTTATTGGACGCGTGAAGCGCGGTGAGCACATAGGCGTCGATGACGTGAAGGGGATGCGTAGCTCTAAGCAGGCTACGGTGGTGCCAGAACCTCCACCAGCCGCCGAAACCGCACCGCCAGCCACCACCCCTAAAGTGGGGAATATTCCCCACGACGAGCCTGAAGACGCCCTAGACGCGCCGCTCGTCCCCACGACAGGGGACGCGGCGATGAGGGAGCCGTACTCGGCTGGCAGCGTCGCTGCCAGGGGGCGCCAGGAGCGCACCACCAAAGACAGGCAGGCCGAGGAACGGGCGCTCGTGGTGACCGCAGTGAGGTCGCGCTCCTGGCCGATGTGGGAGACCGTGCTTGAGTACGGCGTGGAGGGGAACATGACCGTCAAGACGCTGCTGCGCTTGTGTCGCGAAGCGGAGCGCGCCGAGGAGCCGTCCGGCGACACGCTGTAACCCGCTCATCGGTACCGGAAGTGAGGACGTGATCATGACACCGCGCACTCGTTTCACCACGCACGAGGCCGCCATGACGCGTACCTGGTCCGTGTTCGACCACCTACGTGGCTACTCAATCCGCCACGGGCTTATCTACGTGGCGGCACTGGCTAGTGCCCGTGGTGAGGAGGCCGCCTGGCGTGCACGGTGTCAGCGATGGATTGAGGCCGAATGGCGGGGAGCCCTCCTCTGACGCGCTGACGTATCTCAGGACATGCGCACGGCCCACGATGCGTTTTGTCACTTTGGCGACTTGCTTGCCGCGATCTTTGGGAGCTAATTTGCACCCAGGTGGAGTTAGAGCGGTCCGATGACCATGCTCTCACGGGCTGCTTCGACGACTTCCTTGGTGACCGTCCGCATCTCAAGGCCACCGGCGCCAACGACTGGTACGTGTTCGATCACTTACGCCGCCACTCGATGAGCGGTGGTCACTCCAAGGAGCGCGCCGTGTTCATCGCCCGCGTCCAGGAGCACGCGTGGCGCCAGCGGTGTGACCGTTGGCAGCAGGCCGAGTACCGGGACAGCCCGCCCTGACACGCGTTACAGAGCGGGCTACGTGATGCTTACTGGCGCGAAGGATGGAAGCGGCAGCCTAAAAAGACGTAAAGGCCGCGATGGAGACGCCCCATTTTATCCCCACCGCAGCCATTACTCCCCTAGCTTATCAGCCTTCTCGTGCGCTATCAATGACAGTACGCGCCGATAGCATGACAATAGTGTTATCACGCAGCGGCCTATGTGTACGACTTATGACAAAGGGCCTGTGTCCCTTGCGCTACACTGGAGATAAGCGGGCCGGTCGGTCTCAGTCGATGCGGGCGTGACGCCCCCCTGCACGACCTCGACCATCGGGCCTTGCTGGTACCCCCGGATGCGGCCCTATCACTGGCATCCGGGGGAGGGGCTGGTCTTGCCCTTCCTCTACACGTCTGAGGCACCCACTGCGGCGACACACTGTAACCCGCTCATCGGTGCCGATAGTGAGAACAGACCATGACGCCACGCCCCCGTTTCGTTGCTCGGCCACGGCGCTTTTCGGGGATGTGGGTTGTGTTTGATGACCTGCGCGGCCACACCGTCAGCGCGGGCAATACCGCCTCGGTGTCCACGTTCATCGCGCGTAGCCACGAGGCGACCTGGCGCGAGCGGTGTCAGCGCTGGATCGAGGCCGAGCACCGGGACAGCACGCCGTAAGCGCCAGGGGCACACAGGACAGGCGAACGGCCCACGGTGGAGCTTTGACACCGCGGACCGCCCGCGCTCTTAGCATGCCACACTGGACACGGGTAGTCCGTTCATCGGCACCAGACGCGCCTATCATCCTCTCGATGCAGCAGGGTTCAGGGCAACACGCCCGGTCATGGGGGGACCCGCGCTGGTCCGGCCAACGGGCCGGCGTGGGGGGAGCACGAAGGCTCCCGAGGGGGTAGGCAGGCTCCCCCGCGTAGGGGGAGCTGCCGCGTAGGGGGACGCATCCCCCTACAGCGCGGAGCGCGGCCATACCAGCGGAGCGATGGTTGTGGTGAGCCCGATCGCGGAAAAGCAGCCCCTTGATCGTGCGTGGACGCACCCATACGCTTTTCCTAACGCCAGCAATGACTGTTCTACCTGGAAAAAATAACGCGGTGTCACGCCGACTCATCGAGGGCGCCAGGCTCGACGGGGGTCGGCTCGTCGATGGGGACAGGCGGCGCCACCGTGGCCTGCCGTGTCCGTGCAGGCCGGGCCAGCCGGCGCAAGGCGCGCTGCTTGTACCACGGGAGCGCGCGGACCAGGGCGGGCCGCGCGTGCAATCCGTTGAGGATCATCCAGCCCTCGGGCAGTTGCTGGATCTCCTCGGGCGTCAGCAGCGGCCGCCCGATCTCGCCATTGCCGTAGCCGCCCTGCCCGACGAGGACCTGGCCGCGCTGTCGCCCCGCGTTGGCGCTCTTGGCGACCACCGTGGCCGTCCCGAGCCGGCTACTCACCCAGGCCGCGTCCTCCTGGCCCACGCCGCCGAAGATGATATGGACCTGGCACGTCGAGGTGATGAGTCGTCGCCCCGCCGGCGTGTAGAGCGTGTCGAGCTGGATGGTATCCTGCGCGGCCAGTAACATGCCCACGCCGGCGCTCCTGAGCGTGGCTAGCCGCCGTGGTAGGCCCGCGATCACGCCGACGGGCCCGATCTCATCCAGGAAGCAAAACACGCGCCGCCCGAGCGCCTGGCCCGGCCGCGCGTTGGCGGCCGCCACCAGCTCGTCGAATAGTTGCATGAACAGGCAGCCGGTGAGCGGCTGTAGGACCTCTTCCATGCCCGGCGTCAGGATCACGAAGAGGGCGAGCGGCGCCGTCGTCGGGTCGCCCATGCCCTCAAAGGGCAGATCGTCGCGGGCCGTGGTCCGCGCCACGGCGGGGTCGTTGAGGATCGCGAACTTGACGAGCAGGCCGATGAGGATGGAGCCGCCCAGCCGTTCGTTCTTGTCGGTCCCGCCCAGGAACCCGCGGACGGCCTCCACCGCCTCGGGGCAGGGACTCGTCAGCAGCTCATCCTTGAGCAGCGCGAAGTCTTCCACGTTGAACACGGCCAGCAGGCGCGCGAGTGGCGCGGCTGTGCCGGTGCGCGCACGGTAGGTGTGGTTCAGGTGCAGGATGGCCGCTTGCAGCAGCAAGGCCACGGTCGAGTCCCAGAACTCCGCCGAGGCCCCGACGTCGCCCTGGCCCCGTGTATTGGTGATCCACGCCCGCGCCAGGACCAGCGCCTCGGATGCGGTGTGGACGTGGGCCAGCGGGTTATAGCCTGGCGCGCTCGTGCTTGTGTCGTAGAAGTCGAGGCGGCGGACTGTGTAGCCGAGCGCGGCTAACGCCGCGCCGGCGGTCGCGTAGCACTCTCCTTTCGGATCGCTCACGACCAGGCCGCGCCGGGGACGACCGCCGCGCCCCTCACGCAGCAGGTTGGGGATCACGATGTCCGCGCTCTTGCCCTCGCCGGGCACGCCCAGCGCCAGGACGTTGAGCCCTTGCCGCTTGGCCGAGAGGGAGATCGCCCGCCGGCCCACGCGCCCCACGACGAAGGGCGGCTCCGGCCGAAGGATGCCCAGCCGACGGAGCCGCCGCCAGCGTGGCCCGTACGCGCGGCTTGCCTCTGTCGCCGTCGCCCAGCGCGCGCTCCCGGCCGTCGTGCCCGGCGTCAGCCGCCCCACACCGCGTAGCAGGAACCACCCGGCCTTGAGCAGCGCCCACGCGGTCCTGAGCAGCCCCAGGACGATGAGACCGCCGCCGAGGCCCAACGCCCAGGCCATCTCCTTACGCCGCCACAGCGGCTCACGGAGCGTCGCCAGCCGGTCCTTCCAGAGCAGCCAACGCACGCGCGGCCAGCCCTCCAGGCGATTATTTGGCCCCACCGTCACGAGGCCATGGAGCGCGTGCGGCCGCGTGTAGGCTTCCCAGGCCCGCGCCGCGTTGTCGGGTCCGTACCACAGCAGCACGCGGGCGGCCAGCAGCAGCCGCGCCCCCTCGGTCATCACCACCAGACCACCGGCCACCACCAGCAGCGCCAGCAAGGCTAGCGCTATCATCCCGCGTCGTGCCATCGTCCCGCGCTCCCCTCATTCTTTTCCAAGTCAGCCTACGGTTGCCCTCAGCGTCCGCGCCGCCACCAATGGCGCTTGGGCGCGGCCTGCGGAGCAGGCGTCCCATGATCTCCGTGTCCGCTGGTCGGCGGCGGTGTGTCCCTCGTTGGCCCGACCGGGACACCGAGCCGTCGGTCGAGTTCGTCCATGCGTGCCGCCTGTCGCTCACGCGCCGCGTCTAACCGTCGTGCCCGCGCCGCCTCTCTAATTGGCTTGGCGGCGTCAATGGCAATGTGCGTGTGGAGGGCCGTGCGATCGCTCTTGCTAAAGCGCACAACCCGCCGCGCTCCCCCCTGGCTCGGCTGGCCTGCCTCCCCCGCGATCAGGATATGGACGTGTGGCCGCCCGGTGTTGAGATGGACAGCGGCGACGTAGGTGAGGGCGCGGTCCACCTGACGGCCGTAGCCCTCCATGACGGCGCGTGTCCAGGCCTGCGCCTCCTCCGTCGTCGTGATGCCCAGCCCCTTCGAGGGGGACAGGATGATCCGGTGGAAGCACACGCTCTTGATGCTGCGGTTAGCCCACAGTAAAGTGCGTGCCTCGGCGCGACTTGTTCCGGTCTCGGTCGCCGTGAATAACTCCCGCTGTTCATCTTCCGCGTCCTGCCGGTCTCGACATTGGAGGTAGTAGACTTGCTCCTGCATCCGTTGCCGCGCATGGGGTGACGAGCTGGGGACATAACGACTCGTGGCGATACAGTGTTGGCCCGCGTCGCCGCCTGCCTGCTCGCGCCCTAAACTATCGTCCCTGCCGTCGTCCCACATGGGCCTATCCTCTCGTCAGTGTCGTCGCGTAGCGATGGGTGTGTCGTCGTCGTGGTAGCCCGAATGGGCTATGGCCGCTGTCCGCGTTCTCGGTGATATTTGGCGTGGACCTTCATGGGGTCTCTCTTTGTACGGCCCGGCCTGGATAGGAGTTGGCTCCCTATCCAGGCCGGGCTTTTCCATAGGTGCGCGCGCTCGCCGGCGGGGACGGTGGCAGGCGGATGTGCACACGGGAGGGAGCCCCTTTGTCTTGCGACATGACGGGGCGGCGTTTTCGACGCGCCCGCGACGCCCGCCGCCCCGTCATGCGAGCGCCCCACGGTCGCTCGTTGTGCCCCCCTCATCGGCCCCTCCTGTCCTCGTCGTGTTGCCCGGTGAGCCCTTCCCCCAGGCGCACGCCGACCACGCCGATCGGACCGTACACGCCCCCCGCCAGCAGGCGCCGTGCTCGTCGCTTGCGACGCCGCGCCTCCTTGTCGAGGACCATGATAGGCGGCGCCAGAGGGGGGAGCGGCCAGAGTTGGAGCCCGCAGTGGCCGCAGAAATTGGCCTCCTCGGGTCCCCAGCGGTGACACCGCGCGCAGAGACGCGCGTGGCTGATGTCGTCGAGCGGCGTCATTCTCATTCCCTCCTCTGGCCCTGTGTGTGGTTGATCGCGCGTGTCTAGGCCGCCATGGCGGCGGCTTGGGCGGCTTGGCCGGCGCGCTCGGCGAAGGCGTGCCTGATGCCTCGGACCTCGACCACGAGCAGCGCCCCCAGGATCGCCGGCACGAGGTCGATGAAAAAGAACCCGCCCAAGACGGTGATCGTGTTGCCGCCCGTCGCCGAGACCGTGATCAGAAACAGCCGGATCGCGATCCCGAAGGCCGGCCCCAGTAACGCTAGATTAACGTAAGCGGCCATCCATTGCAACGCGTTGCGGCGCGTGCCCGGATACACCAGGCACAGGATCATCAGTGGCGCGACGACGAAGAGAAACTCCTGGGCGTAGAGCGCGATGGACCGCTCGATCCCCGCCACGAGTAGCAGGAACCCTCCGATCCCGAAGACGGCTGGGTTGAGGACGCCATGCAGCGCGGCCGCCAGCGTATCGGCGGCCAGGCCCGGCCCCACCAGTCTTTCGCCGATGCCACTGGACAGCAGGGCGACGATGTGCAGCAGCGGCTGCAAGGCGTTGACAGCGATCTCCGCGAAGACGGCGTGCCAGAACAGGCTGACGCCCTGCCGCACGTCGCCGAAGAACAGCGGCCAGAGGATCATCAGGACGCCGAGCCCGATCACCACGGCGAACGCCTCACTCTCCAGGGTCACGGCGCGCTGCTGCATGGCGATGAGCGCGCCCCAGCGCGCCCCGTTGGTCAGGTCCTCGCTGCCGGCGAGCTGCGCCAGGACCGCACCGCCGGCAGCCGCGAAGAGCGCCGTGGCCTGCGCGTGCAGGACGTTGCCCATGGCCGAGCCTAGTGCGGATAGGAGCCCGCTGCTGTCCATGCAGACCGGCTGCCCGAAGATCGTCATGATGTGGATACCGCCGGGACACCCGTTGTCCGACGTGCCCAGTCCCACGGTCCCATTGCCGATCACCGGCGTCGGCGAGGGCGTCGGCGAGGGAACCGTGGTCGCGGTGGGGATCGCTGTCGGCGAAGGGCGTGGGGTCGCCGTCGCCGTCGGTTGAGGGGCTGGGCGCGCGGCCTGTGTCGTCGCCAGGCTCGACCCCGTGAGGCCGATCGCTAGCACGACGGCCGCCATGATATGTCGTGCGTTCATCCCGCCGCGCTCCTTTGCTGTCTCTCATACTGCCGGCGCGCCTCGGCGCGCTTATAGTCGGCGTAGGCGAAGATGCCCGCCGCGACGTCGCCGCCGCTCTTCTCCACCCAGGCGTCGCGCACGCGCACGTCGTCGGGGTTCGTTTCGAGGAGGACCGCCTCCTCCTCCGACAACTCGAACCGGGCGACGCCGTGCAGGTCGCGCGGGTTCGTACGGTCGCGCCGGCTCACGAAGATGGGGTGGTAGACGCCCTTGACGCCCACCATCGACGTGGCCTTGGCGACCTCGTGATCGGCCAGGTTGAGCTTGTGGGCGAGCCACACGCGCGGGTTACTCTCCGTCTGTTGTCCCGAATCTTCGAGGCCGGCCAGGAACTTGATCGACGACTGGGTGAAGAAGGTGGACGCCTCGCGGTTCTCGGTCATGTCGGCCACTTCCTGGGATACGAAGGCGACGACGGACCCGTACCGGCGCCCGGTGCGGCCTTCACGCGCCACGAACTCCCGCGCGTCATCATTCGCCAGGAGACTCCACGCTTCCTCAAGCGCGGTTAAATGATCCGCCGTGCCGCGCCCCTGCGCGACGCTGCGTCGCCGCGCCTCGGCCTGCCGGCGTCGCACCACACTCAGGGCCGTGAACACCGCGAAGTCGCGCACGGCCGGCTCCTGGTGCAGCGGCTCAGTGTCGAGCACGAGGAGCGGCGGGTGCAGCACGTCCAGGGAGTCCGGCCCATCGACCAGGCGCGCGTGCATCCCGGCCCCCACGTACGGCCGCAGCTTCCAGAGGAGGCTCCGGTACGTGCGGCGGTCCACCGGGTCCAGTTGTCCGCTCTGGTAGAGGTCCGTCGCGTCGACCATGCGCCGCAATCACGCCGCCAGGTCGGACATGACCGGCGTCCCCGCGGCGGGGCACTCGTCGTAGACGGCCGCGACGCCCTCGTAGAGCAGCGGCTTCTCGTCGCCGTTGATCCCGCCCAGAAGGAGATCCAGCGCGGTCGTCACGAACTTGATGCGCTCGGCGGCGTCCTCCGGCGTCGCGCGCGCCCCGGACCACACGTTGAGCGTGGCGCTCGTCGGTCCGCCCAAGCGCACGATCGCGCCGCCGGTGATGGCGCACAGCGGCGCCAGCCCGCCCACGGCGTCGACCACCGTCGCCATGTCGCCGCGCAAGAGCATCCACAGGATGATTTTGCCCAGGAGCGTGCTCTTGCCGCGCCCGGTCGGCCCCAGGATGCACATGATGCGGTTGTAGAGTGAGCTATCTTCTAACGAGAGCGTGAACAGCCCACCGGCCGTGTCCGTCGTGCCGAAGGGGATGCCGCCCCGCGTGCCGGGCGAGTGGCGCAGGAGCGGGAGGGCGTTGCCCCAGGTGTCACTGTCCCAGCGGTAGGTGGAGCGCGCCAGGTCGCGCCCGAGCGCGCTGGAGCGCCAGAGCGGCGTCTGGTGCGCCAGAGCGGCGTCTGGTGCGTCCACGCATAGCCCGGCTCGGCCGCCATGTCGTCGCGGACCATCGTCAGCAGGCGGGCCGCGCGTGCATCAACCTCCTCCCGCGTGGCGCCCTCGACGCGCACGTACACGCCGACACGCATGAGGGTGTGGGTGGCCCCGTAGAGCCGCGTGGCCTGTGCCTGCGCCTCGGCCTGGGCGATCCCGCCCTGCACGTCCGTCTTCGTCGATGCGGCTGCGAGGAGGCGCAGGCGCCACTCCTGCCGCTTGCGCTCACGGCGCTTCTTCAGACCGCGCAGTGTGACGAAGACCGTGTGCGGCTCCTCCCACGCGATGAGCGTCTCGAGCCAGCCGGGGCTCGTTTCAGGCGGCGGCGTCACGAGGTAGACCGACCGTACCCAGACCTCTCCGCCATCCGGGGTGCGCACGCGGAGGGCGGTCACATGCTCATCCGGCGCAGGCACGGCTAAACGCCCGTCGTCGCCGACCGCGATGTGCTGCCGCGCCAGGACCGCGCGCGCGCCCGCCGCGTCGAGGCACCGAGGGACGGCCCCGAGCGCGATCAGGCGCTGCTCCAACGCGACGGTGGCCTGCTCCAAGCGGCCCAACGGCCCCGCGTCGGGGAAGCCCTGCTGCGGCGGCGGCGGCGACACGATGACGTGATACACCAGGTCGGCGACGTGGCGTGGTGGCGGTCCGCTCTCCCCCGGCGTCCCGGTCGTGTCCGCACGCGACCGGGACGCGGTCAACCGCGCTTCCCACCAGGTCAGCAACCGTTCGCCGAGTACGCCCAGTGCGGGCGTGTGCGGGACCAGGGCCAGTTGGCCTCGAAGATCCCTGATGATACGGGCCGCGTCGGCGGGCAGGTTCTCGACGAGGACGGAGAGCGCGCCCTTATGCGGGACGCTGGCCCCGATCAGCGCCCACAGGGCGGCGCGGTCGTCCTGCTCGCCCCGGCCCATCCCGTCGAGCAGAAGCCCGTCCACCTGCACGTAGCGGCGGGGCGTGCCGTCGGCGCCCCACACGAGGCCACCGGCGTCAACGCGCGCGGGCGCGCGCCCGTGCCAGACACGCATGGTAGACCCCTTTCCCTTTACGTCCGATGAACGCGATGAACCGTCCGGTAGAGCGAATGCTGACGCCGGCCGCCTGGCCCGTCGAGTGGGCGATCAGGCGGCCGGCGTAGCGCGTGGATTGTTGCGGGTAGCGCTCGATCCCGCCGCGCGTCAGGGCCAGGATGGGCGCGCACACCAAGATGGTCGGGAACACCACGAGCGCGAAATGGTGTCCCAGGTCGTGGACACCCGCCGTGAGCTGGCTCAATCCGAACAGCGTCGGGCCACCTACGAGCAGCGCTGCGATGTGCCCGAGCGTGAGCCGCCCGACGCGCGTCGCCAGGTCCAGCGTCGTCGGGGTGCGGTGCTTCTGCGTCATTGTCGCGCGCCTAATGCAGCGTGTTGGCGATAGCGTCAGCGGCCCCCAGGATGATGGAGGCCAGGCCCGCGCCGGCGAGGTGCTGTTTTGCCTGGTGCTGCGCCAGCCACAGGTGGACGCCGGTCCCGAACCAGACGGCGCCGATCAGGTACGGCGCGACTTCGGTGTAGATGGTCTTGACCTTGCCGAGTCCATCCGTCCAGGCGTCGGCGAAGATCAGCGTCGCGATGTTCGTGATGTGCGGGATGAGATGTACCATGGATCTGTTCTCTTTCTATCGGCGAGTTGTCCCCGCGCCGATCGCTTTTCACTATCTACTCGCACAGCGTGTCGGTCACCCGGTAACACACATGAGACCAGTGGTCGCGCGGAACTAGGTAGTTAGGTCGTTGTCCTCGTGCCACACGGCATCACCCATGGTAAAGTTGACGATGAAGCATGTGCGAGGACTCGATGAACCGTTGTGTCGAACGTGCGTCTTCCATCGGGTCGGGCTGTGTCACCAGCCGCGGCCCCTTCTCATGCCCTTCTTTCTCTCCCCTATCACGGCCTCCTTTCGTCGCGCCTATAGCCCTCCCGTGTCGCGCCCGTTGTGCCCGCGCGGTGGCCTACCCGTACTATAGCAATTATCGTGGTAAGCTAACAAAAATAAGCGGGCGCTAGGGGAGGTGTGACAGAATGGGGGGAGAACAGAAGAGCGGGGGAGTGCTGGTGCCACGCAAAAAGCGGGAAGATTTCACTTGGCGGTCCGTCTACTTCCCTCTCTCGTGGCTTCCCATCATCCTTGACCTCGCCCAACGCGAGGACCGCAGCCTGTCTAGTATGCTCCGCCAACTCGTCCGCGATGGCCTGACGCATCGCGGGGTTGATGTTCCCGACCCCCCCTCCGAATACAACGATGGAGGACACTAATGGCGCCGGTTAACGATCTGTGCTCTCCGATGTCCTCCCCTCCTTTCTTGTTCCCGTGCTCCACCACGTTGGCTCATGCCGTGAGAAGCACGCACACGCGGCGCACCATATAATGAGCTTATAATAACTCATTAAAACCAAGTATAACGTATAATAGCGGGGAAGGTAGATGGCGAGACCGAAGGGAGACACGAAGATGACGTGGAAAGCGGCCGTGACGATGCCCCCCGAGGCGGGGGAGCAGGTAGAGCGGATCGCTCAGGAGATGGGCGTGCAGCCGGCGGTTGCCATCCGCATCTTGCTGCTGGAAAAGTTGCGCGAGCGGGCGGCACAAGAGGGCCACATACGCAAGCCGATCGACTGGTCCGGGACCGCCGCCCCCGCATCACAGACGTCGCCACAGGCGGCGGGAGTCACCAAGTGATGGTCACTACCCTCCGCAGCCTCCAGCACAGCGGCCGTGGCCGTGGCGCCGTCCCCCGCGCCCAGGGCCGTGCGGCACCGTGTGACGGGGCGGCGCCGCGGTCTGAGAATGGATCTTTTACATCCGCCCAATGTTTGATAAGGGGTCTTATCGAAGCGTCGTGGCACCGGCGGTCTAGCACCTCTGTTCGGGATACATGGCCCGTTCGTTCGCCATTAGGAGAGATGTTTATGGAGACACTGGAGACCGCGGCCACCGTGACGACCGCCCTCATCCCCTACGTCGGCGGCGACGCCACGGACCGCATGACGGCCTGGGCAGACCTGCCGCGGGATGAGCGCCGGCGCAAGGCCGTCGCCGCCTGCATCACCCACGACGCGGCGACGCTGCACGACCTGGCCCTGGCCTATCTCGCCCTCACCGATCGCGGCCAGGCCGGCGTCAACATCCACACGCGCCGGGCCTACCACCAGGCCATCGACGCCCTCCTCGCCAGCTGGGACACGGGGAGCCTGCTGCACCGCTCCGGCGACGACGGGCGGGCCTGGGTGCAGGGCCTCAAGAAAGCCGGTGCCCGCGACCGCAGGGGACACCCCCAGCGCACGCCCGACGGGCACCCGGTCGGATTGACGCCGGCCAGCGTGCAGGTGTACCTCGCCGCGGCGCGCGCCCTCTACGCGGCGCGCGCCCTCTACGCGGCGCTGCGCTGGGCAGGGGCCACCACGGCCGACCCCTGGCGCGACGTGAAGGCCCCCAAAGACCCCACGGCGGCGTACGACAAGCGCGCGCCCTACGACGAGGGGGAGATCGCCCGCCTCCTCGCCCACGCCGCCGGCGAGGACCGCGCGCTCGTCTTGCTCGGCGCGCACGCCGGCCTGCGCGTCGCCGAAGCCCTCGCCCTGACGTGGGCCGACGTCGACCTGACCACGGCGCGCCTGACCGTCGTCGCCGGCAAAGGCAACAAGAGGCGGCGGGTGGAGATGAGCCCCACGCTGGTGACCGCCCTGCGCGCCCTCGCGGCGACGGGAGACAGCGTGGGCAGTGGGGGCGGTGCGCATGTCCTGCCCTACCGGGCGCCGATTAGCGCCCGCCGCCGGCTGGCCCTCCTGTGCGCGCGCGCTGGCGTCGCGTACAAGGGCGTCCACGCCCTGCGCCACAGCGCGGGCACGGCGATGTACCGCGCGACCGGCCGCCTCGAGGACGCCCAACGCCATTTGGGGCACAGCAGCATCGCCACGACGCAGGTCTATGCCCACTGGAGCGACGAGCGCGTCAAGACGGCCCTGCAGGGCTGGTAGGTAGCGACACAAACGAAAGAAGGAAAGGAGGTGAGAGCCATGGAGCACGAACGGAAGGAGGGGGATGCGCCACAGCAAAGTTCCCTTATGCAGTGCGGCAGCAAACCGTCATGGCCGCTGTGCGCGTGCATGGGAACTTTGCTGTGGCGCACCCGAAGGAGGGGGGCGTGTTGCGCGCGTGCGGGCAGTACGCTATGATGCCCATCAGGGAGAGCTTTGCCATGCGATAGCGACGACGTGCGAGACGCGCGAAACCCACCGGGTTGCCCCGATGGGTTAAGGCTGTACTACTATTATTGTCCGGCTCTGGTGTCATAACCTTCTATCAAGTCACCAGCGCCGCCAGAACGGGTCCGAAAACTCGACCGGGCTTCCACCCCCGACAAGAGCTTCCGGGACTCACAGGGGAGCTTTATGCTTCCGAGGAGTACCTATGAGCAATCATACGGGATCGGTGCGTGCATGTCAATATCCACCCGACCCTGACGCTAGAGAAAATACACCGCCCCCCCTCGACGGTATCGACCGGCGCCTGGTCCAGCGCTACGGTGCCGGGCTGCTCACCGGGGGCTACACGGCGCTGCCGACCTACGCCTGGGTATACTACGCACGGCTGGGCGTCACCGAAGCCGAGATGGTCTGCCTCGCGCAGCTGTGCACCTACTGGTGGTCCGCCCGCGATCCGTATCCCGGCGAGGCGGCCTTGGCCGCGCGCATGGGCAAGACGGTGCGCACGATCCAGGGCTATCTTCGTTCGCTGGAGGGGAAGAGGTTACTGCACATACAGACTCGACTATCCAACAACGGTCGGCAATCCACCAACGCCTACGACCTGCGCCCGTTCTTCGCGGCCGTCGAAGGGCTCGCGCGCCTGGACGGCCTGCTCCCCGACGACGATGCGGCCCCCGCGACACCGGCGACCCCAGACAACGATTCGTGCAAGTATGGGCCATGTGACCATAACAACGCTACACAGGGAGATGCGGAACGGGAGCCGCTATGTGCAGGTGCGACGAGTATTGGAACGGAAAACCGGCATAAGGACGCCGGCACGCCGACTATAGGGGAGGGTGAAGGATCGCGCGCGGGAGGGGTGAAGAATCCTTCACCCCAAGTAAACCCAATCGAAATAGACACCTTCGATCTCGATTCAATACCCCCTACCCCCGCTAAGACAACACTAACGACGACGACCGGCACTGAGGCTCGGCGACCGACTAACACGGTCGCAGACGACCGGGCGCTCGCGGCCGAGATCGGCGCCCTGAGCACGGAGTTGGGGGACGACGCGCCGCGCTCGAGTCTCGGCCGCGCCCGCAACTTACACCGCGACGCCGGCGTGTCCCTCGCTCGGTTCCTGCGCCTGCTCGACGAGGCGGCGGCCCGGACGCGCGACCGCCAGGCCAGCATCGTCAAGCGCCAGCGCGCCGACGTCCGCGCCGTCAACGGCATGCCCTACCTGTTCGCCGTGTTGGCTGATCTGCTGCACCCCGCGCCATCCCAGTCGGCCGACGTCGGCCCGGACGCAGATCGCCGTCGCGCTGGCCCGTCAGGTCGTCGTCGACGCCGGCGCGCTGACGGCCGCGGCGAACCCGTCGGCTCCTACGCTGCGTGGTCTGACAGCCCCGCGCGCCTACCCATTATTGAGGAGCATCCGGTGTGGCGCGCGGTCCTCGATGAGCTAGGCCAGATGCTCACCGTCGAGAACTTCAACGCCTGGTTGGCGACGACGCGCGCCCTCGACCAGGACGGCGAGGTACTGCGCGTGGCGGTCCCCGCGCCGTTCAACAAGACCTGGCTAGAGCAGAAGCTGGCCGGCAAGGTCATGGGCGCGTTGCACACGATCGACGACGACGCCTTCGGTGCCGAGCGCGTCGAGCGCGTCGCGTACGTCGTCGATCCGGCCGCGTGCGCCGCAGCGGAGGCCGATGCACGAGCATCCTGAGCGACGACACGAGACACGAGAGGAGCACATCACAGTCTTGGTCAAATTAATGAAGGTGTGGAGATCCGGAAATGTGCGTTAGATTTCGTGGTGTTGAGGCGATTAGTATATAGCGTATCATGTGGACGGTCCGTACGAGTGGCCGAGGACCTCGCGCAGGAAACGCTTGCTCCCCAAGTACGGGGACAGGTGCCGCCGTTCGTGCCCCTCGCGCGATGGGACAGGAGATGGGTGGGGCGCGTCGGCGACGGTACGCAGGACGCGGCGGTGCGCAAGGACGCGGCGGTGCGCAGGACGCGGCGGTGCGCAGGACGCGGCGGTGCGTCCGAACAATGGAGGAGACAGGAGATGAGCAGCATGACGGATGAAGGCACCGCCCACGAGCCGCCCCATCGTCAGGAGGTGCGGTTCCACCACGGCGACGTGGCGCTCGCCGGCGCCCTCTATACGCCGGCCACAGCCGGGCCGCACCCGGCGATGATCATGATCCAAGGGTCGGGGCCGGCGGATCGCGACAACTTCGCCTACTTCCCGCCCATCCGCGCACACGTCGTCCACCACGGCATCGCGGTACTGTGCTTCGACAAGCCCGGCACAGGGGGCTCGTCCGGCGACTGGCGGGCGCAGTCCTTGCAAGACCGCGCCGACGAGGCCCTGGCCGCAGTGGGCTTCCTCCGCAGCCAGGACGACATCGATCCTGGGCGGGTGGGGCTGTGGGGCTTCAGCCAGGGTGGATGGGTCACGCCGCTCGCGGCGTCGCTCTCCCGCGATGTCGCGTTCATCATCCCCGTCTCGGGGCCGGGCGTCAGCCCAGCGGAGCAGAACGCGTACGACATCGCGCACAACATGCGCGCCGACGGCCTGCCGGAGGAGCAGGTCGCCTGCGGGGTGGCGTACGTCGAGGCGCTGATGGACGCGGCCCGCCGCAAAGACAGCTACGAGCGACTGGAACACGCCGTGCTGCGCGCGGCGCGCACCGCGCCGTGGTACCGGTACTTCGAGATCCCAGACGCGGCGCTCTGGGACTTCTTTCTGCGGAGCGACCCCGACTACGACCCGGTCCTGGCCCTGGAACGCGTGCGCTGCCCGGTGCTCGCGATCTTCGGGGAGTGCGACCGGCAGTTGCCCGCCTGCGCGAGCGCCGAGATTTTCGAGCGGGCGCTGCGGAGAGGGGGCAACCCCGACGTCACGGTCAGGGTGTTCCCGGAGGCCACTCATGGCATTGCGATCGCGGACCCGGCGGGATTAGCGCCCGGCTACCTGGACCTGATGACCGACTGGCTGCGGGAACGGGTGGGCGGCGCGCGGTGAGAGTCGGGCGCAGTTGCGCGGCTAGGCTCCCCAGGACGGTGGCGAGACGTCCGTCGGGGGCGGCGCCTCGTCGAGCCAGGCGACGAGGCGGCGGCGGTCGGCGGGCGTGAGGGCGAGCGTGACGACCTCGCCGGTGAGCAGGGCGTCGATGAGCCGGCTGGCGCTACCCTCCCCGGTGTGCGGCCCCCGCGCGGCGTAGAAGCCGTGGCGCGCGGCGATGGCGCGCAGGGCCGCTTCGTCCTCGGCGGTGAGAGGACGCATGCGTCCTCTTCGTCGTACAGGCGTGCCGAAACTACCTCGTTTATCGTGCCGTGCGGGTGGTGGTGTCAAGACAAGAGCGGCCACGGACGGCGATGCCCGCACCTCACCGTCCCCGCGCCTGTCACATGGATGCGATCGCACCAGGGCGTGGCGGAAGATACCTTGTCCTCCGCCACGCCCTGGTGCTCCCTGGACGCAGGCCGGTCTCCCCGGCACGGTCATGGGTTCGATGGCCTAGGGTGCGCCCGTTCCGAGACCATTCGCGATGGTGAAAATCGTGTCTGGCGTGGCCGCTTGAGGCGTGGGCGCGGGTGGTGGGAAGCGCCCATCCGCCCAGGTCATGAGGAACTGGTTGTCATTGAGCAGGTCACTTGAGTTGTAGTCGCCGAAGTTCGGCCGCGCATCGGCGCGCACCCGCCAACTCGTGGCGACATCGGACTGCTCAACGTCGTGGCCGAAGGTGAGGCCCCCGTCGTGCGACACATTCGCCCAGGCGTCGGTCAACTCGTTGTTCGCGGGATCGTTGCGGCGGTCAAGCCAGCCGGCGTACACCCAATGGTTCTTGTTCACCTGCACGCTCGGGAAGACGTGGCTTGTCGCGCCATTGTCATCATTGATTTTGACGGGCGGACCGAACGTCGTGGCGTTATCATGCGAGGTGCTGAGCAGGATGTCCGCCGCCTTGGCAAACGGGCCGGGGGTGAAGCTTCCGCCGGGCACAGCTAGCGGCGTCTTCCCGCTGAAGTAGGTGATGTAGACATTCGTCCCGTCCGTCTGCGGGGCGATGTAGGGCGCGTTCAGGATCGAACGCCGACCGCGATTATAGCCGTTGGGCTCGCCCTGGGGATTCACGGACGCGACGACGACCGGGGAACTGAAGGTCATCCCTTGATCGTCGGAGTAGGCCTCCTCAATCCGATTCTGCGATTCTGGCCCCGTGCCATTCGCCGCGAACGTACGGGCGATCCAGGTGACGACCACCCGGCCCGAGGCGGTGACCATCGGCTGCGTCGCTTGATTGAACGTGTCGTTCTGGTTGGGGACGATCACGAACGGACCCTTGAAGGTGTGACCGCCGTCGTCCGAGCGCACCAGTTCGAGCGGCGTGGAGCCATCCTGACCGAAGCGCGTGTAGGTCACGTAAATCTGCCCCGTGGCCTGATTGACGTAGAGCCACTCCTTGTCGAGGAAGTCGCCGGATACCTGATCTTCGAGCGGGACGGCCTGGACCGGGGGCTGCCACACGATGCGCCGCTGCGGGAGCGTCTGCGTATTCGGCACGCCCTGCTGGGTCGGGTCCTTGAGGCACCGCGTATCAGCCACCGACTCGATCGTGGTCGGAGGCGCGCTTTGGAAGGTCCCGCGATTCACGGCGATCGTGAAGACGCCCGCGTTGTTCTTGTAGATGGACGAATAGTAGAAGACCCCGGCGGCCTGCGCGGCCGTCTGCCCACCGACCGTGAAGGTGCGCGGGGCTTTGTCGACGTCGAGCACCGGATCTCCGAAATACCCGTCAACACCGGGCGTGAAGGGGGTCGCATTGGGGGCCTTGACGACGGGCGGCAAGCCGCTGCCATCGACCCAGGTGTTGCCGCCGTTGACCGAGTAGGAGAAGCCACTGAGACCCTGGGTGTTATCATAAAACCCGTATGAGTCGTTGTATCCGATGACCATGTCCTTGCCGAACGCGGCGATTTCCGTCTCGCTTTGTGTCGTGCGTCGGCGGTTGGGGGCCGGTGGATCGAGGCAGGGGTCGTTGACGAAGGAGTTCCCCCCACGGCCGTGGTCATGGTAGCCCGGTTGGGGGTTATTGGGCTCTGTTCCACTGGTATCGGGGGTGGGTCCGAACAGCGCCATCTGTCCGCCCGCGGAGAGGCCGTTGAGGTTGGCGTCGGTATCATGCTTGAGGCTGTAGAGCGTGTCGGGCACCGTGTCATCGGCCCGTGTTCGCTGCGGGGTGTGGGCGGTTACAAAGAGGCTGCCGGAGAACGCGAGCGTGGCCGCGATGCGCCACCCCATCTTTGCGCGGAGTTTCTTCACTACTGGACCCTTTCCGTCATCTGCTCATCATTGAGACTCGTTTAGGACATCTTCCCTGACCGTACGGGTACCATCCTCCTCTCGACACTGGCGAAGTGTTGCGCGGGCGTCGGATGTAACACACCGACGCCTCGGCATCGAGCCGCGATCAGTCCTCCCCCTTGCTCCGTCCCATCCCGAGACTGGAGCGCGTCGGGCCATGACACCACGCGTAGGATAGGCATGTGTCCTACTCCTACTCCTACTCCTACTCCTACTCCTACTCCTACTCCTACTCCTACTCCTACTCCTACTCCTACTCCTACTCCTACTCCTACTCCTACTCCTACTCCTACTCCTACTCCTACTCCTACTCCTACT
>JAABVA010001094.1_pt1 | contig 29899 bp, 33 predicted proteins | sample 5560331 | NCBI WGS metagenome assembly JAABVA01 (sample SAMN12812661, study PRJNA571458) | rock metagenome | isolation source: Antarctica rocks | place: Antarctica: Victoria Land, Mt New Zealand sud | collected 2016-01-07 | reverse complement strand
TCATTAATCTTCTTCGTAAATTGATTGTAACTGTTATAAAAGATGTTGTCACATGAATGAAAACTCTGCATAATAACTTTTCTAATCATGCAACGTTCTAACATCATTTGAACTGCGTTGAATTGAGATTTCTTGACTCTTCTGACTTCTATTCAAACATAGAATAGAATCAAAAGATTCGTAGTTGACATCATGTACAGATGAATCTTGTTGTCAGCTCAAGAATGACTAGTGAGAAAGAAGAATGAAAAATGATGAATATTAAGCATGAGAGAATTGAAAAAAAGAGAAGAGATATAGCTGAGATAAAAAGAATCATGATGAACAGATGAGACTTGAAGTTACTGAATCTTTGAATCTTAAAGAAAAATTCTTTATTGTATTCAGTAAAAAGAGAAGCAATGAATAAAATGAATACTGTCATTGCAAGAATTTAGACTGAGCATTTGATCAAAGTAATGATGAAGCAGATAATATATCATAAAGTGATGCAGACAATTATCAGCAAAGATTAAGTTTCAATCTTCTCATTCTTACAATTCACAAACTTCAACAAATTGATCATGAATCAGGTTGAAGTTATGTTAATGAATGAAAAGTTAAATCATATGAACTGAAGATGAGTAGAATCTGACTTGCTATGTGAATGTATCAGCAACATGATTTTGAAAACAAATCATGTCAAGACTGTTTTTAACTCATCAGCAGTTTTGCAGTTCAATTTCAAAAAAAGATCAAGATCATTGATATTGTTGTTGCAATCAAGACACTCGTCAATAATGTTGAAGAATAAAGATTTACACTTCATGTTGACTGCAAGCAATGTAATAATGATCTCAGATCTTAATTCATTAATGTCAGCGATGCAAAGTCTGATGATAAAATCTCATCAATTATCAAGAGTTATCACATCAATTTCTTTTGACATGATCACTTCGTTCACGTCGTTAAATTCTTTAAAAACATCATACATACATTTTTCTATGTCTTTTCATTTTCTTATCTCGATTGCTTCAACGTTCTTGAAGCTAGCAGAATATGATGAGCAAAGATTTGCTTTCTTGCTAAATGTAATCATGAATAATGAAAAGATTCTTCTATAGTACAGCTTAGAAACAGAAATAAATGATACTGTGAATATGTGCAAGAAAGCTATCATTGCAACAGTGATAGAAAGCGTATGATTGAAAGTTCAATGATTGCATTGTCAAATCATTGAAAATATTTGAGAAATGAAAGAGAGTAGAGCATGCTCTTGCATATGAATGTTTCATACATGAAAGCAGAAACTTAATTATCTTGATTCAATATCTTTGATTGTGACAATGAAGTTGCTGAGAGAATATTGCTTTGAAACTAAGAGTGAAGAAACATTTGTATATCATTTACATCTTCAAAGACTGAGAAATAGACTCAAGCTACTGATGAATGAGCTGTCATTTGAAATACTTATTGATTGTCAGAAACTGAGCTAAACTAAAGATACTATTAATATAAAAGACTGGTATTATTATTATTACTTTGATAGAATTTAGGTACAAGACAATACATCAAATAATGTACAAGATGAAAGACAAAGAGCGAAAGAAAAGAACGAAAGCTCAACTTTTATATACATGAATTGAGCAGAATCAAGACTAGACAGTAGTTTTATGACTTAAGATTGCAAAGATTCATGCATATGACTGAGATGATTGAAACAGAATTACTGAGACTAAATTAAGATGATGATGATTAAATTGATGACTTGATTCATTGAATTGCAAAACAGATTCAATGAATTGAGATTATTTAAAACATCAACAATTTATGTTTTAAATTGAGTTGATAATTTAACATTATGACAGTAACTTTTCTCTTCAAGACTGAGCTTCTGCAAGACAATGAGAAGAAACAAGATGAAACAAGAAAGAATTAAAAATAAAGATTAAAACAAGACAAGAATTGATGTAAATGCATTTTAATATGATGAAGCACAGATGAGATTAGAATAAATCTGAGTCACATCTGAGTCAAATTTGAGCAAGATGTCTGAAGAGTAAAATGAGATGAGACGCATTTTAACATGATGATGCACAGAAAATTGAAACACATTTGAGTCACATCTGAGTCAGATTTAAATAAGATGTTTGAGTCAGATCTAAACAAGATTTGAGTCAGATTTAAGTAAGAAAAAGATGAAATGCAGTTTAATATAATGATGCACAGATAGATGAAACGCATTTTAACATGATGATGCATGACAAAACTAGAATACATCTGAGTTACATCTGAGTCAGATTTAAACAAGATCTGAATCAGATTTGAACTGAATTAAAATGATGAACATTGAACTTAATGTTCTTAACATTGACATTAAGATATCACATACAACAGTACATGTGATTCTTCGACGACAGAGTTGACGAGATAATATTCATTAAGTGCTTGTTCATAATTATTCAGAAGATGAAAAGATTCTTAAGTAGAAAAATAATCTTTTCAATCAATGTAATACTTGAGCAGAAATGAATTATAGCATCTATCATGCTTGAAGTTTAATATGCTGTTTACATATCAGAATCTTTCATCATTATTAATGATAATGAGTTTTCAAGATTTCTGACGTTGATTTGAAAGAAAATCACTTGTGATATGATTTAAAAGAATGACATGAAAGATTGATTGAATCTTCATGAATGCTGAAAAATTTAACTCGATGATCAGAAAATTGTTCTTGAAAACACGCTTGATCTTGAAGAAATCAACATTATGATCATTTAACTTGACAGTGAGATGAGCGATGCTGAGATTGCAAGCATTCAATCAGACTTCATCTTTGATGAAGTATTTAAAACAAGAATGATGAAAGAGATTAACATTGAATTTGTAAATGATCTGAGCTATAAGCATCTTATTACGTAAATGCTCAGTTAGTTTCTTCATCTTCTTGATGAACTCTTTAACATTGATTAACTTGTTTTGAGCTTAAGATGTAAGATTTTCAAGCAGAGACTCAGAAAACTTAAAGTCTAAACATAAGTTCTGATTTAAATTGATCAAGAAGAATGATGTTAAAGTGATTGATAATGATGCATTATTGATGATGAATTCAATTTCAGAAAGTCACTTAATTCAATCATTCTGCATATAGTTGATGAAGACTTGAAGATAATGCTTTATGACAGCATTGACTTTCTTGATTTGATCATTGATTTCAGAGTGATACATCATTAATAACTTAACATTTATCTTTAACATTTTACACATATGCTTTCAGACATCAAAGATGAATTGTGTATCTTGATCAGACATGAAAAACTCAAGTAAATCATGATGTTTTCAAATATGAATATAAAAGCAGTTGATAACTTCTTTAACTTTCATAAAAGTGATGAGAACTAAATGTTTCATTTTGATAAAATGATCAATGAAGATTAAAACATATTTATATGTGATATTCATGAAGATACTGAGCGATAAAGAATCTACATAATTCATGAAAATATCACGTCAACGATGTTCAAGAACTGAAAGAAAATGCAATCATTCTTGAGTTCATTGTTTAAAGAGCTTGAAATGTGTGCACATGTGACAGTTTCATACGAAGCGTTGAACATACTTATAAATGTTTGATCATTAGTAAGCTTGATTGATCAGTTCATAGCTTTTTGCTTTTTCTGAATGATCATCAACGACATTATCATGAGTGAGCTGAATGATATGAAGACATAGTTTATTTAAGTTGAGCACGTACTTTCTTTCTTGAAAGTACAGATGATTCTTGTGTTCTTCACACTTGACTAGAAAGATCTTGATGTGATATTGTGCTTCATTGCAAAGTGCTTCAATTATCTAAGCTGCAAATTTGTCATTGATTTTGACTTACTTTCATAATGTCTGAGTGAGAATGTCAGCAGAATCTTTATCAAGATTCAGAATGTTTTGATTTAGCTAAGACTTGATGTTTTCAACATTGAATTCTTTGATTTCTAGATTCATGAAAGTTAAAATTTGCAAAAATGCTGAGATAATTGAAAATAAATGTAACTGAACTGAATTTAAAGCGATGATTTGTGACTGAAGCTTCATGACTTTGATGTTAAAGATGTCAAAGATGAGATTTTTAACAATATTGAGATTTAAAACATGAGTTTTCAGAATTGTCTGATGTTGATATTGATGTTAAGAATCAAATGTATCTCTCTCTTTAAAAAGATCTTCTGAGCGACGTGTCAAAACATTCAACTTATCATTGATCTTGTTGAAATGATAAGCGATGCAATAGTTAAATCTAGACAGAAACTTACTTCAACGAGCTTGATGATGACTCAACTGCTTAATTGACATGAAATATTCAAGATTTTTATGATTCGTGATTATTTTGACAGAATAGATAAAGTCTTCAAGCTCTGATCATCATTTCTCAAAAGCATAAACAATGATCATGAGTTTTTTATCATAGATCTCGTAGTTACACTCAACTGAGTTATGCTTTTTTGAAAAGTAAGTGACTGAATGAAAAATCTCATTTTCATCATATTGAAAAAGAATGTCTTTGAACACATAGTTTGAAACATTGATTTCTATCACAATCTTGTGATCTGAATTATAGTGACGAAGAATAATCTTGAAAGTGAAGACTTTCTTAAGAATGTTGAATGCAATCTGACATTTCTGAAATCAGACAAAAAGTACATCTTTTCTGATGAAATGAGTGAGCGAGATAGCTATTCTACTATAGTCATAAATGAATTTTCTATAGAAGTTCGCGAAATTTAAAAATTTTTGAACGTCTTTAACGTTGATCAAGATTAGTCAGTTGACAATGATGTTTATCTTAAAAAAATTTATCTTAATCTCTTCAATGATGATTATCAATTCTAAATATAAAACTTGAGTGACGTGAAACTTGCATTTAATTATATTCATCTGAAGATCTGCTTCTTGCAGCTTTCGCAGAATGAGCTTGACATGAATCTCATGCTCAAGTTTATTGTCGAAATAGATCAAGATGTCATTCAGATAAGCTGTACAGAACTTATTTAAATGTTCACGAAAAGTATTGTTGATATACTTCTGAAACAAGACAAACTCATTACATAGATTGAAGAGCATGACTAGATACTTGAATAATTCAAATTGAGTGTGAAAGATGATGAAAGTTTTATTTTCTTCTTTGATTTGAAGTCGATTGAGTGCAGAGATGATATTCAGCTTGATAAAGATTTTAGCTCAACTTAAACAATTCAGCATTTCTGAAATCAGAAATAAAGAATATCAATTCTTGATTGTGATAACATTCAGATCTCAATAGTTCATGCAGAAGTGAAGTTCTTCTTCAAGTTTCTTAATGAAGAGAACAAAGACAATCATCTGAAAGCAACTGACTTGAATGAAATTTTTGCTCAGATTTTCATTCAGATAACGACGAAGTTCTAGAATTTCATCATGATTCATGTTATACAAAGCAAAGATTGAAAATTGAGCATCTTCTTTAAGATGTATGACATGATCATGAACTCAATGCAAAGACAAGATATTGACGTTTTTCTTGAAGAAAACATTTAGAAACTCAAAATATTTAAATGATGAAATTGTGACTGAATCAACGTTCTTACTTTGTTAATAAACTTCAAGATCTTCTTGTGTCGTGAATGCAGTCAAATGAAATTTCTTTTTCATTTAATGAAGATTCAAACAATGATTCTTATTATACATACTGTCTTGAAAATGAGACGAGAACTGAGCAAGAGTTGAACTGTTCTTTGAATGAATAATCAAAGTCGTGTGACGCAGTTTTGACTCGTCAAAGTCTAGACTAAAAGATGAAATTAACTCAAGATTCAAGAAGACATTGATTTTCTTTAAAATAACGTTAAACACTTCAATATCTTTGACATGAGCAGCATGATCAAAACTTTGAACTTTCAACTCAACTATGTCAAGTTGTATAAAAGATTGATTGAATTAATCTGCTTGAAAAACAACAGAAGTTTTAAAAAGAAAAGAATTTTGACACTTAATTTTTGATGAGTATTCTTTTTGAATGACTTGAAGAATACAACTAGAAGTTTTCTGTTTCAGATGAGAAACAAGACTGAATGAGATTTGTTTCTTGTGAATGAGCTGAATATTAATTGACTTTTTATGAGCAAACGAAAGATTATATTACTTCTTGTGAGCAGATGAGAAACTGAGTTACTTTTTGCAAGTGAATTGAGAATTAAATTGCTTCTTGTGAGCGAACTGAAAACTGAGTTGCTTCTTTCAAGTGAATGAAAGACTAGATTGCTTCTTACAAGTGAACTGAAAACTGAATTGCTTCTTTTGAATGAATGAAAGACTAAATTACTTTTTGCAAGTGAACTGAGTGCTGAATTGCTTCTTGTGAGCAATCTGTAAACTGAATTACTTCTTGTAAATGATCTGTAAACTGAATTACTTCTTGTGAGTGATTCATGAACTAAATTGCTTCTTGTGAGCGAATTGAGAGCAAAACTAAGAAAAAGCTACTTTGTTAACTTTGAATGAGAAATTTTCTTCTTGTTGATTAAAATCATAGATTTTGATGAGAAATGAGTAACAATGATTAAGACAAAAGAAGAAAGACAAGATAAGAATATTGTGTTCAAAATTGACATTAATGACGTGATGATGAAGTTATGATAGACTTATGATGATGAAATATTGACTTAATTCAATGATATAGAAAAATAATCTTTTGATGTGTTCATTGAGAATTATTGTGATTTCAACGACATAAGTAATGTCATCAATTAAAGCAACTTGATCATTAAATTCTTGAAGTCTGCAAGAGTGAATTAATTGATGTAAGAAAAAATAATGTTGTTGCATGAAGAATTTATTCATAAAGACATAAGTAAAGACTTCATTATCAATCAGAGCGAGAATGAAAACTTTAGATTGAGCTTGATGTAAAATACAGAATATTATCATGTGATTATCTTTGAATATTGAATTGAATTCAAAAAGTTTCAAGACAGATTTAGCAGAAAACTTTCTATATAATTGAAGTGAGAATGAAAAGATTAAGACTAGTAGACAAGATGATATGTATACAGATTTCTAAGCGTGACTTAGCTCAGAAACTAAACTTTTTTCGCGAACAGCGAGACTTCTTCATCTATATTGATGACATCACTGTCATAAACATTCATGATATGCAAAGTGAAAAACTTCTTATTTGAGCATTCTTTAGTGATTTTGCTTGAATGTTGCAACTTGCAGTAGTAGCACAGCTTTCACTTGTTGCAGATTTTCTTGATCTCAAAAACGATCAGAGTCTTATCTTGAATGATGACAATGATGAAACTTAAATTTATTGATTTATTGAGAAATGAGAAATGAGAAAGAAAAAGACGAAGATATTGTTGAAACAACAGTCATAGAAATAATGATCTTTGAATTCAAAGAATTACTAGTCAATGCAAAGATGTTCTTAACTTTGATGAATGAGATGATAATGAAGATGAAGTGAGATTAATGATGCTTAAGCTGCTGAAGCTCTTCATTGATGTCAGAGAATGCTTGAACTCATTGATGAAAGATGAATGATTGAGTTTCATTGAGATTTCATCAGAAGAAAATGATGACTTGAGTGAAATAATTAACATTGTGCTTCAAACAGTCAATTAATGAGAAATCTTTCATCAAAGAACATTCTTTCTTTTGATAAAAGAGATTGTAGTAATCAACAAAGCTATTCATGTTTTGCTTTAAAGTTTCGCGAAAATATAAATGAGCATCTTCTGTCTCAAAAAAATTGTTGCAGTAATAATGCAACTTATGTCATCAATCTGTAAAGATGAAAATGATACAGAAATTATTGATTCAATATTGACTTATTAGATTGTGAGTCTTCTTATCTATGATGAATCATGACTCAACATAAATGATCTTGACTCGATAAGAAAGATAATGATCGTCGTTCACGTTTATGCGCTGTATCAAACTCTGCTCTCATGCATTCAATTGATCTTTGTTTCTTTTATATTCAAATATGTCAAGAAGCTTCTTGAATCTAAAAGCGATGAAGACAGCAACAGAATTTGCAGAAAAATGAACGACAAAAGAAGATTGATTATTCAAGATTTGTGTGATGATCTGAGTTATTATTGCAAGAGACTGAAAATTCAATTCTATATAAATTGAAGAATTGAGAATGATGAATGAAGATGAAATGATAATATCATGTTGTTGAACTTGATTTTGAAGCTCTTGCATTACGCAAAAGATCTCAACTGAATTTTCAATCATACTTTGAGTGAACTGTTCAACAGCACGCTCATCGTCAATTAAAAGATTATGAAGCAACTTCATTTGAGCAAAAGAATAACTAGATGAGATTTCAATGTATGAAAACGTTGCAGAAAGTGTAAATCTTTTGTAATGTTAGAAACTGAGCTAAACTAAAGATACTATCAATATAAAAGACTAATATTATTATTATTACTTTGATAGAATCTAGATACAAGACAATACATCAGATAATGTACAAGATGAAAGACAAAGAGTGAAAGAAAAGAATGAGAACTCAACTTTTATATATATGAATCGAGCAGAATCAAGACTAAACAATAGTTTTATGACTTAAGATTGCAAAGATTCGCGCATACAACTGAGATGATTAAAACAAAATTGCTGAAACTAAATTAAGATGATGATAATTAAATTGATGACTTAATTCATTGAACTGCAAAACAGGTTCAATGAATCAAAATTATTTAAAACATCAACGATTTATGTTTTAAATTGAGTTAATGATCTGACATCATGACATTGATCATATAAATATCATATATGACTATAGATTTCAACTAAATTTGATGAAAATTAATGTTACTTTTGCAGACTGATTTCATCAAGATAGTCGTTTCTTTCGCTTCATTGACTCACTACAACTATTTCAACTATGATTGCATATGTTACAGAATTACAAGATTGATACATCTTTAATTCATAATATGTTCATAGAAAAGATCAAGTATCAGAAGTGAAAGAAAAATGATGCAATAATGTTATTAAATGTGTTTAATTGAATATTAAATGACAATACATGAGTCTTGATAAAAGAGAAACTAAACATGTACTTATGACATCAGAGAAATGACTTAAATCTTACAAATCACGACTGATTGAGAATGATTATGTACATCACGTTGCAACAATTAGTACATCAAAATATAATGTACTATCTCATTACTATGACTCTTCAATTGAATCATGAAATCAATCTTCTGATCTTTTCATATTTCATGAAAATTACTTTCAAGAATGATTCAAAACTCATAAGACATGTGAATCTGAATGTCAATGATTTAATGAGTGATAGAGAACAAAGTCAAATTCAGAGCACAGCAATGTTTGCAAATGAATTAATTAATAAAGATGATGAATTCATTCTTGATCTACATCTTTGCATGAAAAAATAATGAAAAGAAGCGATCAAGCGAAATCTAGTAATGAATGAGTATACTCACTGAGTAATACTCAAAATGTTCAATGAGAATGATTTATGAAGATCAAATCTGAAATGAGTGAATCAATCTTACTTCACAGACAGTGTTTGTTTCTGAATGTTACATTAATCACATGACAATAAAGATAAATCTGATGAACAATGCATTGCAATGTTCATTTATCACACAGCGATCTTCAAAGATAAAGTCAACATGAAAATTGCAAAATGTAAAATTAAGAATGAAATGATCATTGTATTACAAGATTAAAGATTCATCAATGTGATCTCTTCTGAACTAGAAAATGATAAATAAGAGAAAGTATCATTTTGTCATTTTGTCATCATGAAAATTCAAGAAGTATGTTCAACTTCAAACATGCTGATAGATCTTTAAAGCTGAAATTCAATGAAGATGTTGAAAGAAAGAAGTCTTTTGTTTGATCAAAATCTGAAGCAAGTAAAAGAGTTTGTTGAATTTCATTGAAAATCTGCATTGAATCAGATTGTGATTGTGATTGATTGTGATTGTAATTCATACATTCTTGTGACATTGATTTAGATTCAACTCATGAGAGACTTTATGCTATTTATATCAAGTGAACAAAACTCTCTGAAAAAGAAAATCACTCGTTGTTTATACGACTGCTTCACGCAGTCGAAACAATAAGATTGACACTGTGCTATCAAGTAATGAATCTATAGCTTTTATTCAGCGCGTGATGCTCAAGTAAACTCTTGATGAAAGTATCTGTGCTGTTTGACTATGATGCATCATCTTTGCTCTGCTCTTTATTAATGATATTCTATACAATGATGTTTCAATTCAATTCTCAATTCAAAGATGAAAGATGTTTTCTTTGCACTTGTGATGCTCATGATTGTAACATACGTAGAGCTGTGTTCTTTTACTTAATGATTGTCATTCATTGAGCAGAGAAATATGTAATGAAAGAGAGATGCACATGATGAAAAGATAGAGTGTGATTGTATTAAATAATTCTTTTCTTCTTTTGATTTGACTTGTGTCACGTAGACATTGAATGAATTGTTAGTATAAACATGCAATTGCAATCATTTGATATTTGATTTTAATCAATAAAAGAGAATGTGTTCTGATCATTCTCTTGAACTCTCAATTTTTCACATGAATAAATGAATGACTTGACGTCAAGTAAAGAAGATGAACTCAAGTTCTCTCAATATATCAGTGTGATCAACGAGTCACTACTTCTTCAAGCACTGTAATCACGACTCTCAATACTTTAAATGATTATTCTATCTGATATCTTTTCATCAATTACTTAACGACATTGTTGATATGATGAAGATGTTTCGATATCAATGCAGTCAATAAATTGCAAATTCTTCGATCACTTGTAGTCACAACTTGCAGACTCTTCATCTAAATTGTCTTTTTCACTAGTAGTATCTTCTCATCTTTTACTGACATCGACATGTCATTAATCTTCTTCGTAGATTGATTGTGACTGTTAGAGAGAATGTTGTCGTGTGAGTGAAAACTCTGCATAATGACTTTTCTGATCACGCAACGTTTTAACATCGTTTGAACTGCGTCGAATTGAGATTTCTTGACTCTTCTGACTTCTATTCGAACATAGAATAGAATCAAAAGATTCGTAGTCAGCATCATGTACAGATGAATCTCGTTGTCAGTTACATTGAATCAAATGAGAAAAACTTATAAAAGAATGAAAGAAATAAAGATTGCAGTCTATGAATCTAAATTCTATTTCTACTACGTTAAAAATGATATTAAGTTGATGAAAGACAATGAATGAAAGTGTTTGAAAGTAATTGCTTGAACGTTAATGATAAATTGTATTCTTTCTGTTTTCTTGAACGTTGATGAATAGATTGTTTTCTTGCTGTTCTCTTTCTTGTTTCTTCTTGTTTCTTTCTGTAGTGATCAAGAAATGATCATTAATTAAATGAGAAATGAATGTTGTAAGACTGCTTGCATCATTCTCATGAGATAGTTAGTAAGAAGAAAGAGATCGAGATTTGAGTCAATGATAAATAAGTTGAAAGACGTTTTTCAAGTGTACATATAAATGTCATTGCGACTTGTAGATAGAGACAGAGACATACACGTTTTACAGTATCTTTCTACTAGCATAATCATTGCATGTGTTTATTGTTTGCTTTCTTTATTGCTTTGATATGACTTTCTATATTGCATCTGTACTTTATTTCTCGACAATGTTTGATATTTTCATTGTACTTCATTGAATTCTTGTTCAGCGAGAAAATTCAATAATTTCTGTTTATATATGATTGCAGAGATTCAATTCATATTTAATAAAGATTCATGAATTTGAAAAATATGTTGAGTATGATATCTGTTACAGAAGTCTTTCAGCAGCGAATTATGTAGAAATTTGACTATTATTAAATTATTGATCAATGATTAATCTTTGATTCTTGTAATATTAATGATAGATTGATAAATAACTTATTGACTATCAATTCTGAATTATGAATTTTAATTATCATTTCTAGCAGATTTTTGTATAGTTCTATAAATAATCGATTTGATGAAGCTGATAAATGAGTATGAATTTCATGAAAGCTGAAGATAAAGAACTCGCAATCTGTAGTATCTTTGAGAATAAGAAAGTTGAATTTTACTTCACATGATACTGCTATCAATTCATCAAATTCAGTAAAATGATCAATATTTATTTCAAGTAAGTTAATTTTTTTTGAAATTCTTACTCAATTCAACACTCATTATGAGTCTATGCGAGATTTTATATAATGTAGCGAGCGCTGCGCTAGCATAGTGTTCTTTTCATATTTACTATCGCTTTTCTTTGCGCTTTATAATGTAACTGTTCTCAATGTGAGAACTCTATGAGCTTGTTTCTTCTCTACTTTTTCTTTCTTTCATCTGACTCTTTGATGATGTCACAGTCTGAAATTGATTCAGTATGCTTGTCAAGAGTATCATTTGAATAATTGCTGTTATCACGCTCATGATTTCTAGAAACTTTCTCAAGTTCATGATGTTTTCTTTGCATTGCATCATCTTTTGTTCTATCTTTCATTTAGAACATATTAATAGAATGTGCTTGATCAACATTTGATTTCTGTCACACTTACATGTTGTTGTAGTAACATCAAGTACTCATCTCTCATGTAAAAATTGATTGAAGTTAATTTTTCTTGTGCGTAGCTGTGTCAATAGTACGCTGTGAGACTTTGCATGATTTCTGTGTAAACGCAAATGCTGATGAATCATCTCTGATGTCAAATATCAGAAATGAGCTGCGTTGAATCTTTTTCTTCAGACTATTCTTCATGTCTGTCTGATCTGTTTCTGTATGAGCGTCAGTTATGTCATTATTTCAGTGCGTTGATGCTTGATCAGCAATAAAGATAACTTATGTGCATCATCAATCATCTTGTCTGCTGCTTCATTTTCAAGCACTTTTACATATTTTGTCATTCAATGTAACTTCAGCGTGACTTCTTGAGATTAAATTGTCTCATGTGCAATCTGAACTCATCACAGACGTGTTTGATTTTTTGTTGATGTCATGACTTTCACTATTTTCAGAAAGATTTGACTGTCATTGTATATCTTGTATATCTTTTCATGACACTCTTGATTCACTGTCGCTACGTCTGCGAAATGTTTCGCTTTCGCGACAAATTCTTTCAGCTCATCATGATGAGTGATGACTAAAGTCGATTCTCTCAGTCTTTTATTTAGCTCTCAGTTCATTTTCATCGCTATCACTGTAACATTGTCTCTGCTGTTACTATCATTTGAGTAAACTTTTTACTTCAATGCAAATATGTTGAAATTGTATTATCTTATTGACATTTTCTTGTTTGCAACTATAACTATCTTCAATGACTCTGATCAAAGAATTGCTGTGTAAAGATGACTTCAATTCATCTTCGTTTATTCAAGTATTTCTTTCATTCACTTTTGCTTCAGCTGTAAAGATGTCTTGCACAGCTTTGATTTTTGATCTCTTTTGAGTGTCAAGTCGTTGCGAATTCAACGTATTATTATCTTGATAACTTCGTCTGATTTTTGAGAGTTCATGTTTGTTATCGATCTTTGTATCAGCTTTCATAAGTGAATATTTATTAACGTTGTGTTTATTTTCATCTGTAAAGTCTCTGTTGATGTTGCATGATAGACATCAATGATTTGTCACAATGCTCTTTCTTGCACTGATTTCAGCTTGACGTTCAGATTCTTTCGATGATCTTTTATTCTTTGTGATGTATATCATATGATGACTTCGTGACTAAGCAGAGAACGTGTCATCACGAAGTATATTTGCTTACTCATCATCATTGACGAGTCTCAAGTAAATTCAATGATTGTCTGCATGATTTTTTGTTTAATCACTAGTTTTGCTTCGACATGATGCATGTAAATCACTCATCTTAGTTTGAAGTTCAGTTGAACTCTCAAGACTCTGATATCTGATTTCAAGTTAATCTGATGTTTCATCAACTTTACATCAACTTTCATATTGAATCATTTAGAAGTTCTTATAAAGTGAATCAGCTTATGCTTTGTCATTGAGAATTTGATGTCATACGTTTTTGATCACTGTTTGCATCTATCATAGATTTCACTAAGAACTTTGCAGTTACGTTTCATAAACTCTTCGTATATTAAGATATTGACATCATTCATGAAGTCTGTGAAGCTAGTTCTCAGCTTGATGTTGTCACATGCTTCTAACAAGTTCACATTGTAGAACAGATATAATATTGATGATAGTGAAGAGTCTTGTGATATGTCAACATTCACGTTGCATTTCGCTGTCGTGTAATCATCAATTGTGATCATGATGCATCGATTTCTCAGAAAGTTCTTCACAAACTTGAGAAGCAGTCTAGAAACTTTTCTCTTCTTCATGTCATGTAAGAGTCTGCTGTGCATCACATTGTTAAACGCACTCTTTTTATTTAGACTCAGCAGTGAAACTACTCTTCTTTTTATGTCACTTCACACAGTATGTATCTTTTCTATAATTAGTTGCAGAGTCGTATTTGTTGATCTGTGCTTGCAAGCTCTCATCTGAGTGTTTGATATTGAGTCGTAAGCTTCTACAACATTTCGCAAATGTTCAAATATGATGAATTTCAGTATTTTGCTCAGTGTGTTGAGTAACACAATTGATTTATATATCTTTGCATTGAAGTAGTCTTTCTTGCCTGACTTTTGCATCACTATTGTGACTGCGCTCTTGAACTGAGTTGACTGTATTCTCTTCTATAAACATTTTTCAAAGAGAAAGTGTATTTATTCTGACGCGTCATTGACAAGTCTGCGCATTATTCTATTTATGTATCTTGTGTATCTTGATGTCTTGTCAGATGTTGCTTTGTAGATGATTCTTTTAATCTCACAATGCATTAACAAGATATCATCTTCAATCAAAAGCGAGTACTTGAAGTCTATTGTGTTCAGCATGAAAATCTCTGAAGATGATGAAAAGTGAGTCTGAAACATCATCTTCACTTTATTTTGCATTGTTGTGATGATGTCAGAGTACTCTGACTTCGTCAGTGAGAGAATTGTCGCTTGAGTGAGTGTATCTGTGACTGCATTTCTTACTCATTTCGTGATTCAAAACAGTTCTCTTGAAAATTGCTCAACATTCTGCATGATCTTTTGATATTCACTGCACTTCTGTTTTCTGATAATCTTGCTCTTCTTATTGCATGCTTGAATGTACTTTACTCAATCATCAACAATTCAACAGCTTTTTCTCATTCGTTGCATACTCTTGATGATCTTTGTACACTTCTTCGTTCATTCTGCTTTGATCATTTTATATGATCTCGCTCAGAAAGTGAAAATCTTGATGATCTTCTTCAGTGCATTCAGCAGTTGCTTCGTGTATTTATTTATGCGCTGACGTTTCATTTTTTGATTTGACAATGATTTTAACATTTGTTCTCTCAGAGTATTGATGAACTTTTTTTCATTCATTGTTTTTCAGTTACGATGTGATCTTCGCGCTGACTCTTTGCAGACTCTAAGATCTATTACTGTCTGTATCAACAGATGATTTGAGAAGTTTTTCATTTCTTTATTGATTTTGCATTGTATCAATCTGTTTGTGATGCTTTCTGTCGTGAAGATTAAATTTATTGTTGATTGAGATTCTTGATAATCTCTCGTAATTGTGTCTTGAAATAATGCTAGCGATGCATCAATGTTTATGATCATTTCAATTAACTCATTTGACAATAAATGTTGTTTTAAGTAGAATGATTCTTCTCATGTAAAGTGATGCAGATTGAAATCTTCTACAAGAATGCTTTCTTTTGACATGTGCAGCATTTTTTCAATGTCTGAAAGATTTTCTTTTTCATGAATGATCTCATGATCTCTGAGTGACAAATTGTATGCTTCATGAATGTGTATAACTTTCTGAGTCATCTGTGCATCATCTGTTAATGTTTATAATGTAATTGTATCTACGTCTTTGAAGTGTCATGTTGAATGTCAAATGTTGCTGTCAATTCTCTTTTTTATGTAGAAACAGATTCTATCTTCATTATTCTTCAGCATGAAGTCAACAGTTGCTGAGCAGTATGCTCTGAGAATGTTATCAAATCGTCAGAGTTCTTGAAGAATCAGAATGTCATAATTCTTTATCTTTTTCTCATGTAGTAGCATTATCATCATCTTGTTTCTGAACTTGTGAACGTTGTACTGTAGTATTTGAAGCTTCTTTTGCTGAGACATTAAAGTTCACATTTCAGACTGTTTAGTGTTCTCTTGAGCATCTGTAAGATTCTCAACAGAAGATGACATTGACAACGACGTGATTGACGTTGACTTCAATTTATTTGATCTTGACTTCTTGATCAAGTGATTCAGTATAGTGTTTTCTAATGTGATGACTGCGCTAAGCAGATGACTTTCATTCGTTGAGCGTCTCTGCTTTCTCTTCAAGTCATTGTTCATCAGCGATTTCAGACTGATAAATGTCTCTGTAAATGTCTTTGACATCGCTGCTTTGAGTTCTTTCTGCTCTTGTACAACATGATATAGAAATCTGTGCTTTGTGACTCTTTTTATTCTTTCTTTTTCAGCTTGTCATTTATGACATTGAGAATCAAAGACTTTGTGTGTATCTCAACATGCTTCACATTTTCACATGTTTCAAGTCTGTTTGTGAAAACAATGCTTCAAGCGATGATTCAGCATGCAGTAAATGCATTTCTGCTTGTTCTTGCATTTGTACATCTTGTGATCATATTCTTGACACTTTAAACACTGATGCACTTTGCAGCTTGAGTCGTAGAACTGTGTGATCTTTATGTTGATTTTATGACATACTCTCTCATTGATCAGCTTGTTTATCATTTCAGCGCTGATTACGCGTATCATCAGCAAGATGTATCTCTTCTGCTCACTCTTCTTTGTGAGTCACTCAATCTTCTCGATCATCATTTCTGAATATATGTTTTTGTTGATCTTGATGAGTGCTTTCATCTCTTTCTTCTCTATGTTCTTAAACATTTCTTCAATTTTAATCTCATGTATCACTACTTCAAAACTGACTTCATGCAAACATATGTTCAATGATATCTCTTTGATTCAAAAATCGTTTTTCTTCAATGTTCTTTTACTGCTCTTCATCTTGACTTGAAATATTAACAGTTTTGATTATTTTTTCATCGTTTCTATGTTCTTGCACGTCGACAGCGTCTTGTCAACGTCAATCTCTCTCACTCATTTCACTATGTTCTTCATTGTTGTCATCATGATTCTCTTTATTTCTTCTTTTTCTTTGATGAAGATCTTTACTTCAAATTTCTCACAATGATTTTGCACTGACAATGATATGTCAATGTTGAACACAAGATGACTTTCAAATGATGTCGTTGACTTCACGCTCGCTCTCTTCGCTCAGCTGTCAACGTGTTCTCTCTTCTTCATGAACTCTTTTTTGAGTTTACTCATTATCTTTTTCAGTCTCTTCAGCTGATTCTTCATGCGCTGATTGACAGTTGATGCAGCGACGCGTTGACGCGTCAGCTTTTCTATCATCTCTGTCAAACTTTTCATCTTCTTTCAAAGCATCAGCTCGTTGTTTCTACATTCATTGAGCTAATAAAGTACTCGCAGCTTGTGTAATTTCTTCTATATATCTTTCGCCTTGACTGAATTATTCTGCAAGATAGCAATAAATGCTTTTCATTCACTCGTCGACATCACATCAATGATGCTTCTTATCTGCTCTTGATAATCAGAATAAAGCGCAAGCATAATGTTGATGATGTGCTCTGTCTCTAGATAGTTTAAGTAATTCATTTTCATGGTTTTTCGTATTTTTTCTTGCGTTTCTATATATATAATATATCATTCAAGTAAGTTATTAATGTAATATTAATCGTGAATCAATCAATTAATGATAGAAGATTAATTATCACAATGCTTTCTTTAAGTATTCATCTGTTCAACAATATAATAGATATTGATAACAAAGTCTGATAATCACGAACTATTGAATTGATTCTTAAGAAAATCAATGTTGAAATCTTGTTTATTCATAATAAATTAATAGAAATGTCTCTTGAAATTATTCTGAGTTGCATTGAAACAGCTGATAAAGTAATAAGTGACTTCAGCAACATTTTAATTAATCATTAAATAATCAATTATTAATAAAGTATTAATATATCATTTAAACAGATCAATGATCAGCGATGAAACTCATCTGTACGCGATGCTGACTATGAATCTACTGTTTAGCTACAGTAAAGTCTAAAGATTATCAAAAGTTTGAATGACATTGAGACACTGCGTGATGATGAAGTGTTGTGCGTTGATCGCATGCAGAGTTTTCGCGATCGCGCAGACTTTGATAATCTCAATGTGCATGTTACAAGCAATCTGCATGCAGATGAGAAAGTCAAATAGAATGCAGAACTACGAGAAAAATCGCTTATGAAAATCATTCAATTTAGTATCTTGTCATTGCAATGACAAGAACTGAGACAAAACATTCTCATGTTTGATCTATTGAGAATGATTAGCAGAAAAAACTTGAATCATGAACATTCTTTAAACTTACATGCTAACTACGTATAAATCTTGTTAAGACTGCGTGTCTGTTACTATGACATGAACAACTCATGAGACTCATTAAGTTTAATACAAGCAAACTTGAGAATCTTGTTAATATCATTTAATAGATGTTCAGACACAGACATTTTATATATAAGCAATATGTTGACAAAAAGACTTCATTAAAAGAAGAGAAATACAAGCGAATTAATAGAGAATGATTGAACTACACTGTCTGATTAAAAGTGTAATATACAAATATTTTTGCAAAACATGATTGATCTGCATGAGAGAAATCTTTACAGATAACATGAAATAAATGAGTTGCACACTTTTGAGCGAAGTGAGCATTTGCGAAGCATGATATACAATGATGACGATTGTCGATCTCAAGAATTTTATTTCTTCACTGAGCTTTGACTCTTGAATGTCTTGATGATAAAGTCAATCTCTAGTTAAAGACATCATCTGTATAGCTTGAAAGAACAGTAATGTATGTCAATGTGATTAAAGAAGAAATTGACTGCAATATGCATGTGTATCACAGACGAAACATCTGCAACTCATGCTTAAGAAGTAAACTGTTGAAATTTGAGCAGTGAGAGATCTCATTCATCTTAAACTGTGAATCTGTCGTAAGAAATTCTCTCTGAGTAATCTTTCAAGTTTAAGAGAAAAATCAGCATAGAAGTCATGCTTTATGTATGTTGCATGCAACGTATACAACATATTTTCGATAGACAACAGAGAATCAAAAGTGTCATGAAAAGATATACAAAGTATACAGTAATAGTTAAACTTCTTTGAAAACAATGAAAGTTATGATATCAACAAAAGATCAGACACGTCTGCAATGAATTCAGATTGCACATGAAAGCATTTAATCTTGAAAAGTCACGCTGAAGTTATATTGAATGACAAGACATGCAAAAGTACTTGAAAATGAAGTGATGAACAAAATGATTGATGATACACATGATTTGTCTCTATTATTGACTGAGCATCAGTGCACTGAAGTGATGATGAAACTGATGCTCATACAGAAATAAATCAGACAAACATGAAGAATACTCTGAAAAGAAAGATTCAATGCAGCTCATTTTCAATATCTGACATCAAAGATAACACATCGACATCTGTGACTGCACAAGAATCATGCAAAGTCTCACAACGCATTATTGACGCAGCTACGCATGAGAAAAATTGACTTTAATCAATTTCTACATAAAAGATGAGTACTTGATGTTACTATGATGATGTGCAAGTGTGATAGAGATTGAATGTTGATTAAGCACAGTCTATTAACATGTTTCAGATGAAAAGTAGAATGAAAAGCAATGCAATGAGAAGAGAACATCATGAACTTGAGAAAGCTCTTAGAAATCGTGAGCGCAGCAATGATGATCATTCAAATGATACTCTCAATGAGCATATTAAATCAATTTCAAGCTGTGATGTTATTGAAGAATCAAATGAAAGAAAGAAAGAATAAAAAAGAAACAGATTCATAGAGTTCTTGCATTGAAAACAGTTATAGTATAGAGCGCAGAAAGAAGCGATTTTTGATGCGAAAAGAGCGCTGTGCTAACGCAGCGCTCGTTACAGTATATAGAATCTTGCATAGACTTATAATGAGTGTTGAATTGAGTAAGAATTAAAAAAAAACAGATCAACAACGAGATTTATCTGTACATGATGTTGACTATGAATCTTTTGATTCTATTGCAAAATAAAAGTCAGAAGAGTCAAGAAATCTTAATTCAACGCAGTTTAATTGAAGTTAAAACGTTGCGTGATCATGAAAGCTGTCATGCAAAGTTTTCATTCATGCAACAGCATTCTTTCTAACAGTTACAATTTACAAAGAAGATTAATGACAAGTCGATGTCAGTATGAGATGAAAAGATATCACTAGTGAAATAATCAATTCAAGTGATGAGTTTCAAGATTATAATTACAAGTGATTGAAGAAGTTGTAACTCATTGACTGTGTTGATATATTGAAGAAGTTCATTAAGCTTAACTTCTTTATTCATTGATGTTGCAAACAGTAAGTGATGAAAAGATACTGAATAGAACAGTTGATTCAAATGTTGAGTCTTGAGTTCATGATTACATGTGATCGAAGAAATAGTGACTCGTTGACTGCGCTGATATACTGAAAGAGCTTGATGAGCTCAACTTCTTTATTTATAACGACAAGTTGTGCATCTATTTACATGAATGATTAAAAGCACAGAAGAACAATCAGAACACATTTTTTACTATTGATCAAAGCTAAGCATTCAACTACGACTGCGATTGCACATTTATATCAATAACACATTCAACGTTTACGTAATATAAGACAAAAGCAGAATAGAATTATGTACAATCACATTCTATCTTCTTATCATGCACATTTCTCTTTCATCACATATTTTCTTGCTTGATGAATGACAATCATTGAGCAAAGAACACAGTTTCAACATTACAATCATGAGCATCATGAGTGCAAAAAAATCATGATCTTCGCGATTGAAGATCGAAACATTGTTGTATAGAATATCATCAATGAAGAGCAGAATAAAAACGATGCATAGCAAGAAAACAGCATGAACATGCATCCAGAATTCAAGCATCACGCGCTGAATGAAAGTTATAAATTCATTACTGATACTATTGTTTCAGCGTTGTTGTTTTGATGACATGCAGTCGCTGTGTAGTCAACGAGCGATTTTCTTTCTCAGAGAGTTTTGTTTATTTGATATACATAGCATAGTTTTTTCTCATGAGTTGAACTTAAATTGATGTCACAAGAATGTATGATCAATCAATTAATCAATTAATATCATTCAAACATATCTTTCAATTACTTTGTTTCAGTATTGATGAACATGTATTTTCATAATTTTGACATGAATTCTGTGCTTAAAATCATTTAATAGTAGCAAGATAATATTTAAAGATTTTTAATTAATAATTAATAATAATAATAATAATAATAATAAATTTATACATTCTTGTGACATTGATTAGATCAACTCATGAGAAACTCTATGCTATTTGTATCAAGTGAACAAAACTTTCTGAAATAGAAAATCATTTGCAGTCTATACAACTGCTTCACGCAGTTGAAACAGTGAGTTTTGAAACTATGTATTAAATTTGTTCACGTTGATTGCACGTTAAAGAACAAGTGTTCTAGTCATTCTAAATTGCTTCAAGAGTTTCATTTTCATCATCATCTTTGCTATTGCTTTGAAACTCTTTGTGATGATGATGATTATTCAATAGTTTAAGAAGTTAGCATCTTGTAACATTCTTGATCGCAGATGCAATCAGTTCAAGCAATGCATAAGTACATGCTTCATCATTTGATGACTTTATTTGCAGTCACATCGCAAGCTATTTATGTCTGAAACATTTCTAAAGTGCAGATAAGCATTCAGATTTATGCGTTCAATTCTGATGTACATTGTGAGAATGCTTTCTGTCTTCTGAAGATTATCATGCATCTTTATCATCTTATTGCTCAGATGCAATCTTTGTGCTGAGATTGTGTTAACATCTGCGACGCGTTCTTTGTACTTTTCTCATCGTTGATTTCATTGATCTTTGTGATACTGCGCTATTGCGATGCTATCGCTTGTTAAAATCATTGTGAAGAAGAGAATGCATCGTCTGCATCTCAACTGTATCTTCGCATCTTCTTGAATGAAGACATTCAGAAGTATTATTTTCTTAATGACGAGTAATCAAGAAATGATGCAAATAACTTTCATTAAACGAGCGTGTATTAGTTTGCATGCTTGTCTGATCTCTTGCGTTTAATCATTAACATGACTGTGTAGCGTGATCTTGTTCTGTAGCAGATTCAAATGAACATGTAGTAAGCTTGTGTATGTTTCTGTCTTTAAAGTTTCAATGCTTACTCTTTTGAACATTTCTACTACGTGATGCAGAGTCTGATTTTGAAGTGTTTCTAGTCTGCATTCTTTGCTCAACAGTTCATCTTTCTTGTTGCGCTGATGTCAAACTAACGCTTCGAATGCAATTTCTGATCTCACTACTGCTGAGTATACTTGTCTCGCTTTTGTGAAGATAGCTTCTCATGTAAAGACTTCAAGATGACTAAGTGTCAGCATTCTTGTGACGTGATTCATCTTTATTTGTTGAAGATGCACATCTCATTGCAGTTTCATGTTCAGTTTCACTTCTAGAACTTGTACATCTGATTTTGATTTGATAACTGAGCTTTCTATTTATATGCTAGTCATCATGTTGAATCTCTTCGATTTTCTAGTGAAATATGTAAGTTCATACTTTTCTGATGCAAACGTTGCGTCATGAGTGCAAGTTCATTTCGCGCAGACATTATGTGCTTTGCTCAGTGTTCTGCAAATTTCTTCAGTGAATCTGTTGTAGATTAGAATGTTTATATCATTTATGAAGTCAAGCACTTCAATTTTAATTCTCAATGCTTTGCATTTTTCAATTAGACTTGCGTTGAAGAATAGAAAGAGAATTGATGAAATGAGAAATTTCTGCGATATGTCTGCGTTTATCTCGCGCATGTCACTCATTTATTCATCAAATATTAGCGATGTTTCTTGATCTTTTAGAAAGCTGCATGTTCATTCAATTATGTAGCTTGATGTTCTTTTCATCTTCAGCGTATGCAGAAGTCTGATGTGTGAAACTCAATCAAACGTTTCGATGACATTTAGACTTAGCATGAACACTACGTATTTGATTTTGCAATCTCATACTGTGTGAACTTGATCTATCAGTAAATCTAACATTAAGATCATAAATCACTTACATCTTGTTCTTATTTGAGCATTAGATAGCATGCAATGAGTCTTAACTATATCACTCAGTCTTTTGATCATGATTGACTTCAGAGCTTTGCTCATGATATCAAGCAGAGCAATGAGTCGATACATCTTTGAATCAATATAGTCACTTTTCTTCAATTTGCATAGTACTATTGTCTGAGTCTTTTTGAACTGCTTTGAATGATATTTATGTGTTATGTATGCGTTGAATAAACTCGTCAGTACTGAGATCAGTTCTGCAAGATTCGCTTAAAGCGCTTTGTTTGAAATATTTGAAGCGTTTGATGCTTTGTCTGCTTTTACTTATTTGATTGTTTGCTTCACTTCATTTTTTGTGATGCGTGAATTGAATGAGACTGTCAGAGATATGAATGACTCTGCGATGTCGTTGACATTTGCTTAAGAAGATGAGAAAAAGAACTTTTCTCGTAGTATCTCGATTTTTTTCTTGAACATTGTTATCATATGATTGATGTTGCTTCACTTCAGTGACGAAAACTGAGGAAGCTTTTTAGATAGCTGACTTTCGATTCTAGCTCATTTTGCAAAGCATCATATTGATTTAAATGCTTTGTTCAACTCATGCATTTGTGATCTGAAGTGTGCATGTTTCGTTTGTCGAATGATCTTGTTTTTATGATCGTTATGCTTCAGATATTTATTTCACGCTTTTAATGTGTCTTGTGTTTTTCATATGATTCACAGTCATCTTGATTTTATTACTACTTCGAAGCAGCTTTGATTTCAAAAGTCTCTTGCTTAATTTGATGATTTTGTCAAGAAGATAAATTTCTTGATGATCTTTTGTAATACTCTGATAATCTTACACACTCTGTCATTCATCATAGTCTTGTCGTCTAGAGAGTGTTTCAAAGATAGATGTATTTACAGATAAGCACTCAATGCTTCTGTATTCATTTTTTTTCAAAGTCATTGAGTCAAGAACTGCACTGAGATTGTTTGTAAATATAACTTTGTGACTATTGAAAGATGATTTAATCTCTGATGCAGATTAATTTGTATCTTGCACTTGCGTGTCATGAACTGTATTTTCTCGCTGCTAAAGACTAAATCAATCATCGTAAATTGATTGTGAGCTTCGCGAGTAATAGTATCTGATTTCAGCAATAATTTCAGTCTTGCATTTGTAATGATGTTTAGCAGAGTATCAATCATCGTATGATGAGTGAAGCATCTTCATTCTTCTCAATGAGAATGATGTAGATTGAAATCTTCTATGATCAGTTGTTTGCAATCATTCTTGAGTAGTTCGTTTAAATGAGAAATGATTGAAGATTTCTCTGTGAATGTAATAGACAATGAGCATAAATTGTAAATGTTTAGAAGTCTTAGCGTCTGCGTTTTATCATCTGCGTTGCGAGTTAATATTCTGATTGAGCAAATGTCTGACTCAGCTGTTTCTACTATTCATTGATCGAATCTTAAATGTTTGTTAACGTATATACATGTTCTTGATTGAGATGATGAGTTTTTCACTAGATGAAAGAAGTTGTGTGCTGAGCTAAATGATTGTAAATCATTGTTGTTGCGATCTTGCTTCTGTATAGCTACTATGTTGAATTCGCGAACTTTTTTGTCAATTAGAAATAATTCTTGAATTCTTAATGACTTTCTGATGTTGTACTGTAGAATTTGTAGAAAAGATTGCTTTATCATAAAGTTATTCGTAACTGTTGTTGACTCTGCAATGAGAAGACTCTTTGTATGCTTTCGATCATCAAGAGTCTTTCTCACTTTCTGATTGAACATTCTTGAATCTGCTCAGATGTCGTCTCGTCTGAATCACTACTCACGTAAGAGAAAAGATTGACTCATCTCTTTTTGATCTCTACTATCTGTCAAGCTGATTCATCAGTGATTCAACTGCATGTTTTCAACATGACTGTTGCTGAGCTCAAGAGATTTATTGAATCAAAAGAGTTCGTTGAATCTGAAGAATTCATTGAATTTAAAGAGTTCATTGAATCTAAAAAGTTCGTTGAATCTAAAAAGTTTAAAGACAGTGAGAAGAGTGCGCAATTGTATTTAAACGTCTCAGAATATCTGAATGATTTGTTTCTATAGATTTTGAGCGCTTGTTTCATCTGCTGTTGTCACTTGAAACAGATGCATCTTCAGAGTTCGTGATTTTTATTGCAGTTGATGCAACGTTTTCTGTTCAAAGACATCATGCACTTCTCAATGTGATGCTTGTCTGCGCACTTTTCACAACGTTGATTCTTTCTGCAGAACTTAGTCATGTGATCAAATTCGTGACATCTAAAGCACTGTGTGATGCAACAGTTCTTTTCAAATAGCTTGCATGCACATTCTTGATATGAGTTCAGCATGCTCATGTTCATTAGTTGATTCATCATCGCTTCAATCGCGATCTTTACAATGAGCGATGAATGAATCTTTTCGCTCTTTGCTATCTTCTTGAGTCAGACTATTCTTAGAACTTTCAGATTTTCATGAAGTCTCACGTTATCTTTTATCAGTCTTTCAATGATCTTTTTCTGATTGCTCATGTTTATTGTAATGTGTATTTCATGTATCAGCATTGCGAAGATTCAACGTGTTACATGTGTTGAACTCGTGATTTCTTTTGCTTATGTTTAAGTCTTTTTCAGATTTGCTTAAGCATCTGAACTAACTGCGTGAAGAAAAATGTCATCATTACTCAGCTTGCAAAGTGACATGATTAAATTTCTTTGATCTGTCAACACGTCTGCGATTCTCTGTAGAATCTGTTCAATCAACTTCTTTTGTATCTTTTCTATTTTTCTTCTGTTCATTATCTTGATCATGACTTCTCATTTCTTGTGAAGCGATGATGAATCATCTCTGAGACGTTACTTTCTTGTCGCTATTTCTTCTTTTATCATGTTTGCTCATGACGTAATTTTCGTTGAAAGACGCATGCTTCTCTGTGTATGCAACTGCTTGTTAAGCAGTTGAACTGATGTTTTCAGTTTCTATACATTCTTTGCGATGAACGTGTTCTGATTCGCATGATGTTTTTCTTCTGAGTCGAGTCAAAGATGTTGAATCAGCTTCAATGTTATCTCTTTTCACGAATGATCTTTGCTTTTCTTTTTCTCTAACGTTGATATTTTTATTAGTAGATCAATAATGTTAGTAATGTTCTCTTCATTATTATGTAAGCATTTCAACTTTGCATCTCTGTTTTCTTGTGATGAATCAACGTTGCTTGCAATTATCTTCAAATCAGCATTGCTGCAATTCATGCAATTCATCGTCATTCAATTATCTTCTAGATTTACTCTGTCTTGTTTGTAATGCTCTTTTTCAAAATTTGTGATGCGTGCGTTGTGATTATTTCTAATAATTAATAATAAAATAATAGAAAAATAATAGAGAAATAATAAATGATTAATAATACTCATTTGCATTCTTTTTCTATCGTGTTTTCAATGTAAAATCAATTTCACGAAGTCTTTTGATTTTTTTTCAATCATCAATCATCAATGTCTTGTGATGTAACTTTGTAATATTTAAATGCAAATAATTACAAATCTCAACATTAAAACAAATATAGTATCAATAGTGATTACAGTTTGCATTATTCAAAAAGAATGATTAAGTAGTTTTTGATAACTGTTTTTTTTAATAAATATTGAATCTGATATTAATTGTAATTGTAATTGTAATTGTAATTGTAATTGTAATTCATACATTCTTGTAACATTGATTTAGACTCAACTCATGAGAAACTCTATGCTATTTATATTGAGTGAACAAAACTCTTTGAGAAAGAAAATCACTTATCATTTATACGACTGCTTCACGCAGTTGAAACAATAAGATTGACACTGTGCTATCAAGTAATGAATCTATAGCTTTTATTTAGCGTGTGACACTTGAGTAAACTCTTGATGAGAATGTCTATATTATTTGATTATGATGCATCATCTTTGTTCTGCTCTTCATTGACGATATTCTATACAATGATATTTTGATTCAATTCTCGATTCAAAGATGAAAGATGTTTTCTTTACATTCGTGATGCTCATGATTGTAATGTACATAAAGCTGCGTTCTCTTACTCAATGATTATCATTCATTGAGCAGAGAAATATGTGATGAAAGAGAGATGCACATGATGAGAAGATAAAGTATGATTATATTGAATAACTCTTTTCTTCTTTTGATTTGACTTATGTCACGTAGACGTTGAATGAATTGTTAGTATAAATGTACAATCGCAGTCGTTCAATGTTTGACTTTGATCAATAAAAGAGAATGTGTTCTGATCATTCTCTTGAACTCTCAATTTTTCACGTGAATAGATGAATGATTTGACGTCAAGTAAAGAAGATGAGTTCAAGCTCTTTCAGTATATCAGCGTGATCGATGAATCACTACTTCTTCAAGCACTGTAGTCACGACTATTCTATCTGATATCTTTTCATCAATTACTCAATGATACTGTTAATGTGATGAAGATGTTTTGATATCGACGCAGTCAATGAATCGCAAATTCTTCGATCACTTGTAATCACAACTCGCAGACTTTTCATTTGAATTGTCTTTTTCACTAGTAGTATCTTTTCATTTCTTACTAACATTGACATGTTATTAATCTTCTTCGTAGATTGATTGTGACTGTTAGAAAGAGTGTTGTCACATGAATGAAAACTCTGCATGACAACTTTTCTGATCACGTAACATTTTAACAACATTTGAACTGCGTCAAATTAAGATCTCTTGACTCTTCTAACTTCTATTCGAACATAGAATAGAATCAAAAGATTCATAGTTGACATCATATACAGATGAATCTCGTTGTCAGTTCTGATATTAATAATAATAAATTAATAAATCATTAATTAATTATTAATATATGATTATTTATTGAATGACATTCGCTTTTGAGTCTTTCAGTAAATTCTTCACAAGTAGAAAGAATATATGCATATTCATTGATAGCTGTATTTGAATAATCAGAAAGAATTAAATATGTTTGATATTTAATGCTTTTAATGCTTGATGATGTGTTTCAGAAATAAGAATAGTAAAATTTTCAAATTGTCAAATCTATGATTAATTATTGATTGATTAACTATTAATTTATGAATAATAATATACATCTTCATCTTCTGTGTTATCAATATCACTAAATTCTGAATTAGTATTTTCATTCATACTTGAAGATCAGTAAGTTGAATTGATAAATAATCATTTCTTGATCAATTATTGATTAATTATCAATAGAAATGATGTGATATATTTTAGAGAATTAGAAGTTCTACAAATGTTAATGCTGTTATTAATGATTTTAGATTACATTATCAATAGCGCAGAAAAGCGAAATTATGCACATGATTATCTGATCATGCTTAAACACTTTGCATGATTCATCAAGCTTTAGTATTGATCTGTCGAGCTATAGTCTTCATACATATGCTCATATATATACTTCAGCGATTAGTTATTTTCGCTTCGATCGAAGCGACTTGATGCTAGAAATATTTATTCTTTCTTTCACTTCTTTCTTCATCTGTATGCTTTATCATATATGTTCTATCTACTAGATAGTCAATTTATCTACATGCACATATTCGCTCTGACTTTCATATATCAATAGATTATGAGTTCAAGTTAACTTTATTTCGCTATCACAAACACATTTAAAAGCAGAATTTGAAGCATTGAACTCGCTGTTATCAAATCGACGAAAATTTTTCTATCAATCATATTTCACAAAATAACTGTCACGAACTGAGAGCTGAATGAAATCAGAATGAAATTCTAATAACTAGATTTTAGATACAAGACGTTGCACGAAGAAGAAAGAAAAGAAAGAGATCATTCAAATGTTCTTATACCTCATACGCTGAGTATCATTCGTATCGAGAAACCCTCATAACATCACTGATAATCTCACGTCTATCATCATTTATAATATTGTTCAACATCATCTAAGTGATCTAACATCTCTTTTCCCAACATCTTTCAAGTAACACATGCTAAAATCGTGACAATAGATCTCTCTTTTTGAAGTCGAAGCTTCTGCAAGACTTTTAATTCTCTGACTCATATTCAGAGTCGCTGCTTTCTTGCACGTAAGCGATTCATGAATTCTTATTCGAATGATCGAGATTTCGAGCGTGATAGACGTTCATGACTTCGATGACATTCATCACATTCGCAAACTTTACTCAACTGTTTTCTTCTATCTCAGTTCACTTAATTAAATACTCTAGCTGAGAGTTCTTTACTCGAAAGTTCAATATTTCGTTCATCTCTCAGCTAAGCACTTCTTTGACAAAGACTATTGAAAACGACGCGAAAGATATTTGTTCAGATAAGAGATTGTTGATCGCAGAATGAAGCAGATAAGTATGAAAGATGTCGAAACAGAATCAGTCATCGAGCAACTCTAGCTGATAAGAATGAGAACTAACAATTTTGATGATTCTGAAAGATTTCTCGAATTTATTAGATAACTTCTTGCTGAGTCAATGAATCATCAGATTGCGAGCATCTAATCAAATCATATCATTAATT
>JAABVA010001093.1_pt1 | contig 29919 bp, 20 predicted proteins | sample 5560331 | NCBI WGS metagenome assembly JAABVA01 (sample SAMN12812661, study PRJNA571458) | rock metagenome | isolation source: Antarctica rocks | place: Antarctica: Victoria Land, Mt New Zealand sud | collected 2016-01-07 | reverse complement strand
AGGATTACCTCAAACACGTCTACGCCCTGCAGCAAGAGGCCGGCCGCGCCATGACGCAGGCGCTGGCCGCGCGCCTCGACGTGAAGCCGTCGTCCGTCACGGCCATGATCAAGCGCCTGGCCGACGACGACGGCGGCCCCTACGTGCGGCATACGCCCTACCACGGGGTCGAACTGACCCCACGGGGCGAGGCGACGGCCCTGGAGATGGTGCGCCGCCATCGCCTGCTCGAGCTGTTCCTCGCCGAGCAGCTCGGCGTGCCCTGGGACCAGGTCCACGCCGAGGCCGAGCGGCTCGAGCACGCCATCTCCGAGGACGTGGTGGAGCGCATCGCGGCCAAGCTGGGCCAGCCTACACGCGACCCGCACGGCGACCCTATCCCGCGCCGCGACGGGACGGTGGACCCGCCCCCCGGCGTGCCCCTCGACGCCCTGCCGGTCGGGGCGGCGGCCACGGTGGCGCGTGTGCCGGACGGCGACCCCGCCCTGTTGCAGTACCTGGGCGCGCTCGGCCTCGTCCCCGGCGCGCGCCTTACCCTCGAGGAGATAGCGCCCTACGGCGACACGCTTACGCTGCGCGTGGGCAAGGTGAGCCGGACCATCGGCCGGGCCATCGCCCGGCGCGTCACGGCGGACCCGGCCGTCCCCGTCTCCCCCCCTGTCCCGACGGGCGGTCCGCGATGAGCGCGCGGCCGACTGAGTTGGCGGACGCGCAGGCGCTGCCGCAGGCCGCGCCGGGGGGCGGGCGCACGGCGCGCGCCGGCCAGGAGGCCCTGGAGGGCCGTCGCCGCGGGGTGCGCGCCGCGCTCCCCTTCATCGGCCCCGCCTTCGTGGCCTGCGTCGCCTACATCGACCCGGGCAACTTCGCCACCAATATCGGGGCCGGCGCGCAGTTCGGCTACAACCTGCTCTGGGTCGTGGTCTACTCCAACCTGATGGCCATGCTGATCCAGACGCTCTCGGCCAAGCTGGGCATTGCCACGGGCAAGAACCTGCCCGAGCTGATCCGCGCCCACTTCCCCCGCTGGATCGTCTGGCCCTTGTGGATCGTGGCCGAGGTCATGGCCATGGCCACCGACCTGGCCGAGTTCACCGGCGCCGCGGTCGGCTTCAACCTGCTCCTGCACGTCCCGCTGCTGGCCGGCGCGGCCCTCACCGCCGTCTGCACCTTCGGTATCCTCTATCTGCAGAAGCACGGCTTCCGGCCCATGGAGGCCCTGATCACCGCGCTCGTGCTCGTCGTCGCCGCGGCCTACGTCGCCGAATTGTTCCTCGCCCGGCCCAGGCTGGGCCAGATGGCCTACCACGCCGTCGTGCCCTTCGTCGGCCCCAACACCTTTCTGCTCTCGGCGGGCATCCTCGGGGCCACGGTGATGCCGCACGTCGTCTACCTGCACAGCTCGCTCACGCAGAACCGCATCCGGCCGCGCACGCCCGAGCAAGCCAGGCGCCTGTTCCGCTTCACCGTGCTCGACGTGCTCGTGGCCCTCCCCCTGGCCGGCGTGGTCAACGGGGGCATGCTGATCATGGCCGCGGTGGTGTTCCACGGACACGGCAAGACGAATGTCTCGGACCTGGGCGAGGCCTACAAGACGCTCACGCCGCTGCTGGGGCCGGCCTCCGCCACGATCTTCGCCGTCTCGCTGCTGGCCTCGGGGCTCTCGAGTTCGACGGTGGGCACGCTGGCCGGGCAGGTGATCATGCAGGGCTTCGTGGGCTTCAAGATTCCGCTGACCCTGCGGCGCGTGCTGACGATGCTGCCGTCCTTCATCGTGATTGGGCTGAAGCTGCCCACGGCGACCACGCTGGTGATCAGCCAGGTCGTGTTGAGCGTCGTGCTCGGCTTCGCGGTGGTTCCGCTGGTCATGTTCACGTCGCGCCGCGACCTGATGGGGACCCTGGTGAACCACAGGGTGACGACCTTGGCGGGCTGGTTCTGCGCGGCGGTCATCGTGACGCTCAACGCCCTGTTGATCTATACTGTCCTGGGCGGCCACATCCCGGGGCTGGGCTGACGGGGCGAGGGGCGGGGGCCGGAGGCCGGGAGCCGGGGCCGTCCAGGAGGACGTATCATGCCGTTCACGCGCCTGCTCGTGCCCCTGGATGGGTCCCACCTGGCCGAGGCGGTCTTGCCGCTCGCGGAGCGGCTGGCCGCCGCCTGCGGCGCGACGCTCGTGCTGCTTCACGTCGTCGAACGCGCCGCGCCGGCGGACGTGCACGGCGAGCGCCACCTGACCAGCGCGCCCGAGGCCAGGGCGTACCTCGAGGCGGTGGCCAAACCTGCTGCGGGCGCGGGGCCTCGCGGTGGAGACCCACGCGCACGACGCCCCCGAGGGCGACGTGGCGCGCAGCGTCGCAGCGCATCGCCAGGAGGAGCACGCCGACCTGATCGTCCTGTGCACGCATGGGCATGGTCGGATGCGCGACCTTCTCTTCGGACGCATCGCACAGCAGGTGCTGCGCCGCGACGCGACGCCCGTGCTGCTGGTCAGGCCGGGCGACGACGGCGGCCCCCCCGCGTTCGAGCCGCGCCGAGTGCTCGTCCCGCTCGACGGGACGGCCGCGGCCGAGGCTGCCCTGCCGCTCGCGCGAGAGTTGGCCGCCGCGCTGCACGCCGGGCTGCACCTCGTGATCGTCGTGGCCACCCGCGGGACGATGCGCGGCGACCGCCAGGCTGTGGCCACGCTGCTACCCTCGGCGGCGCGGGCCGCGCTGGACCTGGAGCACGAGGGCGCGCTCGAGTATCTTGACGGGTTGGCCGGCGGCCTGGGCGCGACCGGCCTGACCGTGACGACCGAGGTGCGGCGCGGCGATGTCGCCTCCGCGCTGGCCGACGAGGCGGCCGAGCCGGGTGTCGGGCTCGTCGTGGTGGCGACGCACGGCCATGCCGGTCTGCAGGCCATCTGGGCTGGTAGCGTGGTCGCACAGCTCCTCGATCGGACCCGCGCCCCTATCCTGCTGCTGCGCAGCATCGAGAGATAGGCGGGGGCGCCCCCTCTCGCCCCTTCTCGCCCCCTCCGCCCCTGGCTGACTAGTCCCCCGGACCCTAGCCGCGGGTCCGACGTTGGGGCGCGCCTCCGGGGGAACCCCGGGAGATGCCTCCCCCCAGACCCCCGCCAACGACGCGGCGTGCCGGCGGACGGACGTGGTCGCCTCGACGATGTATAGACTTCGGGAAGAGGGACGGGCGCGCCCAAGAGGGCAAGAGGAAGCTCCTGGTTGCGCCACTATCCGGCAGGTGACATAATGGCGGTAGTGGCCCATGGGTCTTGATTATACATGTGATGCGCCGGATCTCCCGGCGGAGGTACGACGATGGCTCGAAAAACGATGGCGGAGCGCTACGCCAGTCAGCGCAGCAGCAAGGCGGGGCGGCGGCGCGCGCTCCCGCGCCTCTCCGATGGTGTCTCGACGCCCGACCGTGAGGGCGCGCCGCGCGGCGGCGCCGCGACCGACCTGTACGACGTCCACGAGGTGCGCCTGTCGCGCCACGCGGGCGCGGGCGACGGGGCGACGACGTTCACCGCGGGCGCGGTCGCCGCGGCGGCGACCGCGCCGATCGCGGCGTCCAGTACCCGCGGCGCCATGCCCCGGCGTGTGGGCGTGACGAGGGGGGGCGCGCCCACCGCGTCCGCGTCGGCGACGAGCGTGGTCAACTACGCGTACGTGCGGCGCGACCTGCGGCGCATCGCCGTCACCGCCATCGCCATGCTCGTCCTGCTGATCGTGCTCAACGTCATCCTGCAAGCGATCGTCCACTAGAGCAGTGCTTAGCGCTTAGTTGCTAGAGAGATCGCGCTCAACGCATCCTCTAGATACTACACACTACACTAGCCACTGATCACTTGTAATGGACATCCGGCGTAACCTTCCCTCGGTCGACGCGGTGCTGCGGCAGCCCGCGCTGAGGGCGCTGCTGGACGCGTACGCGCGCCCGGCCGTCACGGGTCTCGTGCGCCAGGTACTCGCGTCCGCCCGTGAGGAGGCACCCGGTGCGGCCCCGGCGCTGGAGGAGCTCGTCGGGCGCGTCGTGGCCGCGGCCGGCGATCGCTGGCGCGCCGGGCCGCGCGCCGTCATCAACGCCACGGGGGTCGTGCTCCACACTAACCTGGGCCGCGCCCCGTTGAGCCGCGCCGCCGGCGAGGCGGCCCTCGCCGCCGCCACGGGCTACAGCGCGCTCGAGTTCGACCTGCGGACGGGCAAGCGCGGCTCGCGTCACGACCACCTCGCCGGCCTCCTGCGCGAGGTGACGGGCGCCGAGGACGGGATTGCCGTCAACAACACGGCCGCCGCGCTGGTGCTCGCGCTGGCCGCCTTGTGCAGGCGCCGTGAGGTGGTCGTCTCGCGGGGGCAGGCGGTCGAGATCGGCGGCGGCTTCCGCATCCCCGACGTCATGCGCCAGGGCGGCGCGACGCTGGTCGAGGTGGGCACGACCAATCGGACGCGCCTATCCGACTACGCCGAGGCGCTGAGCGGCTGCACCGGCGCGATCCTGCGCGTGCACTCCAGTAACTTCCGCGTGATCGGCTTTACCGAGAGTGTCCCGGTCGAGCGCCTGGCGACGCTGGCCCGCGCGCGCGGTGTCCCCCTCATCGACGACGTGGGCAGCGGCGCGTTGCTCGACGTGCGGCGCTACGGGCTGGCCGCGGAGCCCCTGGCGCGGGACAGCGTCGCGGCCGGCGCCGACCTCGTGCTGTTCTCGGGCGACAAGCTGCTCGGCGGCCCCCAGGCCGGCCTCATCGTGGGCCGCGCCGAGACCGTCGCGCGCCTGCGCAAGCACCCGCTGATGCGCGCGCTGCGCCCGGATAAGGTGACTATCGCGGCCCTCGCGGCGACCTTACTGCACTATGTGCGCGGCGAGGCCGAGCAGGAGATCCCGGTGTGGCGCATGATCGCGGCGCGGCCGGACGAGCTTGAGGCGCGGGCGGGGGCCTGGCTGCGACGCCTGTCCCTGCCACGAGGCGTCGTCGCCGCGGTCGAAGGGGTCGACTCGACGATCGGCGGCGGCTCGCTGCCGGGCGAGACGCTGCCCAGTCGCGCCCTGACCCTACGCGCCGAGCGCCGGCCGGCGGCGTGGGCGACGGCCATGGCGTCCGCGTTGCGCGCGGGCGATCCCGCCGTCGTGGCGCGCGTGGACGCCAATCGCCTCGTGCTGGACCCGCGCACGGTGCTGCCCGACGAGGACGAACGACTCGTGGCCGCGCTGAATGTCGCATTGACCGGTGACCCTCTTGGTGCTAGATTGAGGGGCAAGTGGTCGGGCGTGGAGGACGCCGCGGGCACACCTGCGCCCGTACGTCCGTGGGAGAACACTGTTGAGCAATAGTCCTGTCGAGTCTAACCAGTTGGCCCCGATCGAACCCGACCAATTTGCTCCGGCCGGGCAGATGGCGGTAGCGCCCGTCGCCGGGCCGTCCACCGCCGTCGGCAAGCCCCGCAAGGCGACGACGCGCAAGTCCCTGGTGCAAGAGCTGCTGGAAACGGTGCTGCTCACGGTCCTCCTGTTCGGCGTCGCCAAATTCAGCGTGCAAAACTTTCAGGTCGACGGCGTGAGCATGGTCCCGACGCTGCAGAACAACGAGATGATCCTCGTCGACAAAGTTAGTTACCACTTCAGCAACGGCCTGCCCTCGCGCGGCGACATCGTTGTTTTCCACGCGCCGCCCAAAACGAATCAGGTGGGACGCGATTTCATCAAGCGTGTGATCGGGCTGCCGGGCGACGTCATTTCCGTCAAGCTCGTGGCCGCCGACGGCGGTAAGAACCACGTGTTCGTCAACGGCAGGATGCTCAGCGAGACTTACATCAGGGAGGCGCCGTTCGACACGTATCCCGAGCAGTGTATCGGCCACTTCAAGACCTGCATCGGTGACCGCGTGCCCGCCAACAGCGTCTTCGTGATGGGCGACAATCGCAACTCCAGCTTCGACTCACGCATGTGGGGCTACGTGCCCAAGGGCAACATCATCGGGCGCGCCCTCATTTCCTACTGGCCGTACGACCACATCGCGCTGATCCGCGGCCAGTTCGTGTATGCCAAGTAGCCAGTAGCCGATACCTATTTGACACCTTCCAGAGGGTGTCCTAGAATGGGAACAGCGTCGGCGCTACCGCCAGGCGCTACGCCTATCGGCCGGCCTGATGCGCGCCATGCGGCGGTTTCGCGTTTCGCCCCCGGGGAAGTGTCGGAATTGGCAGACGGGCATGACTTAGGATCATGTGCAGCAATGCGTGCGGGTTCGAGTCCCGCCTTCCCCACCCGAGCATTCGCCGGGCCTCCGAGTCAGCCCTCGACGGCCCACTATCCCCCGCCGATCACACCCGTTGGAAGGAACAGCAGCTATCTTGAACGTCACGGTCGCCACCCTGCTGCAGAGCCAGGTCTCCCTGGACATAGAGGTCGATTCCGCCGCCATCGGCAGCGCGATCGACCGCGCTTACCGGCGCCTCTCCGAGCGCGTCAACGTGCCGGGCTTCCGCAAGGGCAAGGCCCCGCGCGCGGTGCTCGAGGCCGCCGTCGGCCGCTCCGCCGTGCTCGAGGAGGCGGCCGACATCGCGGTCAACGACGCCTACCGCCAGGCCCTCGAGCAAACCGGGCTCGAGCCCATCTCACAGCCCGAGATCGACCTGCAGGGGACCGGACTCGACCCCTCGCAGCCCCTCTTCTTCACGGCGAAGTTCTACGTGCAACCCGCGGTGGAGCTCGGCGACTACGGGGCCATCCGCATCGAGCCGCCCAAGACCACGGTGACGGACGAGGATGTCGACGCCATGCTTACGCGCCTGGCCGAGTCGCAGACGCCCTGGGAGCCCGTCGAGGACCGTCCGGCCGAGGCCGGCGACCTCGCCATCCTCAACCTCAAGGGCATGGTCGACGAGGAGACGCTGATCGACCAGCAGGAGCAGGAGCAGTTCCTCAACCCCGAGGGCACGCCCGACCCGACGCTGCCCGACCTGACGCCCCATATCCTGGGCATGGCGGTCGGCGAACACAAAGACTTCGACCTGCCGCTCCCCGAGGGCTTCGAGCCCGCGCAGTACGCGGGCAAGACGATGCGCTGCCACGCCGAGTTGGCGCGCCTCGAGCGCAAGGCCGCCACGATCCTGGACGACGCCTTCGCCCAGTCCGTCGGCAATGGCGAGTACGACTCGATCGAGGCGTTGCGCACGGCTGGCCGCGCGTCGATGGAGTCGCAGCAGCGCCTCGCGGACGCCGAGACTTTCGTGGAGGAGGTGACGCGGCGGGCGGTCGACGAGGCGGGGGTGGAACTCCCACCACCGCTAGTGGAAGAGGAGATCCATCGCACGCTCGACAACTTCAAGGCCGAGATCGAGGGCCGGCAGAGCCTGACTTTGGACCTGTATCTGCGCATGGCCGGTAAGACGATGGAGGACCTGCACGAGGAGGTGCGCGGGCCGTCCGAGCAGCGCGTCAAGAGCAACCTGGTGCTCGAGGCCATCGCCGCCAGGGAAGGGATCGAGGCCCCGCGCGCGCAGGTCGACGCCGAGGTACGTGAGCTCGCGACGCACCCGACCGTCAAGGAGCGCGACCGCGGCCGCGTACTGACCTCGCCCGTCGTGCGCGGACGCATCGAGGAGCGGCTCAAGCGACGCCTGGCCCTGCAGCGCCTGCTAGAGATCGCTAACCCGACGGTCGAATCGGCCGATACTAGTGAGAGTGACGAGTCTACGCAGCAACAGCAACAGGTCCTCCAGCAAGCGGCGGAGAGCCATGCCGATGCTCTAGAGAGTCCGACCGTTCAGCCCACGGACACAGAGGAGGAGATCTAGATATGAGCCTGGTTCCCATGGTGGTGGAAACCACCAACCGCGGCGAGCGCGCCTACGACATTTACTCGCGCCTGCTCAAGGAGCGCATCATCTTCATCACGACGCCGGTCGAGGACACCATGGCCAGCCTCGTGGTGGCGCAACTGCTGTTCCTCGCCAGCGAGGACGACGAGCGCGACATCCAGCTCTACATCAACAGCCCCGGCGGCTCCGTCACGGCCGGGCTGGCCATCTACGACACGATGCAGCACGTCAAGCCCGACGTGCAGACCATCTGCATGGGCTTCTGCGCCAGCATGGCTTCCGTGCTGCTCTCGGCCGGCGCGCAGGGCAAGCGCTACGCCCTGCCCAACTCGGAGATCATGATCCACCAGGGCTCGGCCGGCTTCCAGGGCGCCACGCCAGACATCGAGATCCAGTCGCGCTGGATCTTGCGCACGGTGCGGCGGCTCAACAGCATCCTGGCCAAGCACTGCAACCAGCCGTACGAGAAGGTCGAGAAAGACACGCAGCGCGACTACTTCATGACGGCCGAAGAGGGCCGTGAGTACGGTATCATCGATCATGTATTGACGGCCGAAGACGTGCCGGCATTGGCGTAGGCTTAAGGAGCCCTCTCGATGGCAAACAATAAGGGCGGTACGCCCCGCGTACAATATAGGTGCTCTTTCTGCGGCAAGAGCCAGGAGCAAGTCCACCGCCTCATCGCGGGACCCGGCGGCGTCTACATCTGCGACGAGTGCATCGACCTGTGTCGCGAAATCATCGAGGAAGAGCAAGCCAGCGCGCCGAAGCAGAAGCTGCCGATCACCAAGATCCCCCCGCCCAAGCGCATCTTCGAGCAGCTCAACCAGTGGGTCATCGGGCAGGAGCGCGCCAAGAAGGTTCTCTCGGTCGCGGTCTACAACCACTACAAGCGCGTCGCCGCCGGCATGCAGATCGACGACGTGGAGCTCGGCAAGAGCAACATCCTGCTCGTGGGGCCCACCGGCTGCGGTAAGACCCTGCTGGCGCAGACGCTCGCGCGCATCCTCGACGTGCCCTTCTGCATCGCCGACGCCACGGCGCTCACCGAGGCCGGCTACGTGGGCGAGGACGTGGAGAACATCCTCTTGCGCCTGATCCAGGCGGCCGATTTCGACGTGGCGCGCGCCGAGAAGGGCATCGTCTACATCGACGAGATCGACAAGATTTCGCGCAAGAGCGACAACCCGTCGATTACGCGCGACGTGTCGGGCGAGGGCGTGCAGCAGGCGCTCCTCAAGATCATCGAGGGCACCGTGGCCAACGTGCCGCCGCAGGGCGGGCGCAAGCACCCGCACCAGGACTTCATCCAGATCAACACGGCCAACATCCTGTTCATCTGTGGCGGGGCCTTCGAGGGTCTGGCCGACATCATCGAGAAGCGCACCGGCGGGCGCAAGGCCTTCGGCTACTACGTGGCGCAGGACGGTGAAACAACGGCGACGCCGAAGAACGTCATCCCCGAGGATCTGCTGCAGTACGGGCTCATCCCCGAGTTCGTGGGACGCCTCCCCGTGACGGTGACGCTCGACCCGCTCGACGAGGACACCCTCATCAAGATCCTGACCGAGCCCAAGAACGCCATCGTCAAGCAGTACCGCAAGTTCTTCGAATTGGACAAGGTCGACCTCATCTTCACGCAGGAGGCGCTGCAGGAGACGGCGCGGCAGGCCCTCAAGCACAAGACGGGCGCGCGCGGCCTGCGCACCATCGTGGAAGAGGTGCTGACCGACATCATGTACGAGATCCCCTCGCGCAACGACATCCGCTCGGTGCGCGTCACCGACAAGGTCATCCTCAAGGAGGAGCCGCCGGCGCTCGAGCCGTCGCGCCTCATCCCCCGCGCCGAGGAGGACATCATCGCGCGCGATGAGTCGGCCTAGCCACCGGCGTTGCTCTGTTTGAACGTGTGAGGGACGCGGAGTTGTGCTCCGCGTCCCTCGCGTTTTATATCCGGGTCCCCGACCGTACCGCGCTGGCGCATTTGATGTAGGGTGGCGGATGTAGGGTGGCGATAGCTGCAACGCGCCGACCGAGGATGATGACAGACCCTGCGCCCAACCCGTTGACGGCGTCTCGCCACCTGTGCTACGATGCGTATAGAACAAAAGTTCTATATGGTGGGATATGCGGGACGGGAGGTCGCGAGATGAATACGACGGTGGGCAAGCGCGTCAATCCGCTCAGCCGGCGGCCGCGCCAGCAGCGGCTCGTCGTGGCCGTGCGCGGCGCGGCCGGTACGGGCAAGAGCTACTTCGCGGCCAGCATGGCCGACGCGGGGCTCGGCCGCCTCTGCTATTTCGACACGGAGCGCAAGGCGCGCCTGCTGCCGGGCAGCGACGGCAGCAAGTACGACGCGCTCGAGGTGCAGCACCCCGACGAACTGCCTGAGTTCATCGACTGGGCGCTGGAATCGCCCGAGGGCCGGGAGCAGAACTACGGCTGCTACGCCCTCGATAGTTGGGCGATGTATTTCGGTCGTAAGCACCGCGAGACCGTGATGGCCGTGCGCGCGCGCAGCGGCGACCCGACGGCTCAGCCGGGGGCCGACGAGTTGGCCTCCGACCAGATCGTCTACCAGGAAGTGCTGCGCCGCCTCTGCGTCGATTCCGGCGCCTGTGTGGTCATCGTGGACCAGATCGGCGCGCGGGGCAAGGCCGAGCGCGAGGAGAACGAGATGGGTCGCGTGCTGCCCATGACGGTGAGCGGCCTGGAGTACTTCGTCGACGTGCTGCTGGAGGTGGAGTTGCGCATGGCTGGCCTCGACACGCGGCGCGTCTTCCGCGTCGTCAAGTCGAACAGCCCGGCCTTCCCCATCGGCCTGGAAATCGTCGACCCCGTCTTCGCCGACCTGCTGGGCCGCCTGCAGGGCGACGCGCCGGCCCCCGCGCGGCCGGCCCCGGCCGAGGATACCCCCGAGTGGCTGGAGGACGTGCCGTTCATGGTGGTCCGCCCGTCCGTCCTCACGCTGGACGAGCTCATCGCCAAGGCGCAGGAGGCCGGCTTCTCGCGCGCCAACCTCGTCACGGCTGCCGCGCATTACTGCGGCGGGAAGACCGACCTCGAACGCCTCTCCGCCGACGATGTCGCCGAACTCGACCGGCGTCTCTCCGCGCGCATCGACGCCGCGCGGACGGCGCCGCTGGCCGGCGAGGGTGACGAGGGCGGCGAGGGCGACCCCGCGGAAGCCGCGGGCGCGACGCGCGTTCGTAAGGCGCGCTAGGGCGGCGGAGTTGGGGCGCGCCCCCGGGGCTCCCCCGGGAGGCGCCTCCCCCCCAGACCCCCGCCACTCACGACGCGTGCGGGCGAACAGGTGCGGCCGCCCGATGATGCACAGACCTTGTAATTGCCCTTGACAAAGGCGCTAAAGGCCGGTATATTTCAGATATCAACCTTAGTTTGAAAGGAGGTGATGCCAATATGGGTAGTCATAGTTGCGGTAGCGTCATGAGCCTGGTTGGCGGATACATTATGAGTGAGGTTACTCATTCCTAATAGGGCTGCCTTCGGGCGCACCTATCATACACGGTAGGCTTGACCTATCGCAGCTTGGGGCGGAAAGCATGCTTCCCGCCCCTTTCTCTTTGTGTTCAAGTACAAGTACATGATAGTCTCCTCTTCCCCTTCGCCTTCTCCCCCGCTAGACTGGCGGCGTATCGCCGACGCCCGCGCGAACGCGCGCCTAGGTCACACTGTGGTGTACTACCCATCCATCGGCTCGACGAACATTGCAGCCCGCGCCCTCGCGCGTATGGGCGCCCGCGATGGGACAGTCGTGCTGGCCGACGAGCAGACGCAGGGGCGCGGCCGCCAGGGCCGGCGCTGGATCGCCCCGCCCCGTGCGGGCCTCGCCGCCTCGGCGTTGCTCCGTCTCACCGCCGATTTTCCCTTGCCCGCCCTCGTCATGGCCTCAGCCCTTGCCGCCAGCGACACCGTGCGCGCCGTCGTCGGACCGTCGCGCTGCACCCTCAAGTGGCCGAACGACGTGCTCGTCGACGAGGCTAAAGTGGGAGGTATCCTGCTCGAGCTCGACCAGGTCGGATCGTCGTGGGCGGTGGTGATCGGCATCGGCATCAACGTCAACGCCGCGCCGGATCTTCCCAATGTCTGCTCGCTGGCCGGTGCGACAGGTCGCCACATAGCGCGGGAGCCGCTGCTGCTCGATCTGCTGGAGGCGCTGGAGGCATACGTGGACCTCGCAGCGCGTGAGCCCGCGGCGGTGCTGCGTTTGTGGCGTGAGCGGTTGTCCACGATCGGGCGAGAGATTTCAGTGCGCGCGCCCGACAGCGTCTTCGAGGGGGTGGCTGCCGACGTCGACGCCGACGGCGCCCTGCTCGTGCGCTTACCTGATGGCACGCTCCGGCCCGTCCACGCGGGGGACGTGAGCCTGGGTAGCGGGTAGCGGGTAGCGGGTAGCTGATACTGATCCTCCGGCAGACCGGCCCTTGTGAACTACGGCGCGCTGTCGGTGTCGCGGGCGTCCGCCGCCGCGATCAGGCGCGCCAGGTCTCCCTCGCTCAACGCGCCGAACATGACCAGCTTGGCGATGGGCATGTCCGCCACGAACCCGTTGATCGAGTCGACGCTCCCGGACCCCTCGGCCGGCGGCGCAGCCTCGGCGCCGAAGAACTGTCGCTGCAGGGCGCCGATCACCGGCCGCAGGCTGTCGCGGGTGGCCGGGCGGGCCAGCCAGTCCCGCAGTGGGCTCAATCGCCCCAGCGGCGCCGGCCGGGCAGGGGTCCTGGTCAGCGTCACGCTCTCCCGCGCGCGGATGTCGCGCGAGGACGCGCCGACGAGGATGTCGAAGACCGAGCTCGTGGGCGCCCACGCGCCGGCCCGTGGGTCGTAGACGGCAAAGTCGCGCTCGTCCAGCGCGAAGCGCACCTCTGTCTCCTCTCCCGATTCCAGAGCAACCTTGGCGAACGCCTTGAGTTCCTTGTCCGGGCGTTGCAGACGCGGACGCCGCTCGCGCACGTAGAGTTGGACCACCTCTCGCCCGGCGCGCCCCCCCGTGTTGCGCACCGTGAGCGACACCGCGACCGTACGCCCCGCGCCGTCCCGCCCCGGCGCCGCCGGCTGCTCTACCGTCAGGTCGCTGTAGGAGAATGTGGTGTACGACAGGCCGTGGCCGAAGGGGAAGAGCGGGGCGATCCGCCGCGCGTCGTACCAGCGGTAGCCCGTGAAGAGGCCCTCGGCGAAGGGGACGCGGCCGGTCCCGTCGTCGGGGAAGCTCAGGTAGGCGGGCGTGTCCTCCAGCCGGGCGGGGAAGGTCTCCGCCAGCTTGCCGGAAGGGTTGACCCGCCCGAGCAGGACGTCGGCGATGGCCCCGCCCCCCGCCTGCCCGCCGAGCCAGCCCTCGACGAGGGCAGGCGACCGCTCGGCCCACGGCAGCGTCACCGCGCTCCCGTTGAGCAGGACCACCACCGCGCGCGGCTGCGCCTCCAGCACGGCCTCGACCAGCGCGGTGTGCCCCGGTGGCAGGTCGAGGCGCGCGCGGTCGGCCCCCTCCTCCTCGTAGGATCCTGGCAGCCCGACCACCACCACGGCCGTCCGCGCGCGCTGCGCCGCCTCCCGCGCCTCGTCGAGCAGCGCCGGGTCGGCCACGCCGTCCTCCCCGTAGCCCGCCGCATAGGTCACCCGCCCGGTCGGGCCGATTAGGGCGACCAGTTCGTCGTGAAGGGTTTCCGCCGGCCGCGTGGGCACGACCTGCGAACTGCCCGCGCCCTGGTAGCGCGGCTCCCGCGCGAAGAGGCCGATCACGGCCACCTCGGAGAGCGCGTCGCCTTCCAGCGGCAGCAGGGCGCCCTCATTCTTGAACAGCACCACACTCTCGCCCGCGGCGCGCCGCGCCAGGCGGTGGTGGGCGTCGAGATCAGCCGGGGCGCCCTGCCGGCGCGCGGCGCCGGCTTTGGAGATGAATACCAGCAGGGCGCACACGATCTCGTCCAGGCGTTCCTCGGCGAGGTGGCCCTCGCGCACCGCGGCGACGACCGCGTCCGCCGTCGGCGCGGAGGGCATCTGGAGGTGCAGTCCCGCCGCGACCCCGGCCGCGCGGTCGTTGACGGCGAACCAGTCGGATATGACGACGCCGCTGTAGCCCCACTCCCCCGCGACGATGTCGCGCAGGAGGCGCGGATGCTCGGCGCAGTAGGTTCCGTTGAGCCGGTTGTAGGCCGCCATGAGCGACCATGGAGCGGCTTTGGCGATGGCGATCTCGAACGGCCGCAGGTAGAGCTCGCGCAGGGCGCGCTCGTTCACCACCGAGTCGGTGATCATGCGGTCCGTTTCGCTCTCGTTGGCCACCAGGTGCTTGACACAGGCGCCCACGCCCTGTTCCTGCAGGCCAGTGACGAAGGCCGCGGCCAGCTCGCCGGAGAGGACGGGGTCCTCCGCGAAGTACTCGAAGTTGCGCCCACACAGGGGCGATCGCTTGAGGTTCACCCCGGGGCCGAGGACGACGTGTACCCCCTCCGCCTGGGCCTCTGACGCGATTGCCCCCGCCACCGCGCACACGAGGTCGACGTCCCAGGAGGCGCCCAGGGCCGACTCGGTGGGGAAGCAGGTGGCGGGCACGCTCGCGCCCAGCCCCATGTCCTCCACGCCGCGCGCCTTGCGCAGGCCGGTAGGGCCGTCGGAGAGCCAGACCGAGGGCACGCCGAGCCGCTCGATCGGCACGGTTGTCCAGGTGTCGCGCCCGACGGTCAGCGCCGCCTTCTCCTCCAGGGTCAGCTGGGCCAGCGTCTCCGCGACGCGGCTTGTCTTCGTCTGCGTCATCGTTCCCGTCCCTCCTAATCTATTCTATCCAGTCCTGTGGCCCGCGACGCCTCTGCTTAGCTCGTCGATCGGACTACGTTGCGACGGACGGCTCCCACGGGCGGCCGAGCGCGTCGAACACCCGGCGCCGGAAGGGCGCGTCGGTGATGGGCTGGTACAGCCGGGGCAGCGCGATCGCGGGGTCGGCCGAGGGAGTCTCCCGCCAGTGGCGGAAGAAGCGGCGCTCGTGCGCGTCGAGATCCGCCGTTTCGCCCGCCAGGTAGGCGTCGAGTACCACGCGCTCGGCCCCGCAGAACGAGTACGACCCGAAAGAGTTGGCCGCCCTGAATCTGCGCGCGTCGTCGACCACCGCGTCGACCAGCAGCGTGCTGTGTATGTCGGCGAAGAACACGTCGTACGCCGTGCCGGCGACCGTCTCACGCGCGTCGCCCTCGACCAGCATGATCTTGCGCAGCTCCGGGCGCGCCGCAAAGGCGTGTCGGAACCACTCTATCAGGTACGGATCGCTCTCGTAGACGTCGACTGCCCGGACGGCGCTCTTGGCGGCGACGCGCAGGGCGTAGTAGCCGAGCCCGAGCCCGGCCGTGCCGACCCGCCCGTGCGCGCGGTCGATGGGTACGGCCAGGGCCTGTACGATCATCGGCGTCAGGCTCATGCTCAATCGGCCGTCGATGGAGAGGACGGGTACCTCGGGGGTCTCTTGGCGTATGTTGACGTTGAGGTAGTCGTCCAGGATCTCGCCACCCAGCCGCACGCGCCGCACCGCGACGGGCCCGGCATCCTCCTCGCCCGGCAGCCCGTAGAACCACAGCTCACGCATCAGGTACGCGTGCGTGAAGGGATTCCTACTCATCTCCCGGCTGATTCCATGGCGCAGACCACGGCGAGTGGCACGGCGAGTGGCGACGTAGCGAGTTTACCCATCAAGCGCCACGCCCATCGCCCAGGTCGGGGAGATGGACCTCCTTCAGGGAGGCGAGCTCGGCCCTGAACTCCGCCTCCAGCGCCCTTTTGCGCGCGAGCGGCAGGAAGCTGTGGCGCACGCCGTTGAGCAGGATCTCGTCGGCGGCGGCCACGTCGAAGCCAAAGGGGTCGCCGAGCAGCGCGACCTCGTCGGCGAGCGTGGTGTTGAACAGCGGCGGGTCGTCGGAGTTGACCGTGAGCGTCACCCCGGCCGCGTGGAGCTGCGGCAGGGGATGCGCGGCCAGATCGGGGTAGACGCCGAGCCGCACGTTGCTCGTGGGGCAGACTTCCAGCGGGACGCCGCGCTCCGCGAGATGGGCCACCAGCGCCTCGTTCTCGATCGCGCGCACGCCGTGTCCGATGCGCTCGGCCCCCAGCGCCCGCAGCGCGCCCCACACGCTCTCCGGCCCCACGGTCTCGCCGGCGTGGATCGTGCTGCGCAGGCCGGCGGCCAGTGCGCGCTCGAAGTAGGGTGCGAAGCTCTCTGACGGGCGACTGCCCTCGATGCCGGCCAGACCCAGCGCCACCACACCGTCGCCCCTGCCCTCGAGCGCCACGCCGAGGGTGTAGTCGGCGAAGGCCCTGTTGCGCTCGTCGGGGTCCACGTCGCGCACGATGTCGAAGACCCAGGCGATTTCCACGCCGAAGTCTGCGCGCGCTCGCGCCCGGCCGCGCGTAAGCCCGTCGAAGTAGGCCTCGTGCGGCACGCCGAAGCCGTGGTGCGTCCCCGGCGTGAAGGTCACCTCGGCGTAGCGCGCGTTCTGCCGCGCCATCTCGGCCCCGAATTCGTAGGCGACCAGCTCGTAGTCCTCGGCCATCCTGAGGCAGCGCGTGATGGCCACGTAGATCTCCACGAAGTGCGGGAAGTCGCGGTAGATGAACCAGTCGCGCAGACCGGCCACGCTGCCGGCGGGCAGGCGCACGCCGTTGCGCGCGGCCAGCGTCAGCAGCGTTTCGGGTTGGATCGACCCTTCCAGGTGCGCGTGCAGCTCCGCCTTGGGCGCCGCGCGCAGGTAGCTGTCGAGAGACAAAAGGTACTCCATTCAACGTCAGGTTTCGTTAGTTACTTTGCAGCAGGCGCGCGGTTGATCAGCGCGATGCCGGCCGCCACCGCCGTGAGCCCGAGCAGGTCGCGCGGGCCGACCGGCTCGCCGAGCAGCAGCGCGGCCAACCCCAGCCCGAAGATAGGCGTCAGGAAGTAGTAGGCGCTCGCCACGCTGGCCTCGCCGCGCTCGAGCAGCCAGAACCACAGCAGCGACGCCCCGATGCTGATGACCACGACGAGATACAGGAAGGACAGGGCCAGCGGCGCGTCGACGCGCACCCGCTCGGGGTGCTCGGCGAGCAGCGCGGGCACGGCCAGGGCGAGGCCGGCGGTGGCGAGCTGCACGGCGTTGACGACCAACGGGTGATCGCGCGGCGGGCGTCGCTTGTACAGCACGGTCGCGCCGACGAGGCAAACGACCCCCGCGCAGGCCAGGAGGATGCCGGCCGGGGTATCGGCCTCGCCGCGCACGTCGAGCCGCGCGCCGACCACGAAGACCACGCCGCCGAAGCCGAGCGCCAGCCCGAGCAGGCGCGCGCGCGTGAGCCGCTCGCCGAGCAGGCGCGGGGCCAGCAGCGTGAGCAGGAGCGGGTTGGTCGCCGCGATGATCGTGGCCATCCCGGCGGAGAGGTGGCGCAGCGCCTCGTACGAGCAGCCCAGGTAGAGGCCGGAGTTGAGCAGCCCAAAGAGCGCCAGCAGTGCCCAGTCGCGCCGCCCCCGCGGCAAGGAGAGCCCGCGCGCCCGGGCCAGCCCTGCCAGGAGCGCCGCCGCGACGAGGAAGCGCACGGCCAGCAGGGTCAGCGGGGGGCTGTGCGTCACACCCACCTTGGTGGCGATGAAGGCCGAGCTCCACAGCAAAATGTAGAGCAGCGCCACGCCCGTCACGACCGCGCCGCGCCCGCCGCGCGCGGATACGGCCATCCTCACGCCGACCACTCTTCCCGACGCCATCCCATCCCGTGCCCCCTCGCCCCCTCGCCGCGCCCGCAACCCTTCGTGCGCCGGCGCGCAATTACCCGGCCATCCCCTGCTGCCGGCCATCCCCTGCTGCCGGCCATCCCCTGCTGGTAGTATCGCCGATGCGCGCCGGGATGCGCACTGGGATGCACGGTCTGTGAATTGTCGGGGAGCTGAGCCCGTTTGCCCGTATGCCTCATGGTTGGCGGGGGTCTGGGGGGAGGCATCTCCCCAGGTTCCCCCGGAGGGGGCGGAGGGGGCGAGAAGGGGCTTGGGCGACTTTTCACAGACCCTGCGCCGGGATGCGCGCCGGTTGCCTATCGCATAGCAGTCGCTGTATAATCTTGCAGACGTCACAGATGACGCGACGTACGGTTCCTGTGGGGCCGTGAAGCTGTAGGATGCCGATGATAACTCACGACTACGCCGATGTGAACGGGGTGCGACTGCACTACGCGGCGTCCGGCCCGGGGAACGTCGGCGCGCTTGTGCTGTTCCTGCACGGTTTCCCCGAGTTCTGGTACGCCTGGAAAGATCAGCTCGCCGCCTTCGGGCGGGACCACCGGGCCGTGGCTCCCGACCTGCGCGGCTACAACCTGTCGTCGAAGCCGCCCGAGGTGGCCGCGTACCGCATGGCGCGGCTCGTCGAGGACGTGCGCGCGCTGGCCGCGCGCCTTGCGCCTGCGGGGGACGGGCAGCCCGAGCGTTTCATCCTGGTGGGGCACGACTGGGGGGGCGCGGTGGCGTGGGCCTTTGCGCTCTCTCACCCCGCGCTGCTGGAGAGGCTCGTCATCATAAACGCGCCGCACCCGGCCATCTTCGCGCGCGAGCTGCGCGCGAACCCGGCGCAGCAAGAGGCCAGTCGCTATATGCTCGACTTCCGCGCGCCCGACGCCGAAGGGGTCTTGGCCGCCGGCGGCTACGCCATGCTCCTCGGCCTGATGCGGGGGCGGGGGCGGCATCGAGACTTCCTGACCGGCGAAGACCGTCGCGCCTACGTCGAGGCGTGGTCGCAGCCCGGCGCGCTGACCGGCGGACTCAACTACTACCGCGCCACCTCCGCCGCGCCGCCCGCGGCGGGCGAGGCGGGCGAGGCGACGGGTCCTGGTTCATCGCTCGACCCCGCGGCGATGGTCGTGCGCGCGCCCACGTTGGTAATCTGGGGCGAGCAAGACCGCGCGCTGCTCACCGGCAACCTGGAGGGGCTGGACCGCTTCGTCCCCGACCTGACGATCCGGCGCGTCCCCGACGCCTCGCACTGGATCGTCCACGAGCAGCCCGCGCTCGTCGAGTCCGCGATACGGGCGTTCATCGGGTAGTGCCCTGACCCTGGTCGTGAAGGGAAGGGTCTTTAGAAGACCCGGCCCGATACGTCCAGGAACGTGCTGTAGAGGAGCGCGGAGCCGTCGGGGCTGAGCACGCTCAGGGTGGCGTCGCGCGCGTCGGTGCTGTCGCCGCCCTGAAAGGTCGCCTGGTAGGCGTTGGCGGTGGTGGGGTAGGGCGCCGTAGAGGGTGTCCCACATCGTGGCCGTGGTGCCGGCGATGTAGGCTCGCCCCACGAGTCCAGGGCAATGGCAATGGAGGGTAGCGGCTATCCAAGGCGCGTGGCGTCAAGGGTGGTCACATGGTTGTCGGTCAGGACGATGAGGTGGTGTAGGCGCGCGTCGATGGCGAGCCCGAAGTTGGGGCCGGCGGCGACGGTGTCGGTCAAGGCGATGTCCTTGATGACAGCCCCGGTCTTGGCGTCGAGCACCGCGAGCGCGCCCGGTCCGTCGATCTCGTTGTCCCGCCCGAACGGGCTCGACAGCAGCACGTACACGCGGCCCTGCCTTTCGTCGACCACGGGTTGAGCCGTGGACGTGGACGACGATGTGAGCATATTCGGGTGTGTGCGGCGTAGCAGAGCACCCGTGTGTGCGTCCAGTACGTCCACGCCGATGTCGAAATTGTTTGAATTGGTGATGACAAAGACGCGAGCCGTTCGAGCGTCGACGACAGCCCCGTCCGCGCTGTTCGCGCCCTGGTACGCGTGCACGCGCACACTGGTGCGCCCGTCCAGTACGCAGACGCCGTCGCCCCCCAAGACAAACGCCCGGCCAGCGACGGCGACGACACCTGCGGGCTTGTAGCAGGCTGTGTGGACCGTGCGCCGAAGCGTTCCTGCGCCGGCGTCGAGGATACTCAGGCTATGGGCCGACTTGTCCGTCACGAAGACGAGACCGGAGTCGCGGTCTACGGCGATGCCGCCTGGATCGGCCCCGGCGCGCACCACGACGCGGTGGACGGCGGCGGTACGCGTGTCGAACAAGCTCACCCCTCCCGCCCCGGTCTTAGGGTCGTCCGCGGTGGCGATAAACAGGTTGCCCGCTCGTTCCGCAAGCGCGAGGGCGCGCGGTCGCCCGGCCACGATGATCGTGCGCAGGAGGGCGCCGGTGCGCGCGTCGAGCACAGCGAGGCGACTTGTGTCGTCGATCGCCACGTAGACGCGGCTCGCCGCGTCGTCGACGGCGACAGCGCCTGGCCCGCCAGGCGCCCCGCCGATGTCGACGGTGCGGAGGAGGGCGCCGGTCGCGGTATCCACCACGCTCACACCGTCGGCGGAGTCGATGAATGCGTGACTTGTCCGCTCGTCGACGGCCGCCGCATAACCGACGATGGGCAACGTGCGCGGGAGGGACGGCCTAACCGGGCGTGCGGGCGGCGTGGCTGGGGCGGGGGACGTGCCCATCCCGAAGCTCGGCGTGAGCACGATCGCGGTGTCATTGACGCGGTTCAGGGCGACAGCGGCACCCGTCCTCCCGTTTAGGACGATCAGATCGGCGCTAACCTGAACGCTCTGTCGCACCAACCCACTATGCCCCTCACGCACGACAATAGCGCCCGGACCTACCTGCCCGCCGGGCTTGTACGCCCCGGCCACGGCATCGAACACGCGCCCCGTCCGCTCGTCGACCGCCCGAACGACACTCGCCTGTCCACTTTCGGCGATGGTGCGCACGAGTGCGCCCGTGGTTGCGTCGAGCACGCCGAACAGCCCGACGTTGCCACTGTCCGCGGTCGTCGTCAGAAAGACGCGTCCCGTCGACTCGACACTTGTGAGTATCCCGCCAGCCGTACCTGGGCTGCTCGCTATGCCGAGGACAGCACCGCTGCGCGCGTCAAGCATCAAGACACTTTTTCCGGCCGAAACGAACACATGGCTCGTGCGCTCGTTGACGACGACGCTAGTAACCTGGACGCCCGTCGTGACCGTGCGCAAGACGCGCCCGTCCCGTGCGTCGAGCATGCGCACATTGCTACCGCTTGCCACGAAGACATGCCCAGCACGCCCATCCGCGGCCATCGTTCCGTCCCCTTGGGCGGTCGATCCCAGCGCGACCGTGCGCACCACGGCTCCATTGCTCGTGTCGAGCACGCTCACATAGCCCTTAGAATCGAGGTCGATCGTGGTTACGAAGAGGCGTCCCCGCGCCTCATCGAGCGCCAGCCCGCTCGGCCCCTCGGAATCCCCTGTGGCAATGGCCAAGGTGTGCAACACCCGCCCCGTTACCGTGTCGATCATAGCGACGCGTCCGTGTCCGTCCGCGTTTGTGGTTAGCGCGAAGAAGTGGCCCCGACGCTCATCCAAGGCGATGGGACGCGGGGTCAGCCCCACCGCCGCCGAGTTCAGGATGTGCCCGTCGCGCGCGGAGAGGATGCTCACGCGGCCGGGCGACCCCTGTCCGGGGTCGGTCAGAACGAGGGCGCGTCCCCGCGCCTCGTCCACGTCGATGCCTGAGACGCCTCCCTGAACGGCGGGGCCGGAGGTCACGCTCCGCACGACCGCTCCCGTCGCCGTGTCGAGCACGCTGATTTGACTCGTCGTCGCATCGGACCCGACAGCGAACGTCCGTCCCGTGCGCCCGTCCATGGCAACCGCGAACGCGACGCTTTGAGAATCGGCGGATGGGCCGAGTGGCACAACCGCGACAATAGGATCGGGCGCCTCGACACGGCGCGCTATACGCGGCGATCCACCGAGCACCATCGCCAGGAGCAGGAGTCTGCTCATCCTATGGATCATGCCCGCCAATCCATCAAGCTCCCCCCTCGCGCGTCGTGGAGGCGCGCCCGGCCACCATCCTCATCTGGCCGCGCCGCCACTGTTACATATCGAGATTGGACAAGGGCTCCGAGGTAGGTGACGCCGCCCCCCCTCGTACGGCATTGTAAGCGATTCGGTCGGCCCTGGCTAGCTATCCTTACACCCAAGCGCCCCAACCATCGCGCTATGATATGGCTCCGGCTAAAGTGATGTCAGGGACGACCGATCAGGGTCGGGCCGACGACCGGCAGACTGCTAGTCGAGGCTCGCAGCACGGAGGTTAACAGCTTGATGCAACCGGGTCCTCCGTGCGGCCCGTTTTCCGCGCTGAACCCGGTGTCGGCATCCATCGTATCCTGCGTCGCGCGCCTACCGTTTACAACGTAGATGCCCCCTTGGCCGCCCGAACCGCCCACAACTGACATACTCCCTTGCAGTTGCACCTCTTTCGCAACGACGAATATCCCACCCCCGAAGCCACCACCGGCGCCGGCCCACGGGCCGAGATATCCGTGAATATAGGCCGTCGCAACCTGTCCACCGCCCCCGTTTCCCCCGTCGGCGGATAGCATGCCAGCTATAAGGATGCGAGCGCCTTGTAACGTCACGGAGCCCCCTCCATTGCCTGGAGATGGCGTTACAGGGGCATCACTCGAGGGGGCGCCGGATGCGAGTGTGCTGTCGCTAGGCGCGCCGGGGACGCCACTGTGCGGGGCAACAGTCGCCGCGCATAATCCCGCGCTCTCGTACCGTCCATCCTGCCGACGGCCATTAGTAGATTCTACGGTACCGTCCGCTACGATGTTGCCGCCGCGCTCGACCAAGATCGTCTGCGCTTGCAGGGTGAACCGCGGCCCGGCTTGGAGAATGCCGCCCTTATAGACGCATACATGCCGGTAGCGATGAAACCCACGTAACGTGATAGCGCGGCCGGCGGTCACGCGTAGATCGCCCCCTCCGCATCGCATACCTCGCTCAAATACGCCGAGGGGCTGTGAGGGTAAACGCAGTGGCGCTATGCCAATCGCCGTCACAACAGGAGGTGGGAGGTGGGGTAATAGAGCTTGTTGCGCCCGTGTGAGGGCCATGATAGACGTGCGACCGGCGCCGCCCGCTTTGCCAGCCGGATATCGGCCTCTGACACCAGCTTGCCCTCCACTACCCCCCGAGACACTGACGTAAGCGCTCACGCGAGAAGGCATGAGCCGCCCCATCCGCAGGGTCACGTCGCCGCCGTCGCCGCCGTCGCCGCCAGGGCTGGCGACTGCGGGATCGCTCGAATGTCCTGGCGTACCACTGCCGTAATAACCCAAACCACCGTCGCCGCCCCGCGCGTAAAGGGGACCGGCGAGGAGCAGATTAGAGACATCTAGTGTCAGATGCCCGCCGCGCCCGCCGCGCCCGCCGCCGCCGTCAGGCTCACCACAGCCGAACCCGTTGAGCCCTCCCCCTCCGTCAGCGGAGATGGGGCCGCGCACAATAGCTTCCTGCGCGAGGATGTGCAATGAGGCGCCACTGGCGCCATCAGACTCGATTGAGCTCTGATCGCCGCATTCGTCGGGCATTCCGCCGCCGGGTACACCATCAGCAGAGACGTACCCTGTTGGGGCAACGTAAAGCACCCCGACACGTAAGACGCCGGAAGCGCGCAACACCCCGCCATCTACCACACAAACCCGATCAAACGTCCGTGTGCCGGTGATCGTCGTCTTGCCACCGTCCACAACAAGGTCACGCGGACCGTCACAAACTGGCGGCGTCAAAGCGCTGGCAGCGCCATAGGTGGACGGGACGCCGCCGGCTACGCGAGGAGCATCGGTCTGCACCGGGGCGACCGCAGTGAGCGATAGGCAGGCGAGCATAAGGGCTATGCGTCCGAGCGGTGACCACACGCCCCTTCTGATACACGCACTGAATATTAAGCGGCGCCCCACAACTCACCTCAGTATTTTCGTTCAATAGCAATACTGATTGATGAGTTGGTTGTACAACTCATTCAGCATGCTTTTATGGACGCGACAGCGGTTGAGATAGTCCGGATTCGACGGATTCGGCGTGCCGCCGCCAAGACGCTTTCCATTGCCACTACTGGTGTATAGCACTAACAACTGATCCGGTGAGCCGGCAGCGGCTTTTTCGGCGCCTCGGTACCACGCGACGCGCAACGGGCTGTTAGACGGATGAGTAATGTCAAACTGAGGGTGATCGTACAGCCAGGTGAACAGATCGGCGAGGTAGGCGCCGGAGCAGCCTGTTGGGTTGCCGCAAGCTTGCCCCGGACCTTGCGTGAGGAGTTGTGGGAAATCGCTCCAGTTATCTTCTGTGAAGATAAGCGGAAGATGTTGGTTGCGGATTCGCTTGTCGCTCGTCCATAGCCTTGTCATAAACAACAGATCGCGACAGACGCCGGGGTAAGTGTTGTAGTCCGCATAAGGGCCATTAGCGCCAAGAACTACAGCGGGGTACATGTGGTAATAATTTGTCCAGTACGTGGTACGTGGATGAGGATCTGTCCTGAAGTACGTGCTGTAATTGTACGGATGCACGGCGAAACCCAGATTAGCCGCGCTTACTCCCTGAGCTGTTGCGGAAATAATCGCCTGTACCGCGACATCCTCGTTGTAGCCTCCTCCATCTGGGTCTTGGAAAGAGGTCTTCGGATTTTGGCACATTCCTGTCTTCTGTGCCGTCGGCTCAATCATGCCGGCAGTGAGAACACGGTAGTTGAGAGCTCTCGGATCGAACATACCACCAATGGCAGCACTTATCCCTTTAGCTGCTGCCGCGAACACCAAGGGGTAGTTATTGGCCTTATAATTGCCAAAGCCGCCATAGTAGATCTGGTTGTGGATGTTCTGTTCGTTGCCTATCTCGAAGTACATAAACTTATACGGTAACGGACCGTTGTATCCGGAGGGAAGGGATCGGGGAATCAGGGGGGCTAAGGGTACCAGAACTGTATTGACGAAATTGTTTATCTCGCTTTTCCAATTGTCCTGGTAACCACTCACACCTGAGCCAAGCAATTGGCATTGGGAGTTCATCTGAGACGTGTCCCCCGCCGGGTCCGGCAAGAGGAAATTGATGATGGGGACGACGTTCGACTTGAATGCCTCGGTTAGGATGTTGGAGATGCTATCGTTCCCGTTGATGTTAGCCGACTCGCGTCCGTGAGCGATCTGTTTACCGAAGCTGTTCCAGTAGGTCGGACCCGGAACTGTACTCGTGCAGGACATCTGCACACCGATGCGGATCAATGAGCCCGCTAAGTCTTTCCTCACCGCGCCCACCCGTGTGTCGCCGCCACAGGCAATAGACCTTTTGCCACATGAAAGCGCTTTTATTGTGGAGCCTGGGATCGGACCTGAGCTTACGGCTGTCGAATCCGCGCTCACGAACGATCCTGATACCCCGTAGATGTTGGTGGCGCGGTCGACGTAGTAGGGCGGGTGGGGCCGGCGCGCTGTCGCGTAGGTGATGTCCAGGTACGGCGCTGTTGTCGCGGCATCGACCCCTGCCCCCAACGGTGAGGCGAAGCGCGCCGGGGCGCCGCCGCTCATGAGGGTCAGGCCGGCGTTCGTCGAGTTGTCCTGCACCCACCCCTGGACCAGGCTCGTCACGTCCCAACTCTGCCAGTGCCCGTCACTCCCCGCCTGCGCGAGGCCCGTCGTGCCCGTCATGACCAGGGGAGCGGTATTCCAGCTCGGCGCCACCGACGGATCGCCGTCGGGGGGCGGCGGGGCGTTCTGATAGACCTGCACGCCCGTCGCGGTCAGCTGAGCCGGTGTGTACAGGCGCAGGCTCGCCGACACGATGGACGTATCGTCGGGCAGGGCCGAGAGGTCGTAGTACGCCTGCCCGTTGTAGGCGCAGCCGTTCGTGGCACCAACGACCATCTCTGTCTGCGGTGCCACTTGGCTGGGCGCGCAACTGTTGGTCGTGCCGAAGAGCGTGGTGTTCGCGGCCGAGTAGGCCGTGGCGATGGGCAGGTCCAGGCTGACCGGGAAGGTACGGCCGGGGGCGTTGAGCCACGCCGGGTCGACACTGAGCGCCAGCTGTTGCGTGCCCGCAGCGGGCGAGGTGAGCGTGGTGGTGGCGGGGCCGGTGCTCACGGGGGCGGTAACGGCCGTGCTGCTATCGACCAGCAGCGGGGCCTGCACAATATACTCCGTCTGCGTGGTTGTGTACGGGATGGTCCCGTCGTCGTTGACGCCGGTGATGGCCTGGGTTGCCCGGATCGTGCCATCTCCATTCTGCATCCATTGAATAGTTGGGGCTGAGCCTAGGGTCAGCAGGAACGGCCCGCGCTCGGCGGCGCTGTGTAGGACGACGCGCGCATCGAGACCTGAGGCCGTAGAGCGCAAGGAAAGGTCGCTCGTGGTCGGTACGGGAGTGCTGTTCGAGGGCTCAACTGCGGCGTAGGTCACGGCATTGCTACGAACCTGCCCTGACGCGGGGGTCTGCGCGGGTGCCGTAGTCGTCAGGCCCACGCTCAACGTGACCCCGTCCTCGCTGGTCAGCGCCGCCAGTGTCGTCCCCGCGCCGGCCGTGGACAGGCCGCCGCTATTCGAGGCAATAGTCTCGGTAAACGGCAGGTTAGCCGGGGCGAGCGTATTCTGCGTGGCGGCGGCTAGGCTCGGGTCGCGCCACTGCCACTGCGTGGCGTCGGGGATGCCAATGGGGCCGTTGTAGAATTGCAGGTGGACGGTCCCGTTGCTGCCTTGCGTGTAGTGCGCGGTGTGCGTGTCCAGGTTGGCGAGGTCGGCCCCCACCACCGGGGAGGTGGCGGCGGGCGTGCCGCTGATGTCGACGGTGTCGAAGGTAGCGACGCTCGTGGCATTGGCATCATAAGCGTCTGCGGCGAGGCCCAATTCGGCTGTAGCGGGCATCGCGCCGATGCTCACGCTCGAATTGGCGACGGGGAGCCAGGTGGCGTCGTCGCTGGAGGTATAGGCCGTGAAGGTGTTGCCGGTGCGCGCGATCTGCAGGTAGGCGGGCAAGGGCGCCGTGCCGCTCGTCGCCACGGTCGTGCTACTCCCGCCCGCCGTCGTGCGCGCCTGCACGACGAGTCCGTTGTTCGCCGTCATGCTCAACATGACGTAGGGCGCGCCGGGGGCGCCGCTGGCGCGGTACATCAGGCCCGTCCTGGCCTGCGTGCCCGTATCCACCTGGGACGACAGCCGCGCGCTCAGGCTACCGTCGCCGGCGATATTCTGCCAGGCGAAGTGGAATCGATCCTGGGTCGCACCGGCGCCAACACCCGTGCCCACACCACGGAGCGAGAAGATGCCGTTGTCTAGGTACTGACCGCCCGGCACAGGAGGAGCGTTGATGTCGCCGCAACTCCACACGTCGGGGCACTGGTCGACGCGCACGAAGTCGAAGGTGGCCGCGCTCGTCGCGCCGGCGTTGTGCGCGGTGACGGCCGGGCCGGCCAGGATGTCGCCCGCGAGGCTGCCGATGGTCACCTGAGAGCCGGGGACGAGCGTCCAGTTGACGTTGTCGTGCGAGGTGTAGGCCGTGAAGGTCGTGCCCACGCGGTCGGCGCGCAGGTAGACCGGCGTGCTGTCGGCGAGGTAGGACACCGGCCACTGCGCGCTGGCTCCCTGCCCGTCGCGGTACTGCACGTTGACGCCGTTGCCTGGCGTGAGCATGACGAAGTAGTAGGGCGCGCCGGGGTCCGCGCTCGCGCGCAGCATCACGCCCGCCTTGGCCCAGCCGTCGGTGTTCTGCTGCGCGGAGATGCGCGCGCTCACGGAGCTGTCGCCCGCGAGCGTGGTGTCTACATAGTGGAACTGGTCGCTCGTGCCCCAAACGTCCGCGCCGCCGCCGGTGACGGGAAAGTTGACCAAGGATTCGAGCGACTGGTCGTCGCGTACGATCTGGCTGCCGGCCTGCGCCGGGCTACCGATGTCCTGGCAGGACCAGGCGGTCGGGGAGGAGGTGATGGTCACCTTGTCGAAGGTAGCCGTGCTCGCGGCGCTCGTGGTGAAGGAGTCGACGGCGAGGCCGGCCAGGGCCGTCAGAGGCATCGAGTCTATGCGCACGGTCGAGTTGGGCAGGCTGGTCCAGGTCTGCCCGTCGCTCGACGTGTCGGCCGCGAACTGATTGCCCGCGCGCCGCACGCGCACGTAGAGCGGCGCCGTCACCAGAAAGTCGGCGAGGTCCTGGGCCACGCCCCCCGGCGCCGAGCGGTACTGCACCTGCAGCGTGCCGCCGTTATAGGGCGTGAGTGCGACGAAGTAGTAGGGGGCGGCGGGGTCCTCGCTGGCGCGGTACATCACGCCGGCCTTGGCGAATTGACCCGTGTTGTCCTGAGTCAGGATGCACGCGCTGATCGAGCCGTCGCCGGCGGCGTCCTGCGCCACGAAGTGGAAGTGGTCGCTGGTTCCCCAAATGTCCGCGCCGGAGCCGGTCACGGACCACGTGCCCTTGGCGCGGTTGCCGCTGTAGAGTTGATCGCCGGAGAGGGCGGGGGCGCCGATGTCGGCGCAGTCCTCGCCGGAGGGGCAGGTGGGCGTGGTGATGAACTTGGCGACGTAGGCGTCGAAGGCGCCCGCGTTAGCCGGCTGCTGCGTCCCGGCCGCGCCGGGCAGGTCGGTGGCCTGGCCGTCCTTGGCCACGGCGTAGCCCTCGGTCTCGCCGGTGCCGCCGTGCAGGTAGCTGCTGTAGCCGAGCAAGCCCGGCCTCGTCGCGCTCGACGCGAGCCCCGTCACGAAGCCATTGTAGAGGCCGCTGGTGGTGGACTGGAGGGCGTCGGGGGTGGTGGGGAAGTCGGGCGAGGTGGTCTGGCCGGCGATGGCGGCGCTGCCGCGCGTTGCGATGTCCGAGAGCTGCGGCCATGCCACGAAGGGCTGTATTCGTTGCATAGTAGCGTCGGCCGTTGGGCATATGGTAGCACGATAGCGGCGCGTGATCAAGGGGCGACACATCATTGCCGAGGGGTACGCCGAACACCCGCGTGCGTGGGGCGTGGGCGTACCCCCGAGGACCGCGGCGGCTCGCCGCGCTGCCCAGTAGACACGTTGCCGGCCAATAATGCACGAGCGCCGGCGCCTATCGACCTACTTGGGCAGCGAGATGAGCCGGGCGCTGGTGTCGAGGTTGTGCGTGCCCGGGTCGTAGAGGCCGAGGCCAGTGGGCTGCCAGTTGATGGCCGCGGGGACCTTGCCCCTGGGCATCGCGAACGCCAGGTCGGCGTTGACGACGCTGCCTTTCTTGAGCTTGCCGGTGCTCAAGGGCTGCGCGAGATTGTCGTCGAACGCGGTATCCTGCCCGTAGAGGCGCGCCCCGGCGTCGACGGCGATAAAGTCGTTGGGGTTGTACGCGTACGAATACTTGCCGGTGTCGCGCATGGTGACGTGGACCGTCTGAAAGACATAGCCCGGCTTTAGGAAGGAGCCGGAGCTGGCCTTATCGCTCTTGGGGGCGCCGAAGGTGATCGTCACGCCGTAGAGCGTGTAGGGATTGTTGGCCCCGTCGGGGCAGCGCGCCCCCGCCCCTGCCGCGACGCGCGGCGCAGGCGCCGCGTTGGCCGCGCGCATCTGCGCCCCGCTCACGAGGCCGACACCCAGACACACCACGCCCGTGAAAACTGCTGTCTTGTTCATGCGTTGCTCTCCTGTACCTACAGTAGACGATTCGCGCGCGCCGCGCCCCACAATAGTAGCCACAATCGGGGGACGTGCCAAGGCAGGGACGTGGGGCGTGACGCGTGGCGCGCGGCGCGTGACGCGTGGCGCACAACAGGCGGGGCCGCGGCTGGAGTTGCGGGACTATTCGAAGGAGGGCGGTATGTTCGCCGAGGGCAGCGTCTACAGCGAGCCGCGCGAGGACGACGGGGTGCGGTGCCTGGTGATGCGCCGGTGGCCGCGCGGGGTCGTCTACGAGCGGGTCGACGTGTGGCTCAAGGAACTGGGGCCGACGACCGCGCAGTTGCATGGATTGGAGAGTGGCGGCCTGAATTGGGCCACCTTCGCCGCCGCCTATCTGAAAGGCCTGGAGACGCGCCCCGAGGCGCGAAACGCGCTCGAACAACTGCGCGCCCTCGAGTCGAGCAGCGGCAAGATTACCCTGTTGTGCCACGAGGCCGGCCCGCCGTGCCATCGCTATCTGCTGTTAGACTACCTCGTCGGCACGCTGTCGTTGTCGTAGACCGCTCACGCCGCTCACGCCGCTCACGCCACCCCTTGCCCGAGGTCCTGCGCAGGGGCGAACTGCGCCAGGAAGGGGTCGACCGCGGCCGGCGCGGCCCCGCGCTTGAGCAGATCGTCGCGCGTGGC
>JAABVA010001092.1_pt1 | contig 29954 bp, 30 predicted proteins | sample 5560331 | NCBI WGS metagenome assembly JAABVA01 (sample SAMN12812661, study PRJNA571458) | rock metagenome | isolation source: Antarctica rocks | place: Antarctica: Victoria Land, Mt New Zealand sud | collected 2016-01-07 | reverse complement strand
CGGATGGGTCCGAGTCATCTGGGCCTGTTGGACCACCGACACCATCTACGACCCCTCACGACACCGCGGCCAACAGCTTCTCGCGGCGGTGAGTTGACCTAGAGAGCTTAAACGACTGCTCGCCCGCGAGATCTGGACCCTGATGAAGCCCTTCCGCGAAGCCTCCACCACGACCACGATGGCTGCTTGACAGCTATAGGAGCATCAACGCCGCCACGGAGTCGTTCTTCTCCACCCTGGAACACGAAGTGCTGTCCCGGCACCACTTCGCGACCAAGGCCGAAGCCCGCACCGTCGTGCTCACCTGGTGCCACGAGTTCTACACATCACACGTCGGCACAGCTCGGCGACGATGCTCGCGCCCGACGACTACGAACACGCCGCTGCCCGGCCCGGCCAGAACCAGCAGGGGGCAGCCTGATGGCCATCCCAACCCCGTCGAGTGACGTTTGCGTGACGGCACCAACCTGCCTGGCGTGCGGTGAACACCTGCTCACCGGGCCGCGGTCGCCACGCTTCTGCTCGCCGGCCTGCCCGCAAGCGGCCTACCGCCGCCGGGCGGGTCACGGCTGCAGGGCACCGTCTACCAGTGCCCGGAGTGTGAGAGCCGCTACCTGAGCGAGCAGTAATGCCCAAACTGCGCACGACCCTGCCGACGCCTCGGCGCCGGCGGCACCTGCCCAAGCTGCGAGGACGTGATCACCGTCGCCGAACTGACCGTTGATCGGTCAGTTCGGCGACCGATCAACCCCCGCAGTGAGCTAACCTGGGCACGTGATCAGCAACCCCACCCACCACTGAGAAGGCCTCCACGATTCGAGGGGAAGCTCATCGTCATCAAGCTGCTGAACTGGCTCACCGCCCGCCACACACCGCTCGGGGCGCTGTCCCCGGCCGACCTCGACCAGTGGCAAGCCACCGGAACGAGCACCCGCGAGCTCGCCGGCCGCCGCTTCCTGCGATGGGCCATCAAGGCCCGACTGGTCGACGGATCGCTGACGATGACACCACACCGCCGAGGAACGAGTCCGCGGCTGTCGGGAGACCGGGGCCGCCGAGGTTGGCGTGTGGTGCCATCGCAGGGTAAAATTTGACACCACATGGTCCGGAACGACCTGAGTCAGGGATGTTGATCGGCGCGACTCCCAACGACCTACTCGTCGCTCACGAACACCTGGCAGTAGCAGTACCTGTACCCAGTCCATACCGAAGGGACCTTCATGCTGGAATCCGGGGCAGATGCGCCAACGTTCACGCTATCCGACCAATCGGGCTCAGAGGTCGATCTCGCGGGATACCGCGGCCGGTGGATGCTGCTGTGGTGGTACCCGGAAGCCGGCAGCAGCGGGTGCAGCGCCCAAGTTGCTTCGCTGCGGTCGGCGCGCGACCTTCTCGATGCCGCCTCCCTTGCGGTCGTCGGTATCTCCTACAACTCCGTCGAGCAGAACAACGCCTTCTCCTGCGACTACGACTTGGGGTTCCCGCTGCTGTCGGACCCGAACCAGGTGTGCGCCGAAGCGTACGGCGTGCGCCGGGAACCCGGTGAGCCGTACGCCGACAAGCCGCACCGGATGTCGTTCTTGATCGACCCCGGCGGGACGGTCGCCTTCGCCGAGGCCGTGCCTCACGACGCCGTGCACGGCTACGCCGATCGGGTCCTGCACCAGTTGGCCTCGGTCCGGGGATGACACCGCGGCGCCCGGCTGCGGAGGGTCGACCAGGCGTGCGCGAGGCTCAGTCGACTGCGGGAAGCCGAAACAGGCGGCGGGCATTAGTGGTCATCAACTTGGTCCTCGTGCCCGGATCGAGCCCGAGCTCATCGATCTCGCCGAAGAGGCTGTCGACGGACATCGACAGGTAGTTGGTGCCGAAGATGCACCGATCGCTGGTGCGCAGAACATCGGCGAAGACTGCGAACCGATCCATTGCGTCCCCCCGTAGCCGGTCCCTCTGATGAAGGCGAGTAGGTCATCTGTCCACGCGTTGGGCATCAGGGTGTCCATGCCGATATAGACGTTCGTCCGGAACTCGGCCATGCCCACCACCTCACGCTCCCAGGGGTAGCCGGCGTGCGCAGCGACCAACTGGAGATCGGGAAAATCGGCGGCCACTTGATCGAGGTACTCAGGGCGCCCCTGCCACATTCGCTGCTTGCCGCCCATGGTCTCCAGCTGGAAGGGTACGCCCAGCTCCTCAGCCTTGGAGTAGTAGGGATAGTAGAGACGGTCGTTGATGGGCACCCCCGACCATGAGGTGTAGGCATGAACTCCCACGAAACCGAAGTCACTCACCGATTCCTCGAAGCGGCGTACGCCGTCCATGCGTGACAGCGGACAGATTCCTGCAGTGGCGAACAGACGTTGCGGGTACTCGGCCACGTAGTCGCGAAGCGACTCGTAGGATACCCCCCAGCGCTGCCCGTACGTGCGCGCCGGGATGATCGACTGCGCTATGGCGTAGGTGTCCATCCGGGCGATCAGATCCGTCGGAGAGATGGGGTTCAGGATGCTAGGCGTGCGCAGATCAGCGGGAAGCAATGAGGGGTCCTCGACAGCGGCAGCCGGCGTGACGGGAAGAATCGCGTCGACCGCTCGGGGGAGGGGCATGGGTGTCTCCGATCGTTTCCGTGGTCAGATCCGACGGCCGACCAACTCACCGTCGTAGGTGGCATCGGCGGGCCGGCGCGGCGCCACGGCGTCGCCGATGAGGTGGGCGTCCGGGCCCAGGTGGGGCACCAGAGCGTCGTAAAGGGAACGTTCGGAGTGACGCAGACCGCTCAGCACCACAGCAGAGGTGTCGTCGAAGGTACGGACCGGGCCGCCCCAGAGCGGAGTCACCCGAACCGATGCCCCGGCGATCCCGTCCACCACGCTGTAGGGCAGCATCTCCGGCGGGTGATCGGCCATCCGGCGCATGACCAGGGGCATCTCCCAGGTCTCCTTGGCGATTTCACCGACCATATGCCGACGCGAGACGATGACGACCTCGACTCCGCGTTCGGTCAGCATCTCCGCCAGGCCCAACGGCGCATAGGCGCCGGTCTCGTCCACGATCACGACCCGGCCGCCGAGGGCGAGTGGATCCCCTCCGGCCCGTGTCACCGCCTCGTCGAACGTCAGGACCAGGGGATGTGATTCCAGGCCGGGGATTCCGTTGCGCGTCGGGGTCGCCGGGCTCAGTCCGGCACGGTCCCACGATGCCCCGGTCGCGGTGACCACGGCGTCTGGCGAAAGCGCGAGCACGTCGTCCACGTCGGCCTCGACACCGCGCCGGATGTCCACGCCTGCATGCACTGCTCGGGAGCGCAAGTCCTCGGCCAGACGGGCCCACGAGTTCTGCAGGGGTAGACCGGCCAGGGTGAGCAGAGATCCGCCCAGCACCTGTGATCGCTCCAGCAAAATCACCGAATGCCCGCGTCGTGAAGCCACGGCGGCCGCCTGCAGTCCGGCCGGGCCGCCGCCCACCACGACGACACGGCGAGGGACGGAGACCGCGTCCAGGTGACCGTGACCCCAGGCGCGCTCGCGTCCTGTCGAGGGGTTGACCGTGCAGGAGACACCGATCCCCCGGTGCAGGGCATAGACGCACTCATTGGATCCGACGCACTGCACGGTTTCGTCCTCATGCCCGCTCCGGGCCTTCTCGACGAGGAACGGATCAGCAATGTGACCGCGGGCGATGCCGACCAGATCGGTAACGCCGTCACTGAGCACCTGTTCCGCGGCGCTCACCGAGTTCACGCGATGGGCCATGATGATCGCCAATCGACCGGCGGCGATCTCCCTGGCCCGCGTTGCGTAGTGGGCGATAGGGGTGTCTCCGAGCACGTTCGGCGGCACGTACCGCTCACCGGTGTGGTAACCGCCGGCGGACACGTCGACGAAGTCGAGCAGCCGGGTGTTGCACAGCATGGCGAGGTACTCCTCGGTCAGCTCGGGAGTGATTCCGGCTTTGCCGAGATACTCGTCGAAGCTGATTCTCAGACCGAGCGCCACCGAGTCGCCGACGGTCTCCCGCACGGACTCGAGGAGTTCGATGACCACCCGCAAGCGGTTGGCAACGCTGCCGCCGTAGCGGTCAGTGCGATCGTTGTACGCAGGGCTCAGGAACTGGCCGAGCAAGTAGCTGTGCGCGGCATGGATGCTGATGCCGTCGATGCCGGCATCGAGCAGGTTCCTGCTCGCCTGCCTGTAATCCTCCCGCAGCCCAGCGATGTGGTGCTCACCCATCACCGCCGGAAGTTCGTTGGTCACCATCGAGGGGATCTGCGAGACGCCCATCACCGGATGCCAATTGCCTGCGGCGGGTCGGCTGGTGGTGTGGACGCCGTCCTCGCCGAGCTCGATGAACACGCGCCCGCCGTAGCCGTGGACCTCATCGGCCAGTCGTTCGTACATGGGAACCGACCGCGGATCACACGCGACCGTGGGGACCGGGGAGTCGTGCATGGCACCCTCCCACCACGCGCTGGTCGCTCCCACCTGCACCAGTGCGGCGCCCCCTCGGGCTCGTTCAGCGTAGTAGGCGATGTGCCGGTCGGTGGGGATGTTCGTCCCACCCCACGCAACGCCGTGCGGAGTGGTGACGATGCGATGCGACAGCAGATGCGGTCCGACCTGCAAGGGCTGCCAGACCAACGCCGACGGGTCGTCAAGCCGCTTCATCGCCCGGGAGAGGCGACCGCCTCGGCCGCAGGCGAGGCCTCGGTCGGCGACATCGCCCCCGGGCGGCTCATCTCGGCGATCGTGTCGAGGATATTGGAGATGAGCTGACGACTCTCCCCGACGATCGGGGCACCGTGCGTCGGCGCGACCAGCTGTGGCCTGAGCCGGTTCATGAGCTCGACGAACTCCGAGCTGATGGCCGCCATGTCGCTGTAGGCGGCCCACTTGATCGTGTCCAGCGCGGGTGCCTCGATGAACGGGCCCGACGGCACCGTGGCCAGTTCCGTCGAGACGAGCCCACAGTCGTCGGCCCAGTGATCATGGCTGTACTGCAGGCCGTCGACGCAGAACAGCACGTCCGGGCCTGAGGCCCAGAGCCACTGGGTCATCGGCAGGTCATGCCACAGCGCGGGAAGGAACTCCACCTCGGTACCGCCGAGGTCGATGGTCGTTCCCGGACCGGCTGGGCGCAGTGACTCGTCACGAAGGCTGGGGAAGTACAGGTGGTAATCACGGACATCCCCGACCACAGCGATCTCAGGATACTTCGCGGCGAGTCTGGACAGGTTGCCGCAGTGCGGGATCTCCTGATGGCTGGGGAACACGTAGTCCAGTGGACGGTCTGCGAGGACTGCATCGAGGCCTCGCTCGACACCACTCCAGTGCGCGGAATGGCCGCTCTCGACCATCAGCGACTTCTCGGCGCCGATAATCAGGTAGGCGTTGGTATAGACGTGGCGGCGTGCCTTCTCCTTGGCCCACTTGCCACGCCAGGCGCCAGTGTCAGAGCACCCGCCGAGCCAGAAGACTCCGGGCGCGATCTCGCGGGGTGGCGACGGGCGGGTCAGATAGGCCCGCCGGGGCGCGGTGTCGGCGTCGCCGGCTGCAGGGTGCTCGGTCACCTGGATGCTCCTCCGATCTCTGATTCTCCTTCGAATCTCCTGAAAAATATACTATAACGAACCTGGTCGCTAGACTGCTGCACGTCCGGCCCGAGGAGGGGCCCGAGGAGGCAGCATGATCAACGAAGACGGGATCGTGATCGGCGAGATAACCCGGCCCGACGCGGAACTCACGGTGCGGTTAAGCACTCACACGCCCGCCACGATCTCGAATCCGGGATCGCTGGGCGCATCAGCAGCCCTGGCACCGGGGGCCATCGCGCCGCTGGCGCCAGGAATGCGACTGCTCGGCCCGGTGGTCACCGTGCAGCTAGACCACGTCGAGCATCTGACCCCGCTCACGGCAGCGACCATCGCCGAACCGGGCGACGTCCTGCTCATCGCGGCAGGCGGCGGTGTCGAGGTGGGGACATGGGGGCACGGGCTCTGCCTCGCCGCCGAAGCCAGTGGCGTCGCCGGCGTGGTGGTGGACGGCGCCGTCGTGAACAAGGCAGAACTGCTGGAGATGGGGATGCCCACGTTCTCCCGGGGCGCCAGCTCCGTCACCGGCGGGTGGGACGGCGGCGGCCAGATCAACGTCCCCGTCACCATCGGCGGTGTCGTGGTTCACCCCGGCGACATCCTGATCGGCGATGCGGACGGGGTCGTCGTGGTCCCGGCCCACAAGCTGCGGGCCACAGTCGAGCTGGCCGAGCGCCAGGAGGCCGAGGTCGAACGCCGCCGCGGGCTCCTGTCCGCCGGAACGCCCCTGCTCGAGGTGGTGCGCGCATCGCGCGCGGCCAGCTGACACCGGTCCCGGAAAGGATCCCTCGCGATGCTCCGTCATGTGCTGATGTTTCGCCTGAAGCCCGACACCTCCGCCGATTCCCGCGCTCTGCTCGTCGAGCAGTTGCACGTGATGCACGATCGGATTCCCCAGTTGCTGACCATGTCGTGCGGGCAGGACGCGGGCGTCGCCGACCGCGGCTTCGACAACCCCGATGTCATCGCGAGCATGGATTTCGCGGACGAACGCAGCTGGCGGGAGTATCTCGCACCACACCCCGACCACGAGTACTTCACCGAGCAGTTCCTGTTGCCGATCCTGAACACGACCACAGGTGTGCAGTTCTTCCACAACGCGACACCGCACAGCGCCGCGTTATGAGCGCCACCGACGGTCGTGCGGCAGCCGACGTGGTCGCTGCGTTCCTGGGCACTGTGTCCGAGCGGGCTCCGGAAGACTCGCTGCACACCGCCAAGCGGATCCTGCTCAACGGCCTGCGGGCATCGCTTAGTGCGTCCGGCGAGGCCCTGCCGGGGCTCGTGGCGGGATCCGAACTCGCCCGGGTCGGTGTCGGACCCGGCCGATCGGGGCTGCTGTGGTCGGACACGCGGCTCCCGCTCGAGGAGTCGGTGGCGGTGAACGTCCTGTCCTGGACCCTCCTCCTGCTCGACGATCTCGACGTGGTGAGTGGCATCCATCCCGGCGCCCCGGCTGCGTGCGCCGCCCTCCCCCTCGCGGTGGCCTCGGGCGCGAGCGGCCGCGACCTGCTCGCCGCGATCGTGGCGGGCATCGAGGTGCAGATCGCCCTTGCGCGTGCCTCGGCGCCCGAGATGCTCCAGGAACGGGGCTTCGCACCGCTGTCGGTGATCGCCCCGCTCGGTGCGGTGTCGGCGGCCGTGGTGCTCGGGCGACCGCGTCCGGCGGTCGCCCGGGACGCGATCGGAATCGCGTCCATGAGCGGGTTCGGCGTCTGGGAGATGGGCGGCACCGCGAGTTCGCTGTTCCTCTCGGGCAACGCCACCCGATTGGGTGTCGCCGCGCTACGTGCGGCCGCGCTCGGTGTCGATGCTCCGCCGCGCGCCCTGGACGGGGATTTCGGCGCCTTTCGCGCGTACAGCGGGAAGCCGACGGACGTTCTGCACGAGCACCTAGCGAGGCTAGGTGCGGATTGGACTACGACGTCAGTCGCGCTGCAACCGTTCTCCGGGGACACCTACTCCCAGGCCCCGCTGGAGGCGGTCCGCGCACTCAAACGCCGCCTGGGTACCCGGCGTTGCGACGATCCCGTCGACGCGATCATCGTGACCGTACAGGATCGAGTCGCTCTCGGGGTGGAGCGGAAGCTGGCGCGCCACCCCCGCGTCGAGACCGCACTTGGGTTGAACTCCGATCCACAGTCGCGTGTCGCGGCCGCATGGCTGCACGACGTCTACACCTACTCGCCGGCATTCGCGGATCTCGTCGACGACACCCGTGTGGCACAGCTGAGGTATCAAGTGAGATTCAGGGCGGACGACGCCGTGCCCGACATGACAGCAGCACGGGTCGACGTCCACTTCTGCGACGGAGAACACGAGAGTGCGCACGTCGACGGCTTCCAGGGCTCGGCCCGCTGCGAACTGCCCGACGACGACCTGTCGCAGTGGTTCGCCGCCGCCGCCGAGCCCCTGCTCGGCGCGGAGCGTGTCGACGCCATTCTCGACCAGGTTTGGCATCTCGAACGGGCCGGGACGCTCACGCGGCTGGCCGACGCGGTGTTCGCAGCGCCATCGAGCGATCCTGCCCGATAGGGCGGGCGTGGCGCGCCCGCTGGCTGCGAGCGCCCTGAGGCGTGCCCGGCGGCGCAGAGACGGGTCGGTCGAGTCCTCGACTAGGCCGGCGAAGGAATGAACGAGAGCAGGACTGAGGACGGGGTGTCGGGGCCGAGGTAAATCGTCGTCCGACCCCCGAAGACTGCGTCCGGCCGATCCCGGGGATCGTCGTGGAGGAACGGCCCGGCGCCCTTCATCTCGTTCTTGAAGTTCGACATGACGATGCTCGGGAGCGCGGAGTTCTCGTAGTCCCGGCCCCGCACCGAGAGCCCGATCGAATGTCCCGCCGGAAGCGCGAGCGACGTGGGCCAGATCTCGACGTCGACCTCGTAGATCTCTCCCGGACGTACCTCGGACGGGCTGGAATGGACGTGCACCGGCCGGTACGGGCGGCTCGCGGCCGGATCCAGTTCCCGGTGGCTGAGCCGCAGCCAACCGAGGGACGCCGGGGCGTTGGGGTCCACTGCGCCCGGGAACAGCACCTCGTTGCCGTCCGCATCGAAGGCATGCAGCACGAGGAAGAGATCGGCGTCGGCGCAGTCCATCGACACCCACATCTGTGCCGAGACCGGCCCGGTGAGCTCCGTCGGACTGCGCAAGGGCGCACTTCGGAACAGCAGGTTCTCCGACAGCGCAGCGTAGGCATGCGACGACTGACTGCGCGGCTGCTCGGCATCGAGCCCGCCGTCGGGATGCAGGTGCAACCGTCGCCAATCGGTCTCCGGCAAGGGCCACTGTTCGGCGAAGCGCCGGGTGAAGGTGTTGTCAGCGTGCCGGATCTGTAGCTCGATCCGCGGACGCTCGGGCCACCCGTTCGCGATGCCCTTGAGGAAGTGGTCGAAGAACGCGCGCTGGATCTCCGTGCCGGCGGTGTGGTGTAGTAGGTCGTCCAGTGCTCCAAGCCGTGGACCTCGAGCCACTTCTGGCTCGAGCCCGCCTTCAAGAACCCCTCGATGTTCCCGCGCAGATGCAGTCAGTCCCTGCCCGCCCCGGTTCCCGGCCGACAACAGCGGTACCTCGATCTCGGCCCAATCCGGGGTTCGCTCACGGTGGTAGTCGTCCAGGTACGGGTGGGCGAAGATACTGTCGCCGAAGTCGACCCGGTTCGACGCGAGCTGCCGGTCGGTCAGTGTGTCGTCCCCGCACACGAGCGCGCCGGTCATACGGCGGCGCGGACCGCGCTCGCCCAGCCCGTGCTGCACCACCTTGACCTGCTTGTCGTACCAGTTCTCCCAGAACGTCGACAGGATCCCGCCGTGGTGGGAGGCGTCGCGGTAGAAGTCGCTGGCACCCTCCCAGATGCAGACCGCGTGCAGGTGCGGTGGCCTGCGGGCGGCGACGAGCCACTGGTTCATCGCGTAGTAGGACACCCCCGACAGCCCGACACGCGTATTGGACCACTGCTGCGTGGCAGCCCACTCGATACACGTGCCGTAGTCCGTCGTCTCACGCTCGGAGAAGTGATCGATGTAGCCGGGCGAACGTCCGCACCCCCGGGAGTCGACCCGCACGATCGCATACCCGTAGGGCGTCCACTTCTCAGGATCCACCACCTCCCAGTTCTGGTACGCGCTCGTCGACCCCGCAGTCACGTCGGGATGGTGCGTGCTCAACGCTTCCCACGCAGAGGGGTAGCCGTCCTGAAACGCCCAGCCCTTGGCGTACGGGCCGTAGCTGAGCAGCACCGGATAGCGGCCGGGCTCGGCGGGAAGGAAGACGTTCGCCCGCAGGACGACACCGTCGTCCATCTCGATCGGGGCGTCCCACAGCACTCGCATCCCGTCGCGCAGGTCGAATTCGACAGCGAACAGGTCCGCTGCGACGGGTTCGAAGGCAGGGTCGGTCACGACGGTCTCCAGTTCTGCGACGAGCAAGCGGTGCATCCCGGCTGGGTGACCGTTTCGCGCTCCCGGGTTCCTCTTATTTCACGGCGACTGCGTTCGGCGGCGATCCCAGAGCCAGCCGACCATCTCGTGCGACTGGACGAGCCCCGGGCCACGGAGATGCTCCGTGAGGCGCTCCCGTGCTGGCCCGTCGAGCTGGCCGTAGGCCCGCATCCAGCCGGTGCGCAGAAGCAGCACGTCCCCGGGCTCCACCGGGCTGTCCTGGCGGCGGATCGTCTACTCGAGCATCTCGACGGAGATCGGCTCGTTGCCGTCCACACTGAAGGTGACGCCGTCGCAGGCGAACGCACGCTCGACGTCGAGCAGCACGCCACGCCCGACGATGCCTCGTTCGGCCCAGTGCTGGATGCCGAGTGGGTGTGCCGGGCTCGATCTGCTCGACCATCGTCCGGTTGTAGAAGCCGTGCTCGGGGTGGCCGCGGTGGCGCAACCCGTCGATCTGCGAGCTCTGCTGCAGGAAGAGCGCATCGACCCAGTCGTCGCACTCGGGCCCGGGGCGCTTGGTGATGTGGTGCTCGGCCGGACGCCGCCCACCGCCGCGCCAGGGAAGAATCGAGTTCAGCGGTGCGTCCAGGGTGAACACGGCACCTCGTCGAACGAGCGCACACGCGCTCGCGACGGTGTCCGGGGTGATGAAGTTGAGCGTTCCGATCTCGTCGTCGGCACCGAACACACCCCACGCGGATCCCTTCGGCGCGTCCTCACGCGCCAACAACTCGGCGTAGCTCGGGTAAGCGTCCTGCGCCGTCACATTTCCCCCTCGGCGATCGTCGTAGCCGTGCGGCGCTCTCAACTCAGCGAGGACGAGGCGACCAATTCCTGCGTGTACGGATCGCTCGGCGACTCCAAGACGGCCTCCGCGCTGCCCCGCTCTACGATGCGGCCGCGCTGCATCACGACGATCTGCCCGCACACGCTGCGCGCGACGTCGAGGTCGTGCGTGATGAAGACCCAGCTAAGGCGATCATCCTGGCCGATCTCCTCGAGCAGATCGAGGATCTGCGCCTGCACCGACACGTCCAGCGCCGATGTCGGTTCGTCGAGGATGAGCAGTTCCGGACCGGTGACGAGTGCCCGCGCGATGGACACGCGCTGGGCCTGCCCGCCGCTGAGCTGGCTCGGTCGTCGCGTCAACAGCGCGGTCGGCAGCCCGACCCTCCCGATCGCCGCCTCGACCCTTTCCTCGACCACCGCCTTGTCCAGCCCGCGTTCATGCACGACGAGGGGCTCGGCGACGATCGAGTCGATATGCATCATCGGATCGAGCGAGTCCACCGGCTCCTGGAAGACGGCCCCGATCCGCCCGCGCAGCCGGGCGCGTTCCTTGCGCCCGAGGGCATCCCAGTCCTCGCCGAGCACCGACACCGTTCCCGACGTACGGCTGATCAGTCCGAGCAGAAGCCTCGCCGAGGTCGACTTGCCGCTGCCGCTCTCGCCGATAATCGCCAGCCGCTGACCGCGCTGGACGACGAAGGAGACCGCGTCGACCGCGTTGAACGGGCCGTTCCTGCCACCGTAGCGCTTGACCACATCACCGAACTCGGCGACCGTTGGCGAAGGTGTTGCCGGCTCACCCATAGAAGCTCCTCACGTAATGCCCCGGCGCCACGAGCCGCGGTGGCGGTACCTGGTCCGCGCAGCGAGGATCGCTTCGTTCAGGACACGCGGCGTAGAAGGGGCACGCATCCGGGCTCGCTGCCGCGGACTCGGTTCGGGCGACGGAACGCACCCGCCTGCGCCCGTGCTCGGGCGGGCCGGGTATCGCCGCGAGGAGGGCCTTGGTGTACGGGTGTCTCGGTGTGTCGAGAACGATCTGCGTGGGGCCGGTCTCGACCGCGTAACCCCCGTACATGACCATCACCGAGTCGCAGTACTTCCTGGCGATGCGGATATCGTGTGTGATGATCATGGCGCCACGGTGACTTGCCCGGACGTTCGCGGCGATCCTGTCGAGGACGGTTCGCTGCACGGTCACGTCCAGTGCGCTCGTCGGCTCATCGGCGACGAGGGCTGAGGGCGACAACACAGAGGCCAGCGCCAGGACGACACGCTGGGCCATCCCCCCGGAGAGTTCGTGGGGGTAGGCGTGCAGCACCGTGGCCGTGTCCGGCAGGCCCGCCTCGGCCAGCGCCAACTCAGCCCGTTCGCGTCCGCCTCTGCGCCACGGCACCCCGTGCGAGCGCAGGGTCACCTGGAAATGCGCCGACACCCGCTGCACCGGATTCAGTGCGCCACCAGTGGCCTGCGGCACGAATCCGATCCCCGAGCCTCGTAGGTTGCGGATCTCGGACCGGTCGGCGCGCAGCAGATCGACGCGTCGCTCGCCCGACGTGATCTCGACCGAGCCGCCCGTGACGCGTCCGGCGGCGGGAAGCAGCCCGAGAATCCCGCGCGCGAGGCTGCTCTTGCCCGAGCCCGACTCACCGATCACCGCGACGATCTCGTCACGATGGACGTCGAGGCTGACGTCGCTCACCGCGTTGACCAGGCCCTGGCCGGTCTCGTAGGCGACGGACAACCCACGCACGGACAGGATCTCAGTGGCCTGTGCGCCCGCCACAGGCACGTCCTCGACGGCAGTCATTCCGTCACCTCCGAGGCCGGCTGCGTGTGGGTGACGCTCGCCCGGCGCGCACGGCGAGCCGCCCGCCCGTCATCGGCGGGCTCGGTGAGAATGCTGCGCACCCCGTCGCCGACCATGTTCAGGCTGATCACGACCACGGAGATGGCGAGCGCCGGGAAGGTCAACAGCCACCAGTCCCCGTTTCCGAGGAACATCGCGCCATCGTTGATCATCGAGCCCCAGGTGGGTATGGGCGGGTGCACGCCGATGCCCAGGTACCCCAACGCGGCGATGACGATGATCGCGAGCCCGGACGAGATGGAGAACTGCGCCAGTGCGACCGGCACGATGTTGGGCAGGACGTGACGGAACGACACCCGCCAGGTCGAGGCGCCGAACCCCTCCGCCGCCTCGACGAAGCGCCGTGCCCGGACGGTCAGCGCCTCCGATCGCACCAGCCGGATGAACAGCGGCGTATTGGCGAGAGCGATCGCAATGATGATCGCCAGCTTGCCTCCGCCGTTGCCCGACACAGCGACGAGAACGATCGTCACGATCAGCAGCGGCAGGGCCTGGAGGAGATCCAGCAGCCGCATGAAGACCTCGGTGGCGCGATTGCGGCTGCTCAGCAGGACTCCCAACGGGGTTCCGACGAAGCCGGCCAGGAAGACCCCTGCGAGCGCGATCGGCACATCGGTCTTGGCGGCTGCGATCGTGCGGGAGAAGACGTCGAGACCCGCGTCATCCGTGCCGAACCAGAACTCGCCGCCGGGCCTGCGGAACGTCTGCAGCGGGTGCGGCTCCAAGGGGTCGTACGGCAACGGCGCGAACAGGGCCGCGAGCACGAGCACGACGATGATGCCGATACCGACGACGAGCTTCCTTCGAGCTCGGCGCCGTTGCGTCGTGCCGCGGCGGGGTGCGGTGGTGGTGGTGGTGGTGGTGGTGGTGGTGGGTTTGGTCGTCATTGCCGCGATCCGATCCTCGCCGGGCCGGTCGTGCCCAACTCCGTTTCGGAGCCGGGCTGCGCGGACTCGGCGGCGATGTCAGCAGGTACGACCGCCGCACCGGTGCGCGACGCTCTGCCTGCTCCGCGCCGGGGGGCCTTGGCACCGCGTCGCAGTCGTGGATCGAGCGCCGTACTCACGAGGTCGGCAACCAGGTAGGCCAGGACGGACAGCACCCCCGAGATGATCACGAAACCCTCGACCACGGGGAGATCGGATCGCTTCACCCCGTTGACACCCCACTGCCCCAAGCCCTGCCAGGAGAAGACCTGCTCCACGATCGCCACACCACCAACGAGGTTTGCCGTCACGATGCCGACGTAGGTGATCGTCGGCAGCAACGAGGCGCGCATGGCAAGACGGACCACCGTCCGGGTGCGCAGGCCGCGCGCACGGGCGAACTCCGAGTAACTCGAGTCGAGGCCCTGCGACAAAGTCGCCCGTACCGTGCGCGCGAAGATCACGGAGTTCGCGATACCGAGGGCCAGCACCGGGAGAGCGAGTTGGCTGGCCGCCGGTCCGACGAGATCCCATCGCCCGCGCAGCACCGCGTCGACAAAGGCATCCCCGGTGATCTGTTCGGCCGGCGTGTACCCGATCGGCAACTGCCCCACCGGGGCCGGCAGGAGCGTGAGCGAGAAGCTGAGGAACGCCGCGCCGAGCAGCCCGATCACGAAGTCGGGAACGGACTGGAGCAGTCCGATCACCGAGCCCACGATGCTGTCCACCCGCCTTCCGCGGTAGTACGCGGACACGGACCCGAGTGCGCTGCCGAGCAGCCATGCCACGAGCAGGCCCAGGACGATCAGCTCGAGCGAGCTGGTGATCCGCACCTTGATCGCATCGAGTACAGAGGTCTGGTCATAGAACGAGTTACCCAAGTCGCCGTGGAACAGGCCGGTGACGTAGCGCCAATAGCGCACCGGCAGCGGTTGGTCCAAGCCGATCATGTGGTTGAACTGGGCGATCTGCTTCGGCCCCGCGAAGTCCCCGAGCACGGCGCGGGCCGGGTCGCTGGGCACGACATTGACCAGGAAGAACGCCATCGTCAGCACGACGAACGCCGCCACCGGTATGAAGGCCAGGCGCAGGAGCAGGTATCGCGTCTGGACCGATACGTGCAGACGCATGCTAGTTACCTTTCGCTCGGCGACGCGGCGGCGCAAGAACTGTTTGCCCCGCACGGGTTGCTGCCCGGCCGGCAATCGTCAGCAGGGTTTCAGATCGCGGTACAAGACGGTCTGGTACGGGTAGGTGCCGAATCCGCACACGCCCGTCGAGGCGATGTAGGGCTCCGCGCTGTCGATCACCGGAATGTCGTACATCTTGGTGTTCCATAGTTCGACGGACTGCTTGACCAACGCATCGCGCTGCGCGCCCAACGGGGTCGCGGCGGCCTTGGCGACTAGGTCATTGACCTGCGGGTCGGACTCCCCGGTGTAGGCGGAGAGCCCAGCCTTCACGTGGTAAAGGCTCATCATGTAGGTGGCGTCGGAGATGATCGGGCCCTCGCCCCAGAAGTAGGACTGATAGGCACCGTTCGACTGGCCGGCCTTGAACTGGGCCGGGTCGGTCACCGGCTGGGGCGTGAGCGTGATCCCCAGCTCCTTGAAGAACGACTGAAGGGTGACCGCGACGGTCTTGTAGTCCACACTGCTGCCCGATCCCGGGTTGTAGGCCATGGAGAAGGAGAAGCCGTTCGGGTGAGAGCTGCTCGCCATCAGCTGTTTCGCCTTGGCGAGATCATGCGTGTAATAGTCGCCCTTGACGTCGGCCAGAGCCGGAATGGCCTGGCTTCCGACCGTTCGGCTGGCCTGCCCGACGCCGCTGTAGGGGCCGGCGAGCACCGCCGCCCTGTCCACGGCCAGGGACATGGCCTGCCGGACCTTGGCATCTTTGAAGGGTTCGAAGGACTGGTTCAGCTCCAGGACATCCTGAGTGATCTGGGGCGAGATGTGGTTGTGGAACTTGCCGTTGTTCTTGAGCGAGTTGTAGTCCTCCGCCGGGGCCCAGGAGGCCCACTGGACCGACCCCGAGGTGAGCAACTGGCTAACCGACGCGCCCTCGGTCCGGGCCAGGACGGTGACCTCCGTGTAGGCCGGAACCCCGTTCCAGTAGTTCGGGTTGGCCTTGAGGGTGACCTGCGAACTGGGCTTGAAGTAGGAGACGTCGTAACTGCCGAATCCCGCGGAGTGGGTGTCCAGGTATTTCTTGGCCCACGGGTCCGAGGACGTGGTGTGCGCCTTCATCACCTCCGAGTCGAGGATCGTGAAGTAGAAGAACTGCCAGGCCAGCTGGCCGAGTGGCTTGATCTCGCCGTTCAGGCGCACGGTGTGGTCGTCGATGACGGTGACAGGATCCTTCGTATCGACGCCGGCGTACTTCATCAGGAACAGGGCCAGGCCGTCTTTCATGGCGACGTATCGGTCGTAGGTGTACTTGACGTCCTCGGGGGACAGGACGTGTCCGTTGGAGGCCTTGGCGGCACGAAGCGTGAACACCATGCCCTCCGGGGTCAGCTTGTACGACTTGGCCAGATCAGGTGTGAGCTTCGTGGCGTCGAGGGTGGTGTCGCTCTCCGGCTGCGGAGCGGAGTCCACGAGCGTGCCCAGGTACCCCACGCGAGCGAAGAGCGAGGTCACCCCCTGCGAGTCGCTCAGCACCGTCGGCAGGGACGGCACGGACACGGTGATCGACTTGCTCGCCGACTGCTGCGAGGAACCGCCGCCGCTACAGGCAGCGAGCGCGACGATGACCACGGCACCGAGCGCAACTGCGACGAAGCATTTCCTGAATCCGGGTCGTGCGGTCATGCAGATACCCCTTGGGTCGGGCTGTCGAGTCCTCTAATGGGTGATCCGGCTCGGTCGTGCGGTTATCGTGATCAAGTCTGTAACGCATCTGATATATTGCAACGTATGCAGTGCTCATGCTAGGGTAGGGTCCAGTCGACTGTCAAGGTGCCGCGTTGACTCATCACGGATGCGCGCGTGGGTGGGGTCGTTGACTCATCATGGGAATGCGCGCGTGCGGCGCGCCTGCCGAGCCGGCTTCGGCGGGCCGATTAGGCCCAGCGGATGGGACTTTCGATGAGCCAGCGGCACGCGGTGACCAAGGCGATCGCGACGCGGTACAAGCGGGCGGACAAGGCGGGCAAGGGCAGGATCCTCGACGAGCTGCGTGCGACGACGGGTTGGCACCGCAACCATGCCCGTAAGGCGCTCGGGCGGGCGTTGAGGCCGAGGATCGTCGCACCGCGCAAGCCGAGGCCGCCGCTGTACGGGCTGGAAGTCATTGGGGCGCTACAGTTCTGCTGGGCAGTCTTGGGCGCCCCGACGGGCAAGCGCCTGGCCCCGGTGCTGGGTGAGTTGGTTCCGACGCTGCGCCGCTTCGGCGAGCTGGACCTCAGCGAGGAGGTTGCGGTGGCGTTGATGGGAATGTCGGCGGCCACGATCGACCGCCGTCTGGCCGCTGACCGGGCGAAATTGGCAGTTCGGGGTCACTGCCACACCAAGCCCGGCTCGTTGCTGAAGGAGGCGATCCCGATCCGCACCTGGGCGCAGTGGGACGACGCGGTGCCAGGGTTCGTGGAGATCGACCTGGTCGGACACGAGGGCGGCAACGCGATCGGTGATCACGCCTACACGCTGACCGTCACCGACATCGCCACCGGCTGGACCGAGAACCGCTCAGTCCCGAATCCACGAGTAGCACTGCCTGTGGGTGGGGTTGTCGGCGTGTGAGATGACGAAAGTGCCTGCCTCCGTGGGAAAATCATGGTTGTCGAGACCTGATCTGACCACGAGAGAAAGGCACCTTCGCGGTGAGGGAGTTACGCGGTCGTCGCAGCACTGGGAAGTCGGCTCGCCGCCGGGTCCGGTTCGGGGCCCCGGACGCCTCGTTGACCGGCAGTGCCGGGGTGCTGGCGGTCGGTGAGCTGATGGACCGGCTCGGGGTGATCGAGGCGTTGGACACCGGGATCGGCCCGATCAAGGCCCGTGCCGTCGGGGTCAGCGGGGGTGAGCTGGTCGCCGGGCTGGCGCAGTGCCAGCTGCTGGATGGCAAGTTCGTGAACGCGGTGGACCGCCACCGGGCGACACCGCCGTGCAGGCCCTGTCGGCGGTGCCCGCGGTGGCCTCGACGACCGCGGGTGGGTTGACCCGCTGCTTCGGTGCGGACCGGGTTGCGGGCATCGAGGCCGGAAACGCGGAGATAATCGCCCGCGGCTGGGAGCGCCTACCCGAGCAGCGGCGGGCTGCGGTGCTCGCCGGGCGAATCGGCATCGACCTGGACGCCACCGACGTGGAGGTCTACGGCCGCCTCAAACGCGGCGTCGCCTACAACTACCTCGGACAACGCGCCGGACGCCCCCACCTGGCCACCTGGGCCGACACCGGGCTCACCCTGGCCGGCGACCTGCTCACCGGGGTCCAGGACGTGCGCGCCCACAGCAGCGCACTGCTGGGCCGGGCGGTCGCCGCCCTGCCCGCCGAGGTGCGGGACTCGTTCACTGACACCCACCGCCCGGTGGTGCGCGCCGACGCCGGGTACTTCGCCGCCGAGCTCGCCCACACCGCCCTCGGGTTGGGGTGTGACTTCGCCGTCGCCGCGAAACGCAACCCCGCCCTGTGGCGGGCCGCCGCCGGGGTCCCCGAGCAGGACTGGTCGGAAGCACAGCGGATGACCGGGGCGCAGGTCGCGGTGTGCGACTACGCCCCCGCCGGGTGGCCCCCAGGGACCTACACCATCATCCGCCGGGTTCGCATCGACGCCGAGCAGGTCAGCACCGACCCGCGCTCGCGGCGGCGGCGCACCATCGACCGCGACCAGCTCGCACTCATCCTCGAGGGGTCCGCCGCCCACGGCTGGGCCACCAGCTTCATCGTGACCAACGTGCCCACCGGCGGCGCCGGGTTCGACTCCGCCGCCGACGTGGAGGCGTGGTTTCGGATGCGCACCGACATCGAGGACCAGATCCGGGAAGCCAAGCTCGGCGCCGGGTTGATCCACCTGCCCTCGGGCTAGCCCGAGTCCAACACCGTGTGGATGTGGGCCGCCCTGCTCGCCGGGAACCTCTCCACCCTGCTCCAAACGATCACCGGCATCGACACCGGCAAACACGGTCGCGCCCACGGCGACCGGCTGCGCCACGAGCTGCTCCGGGTGCCCGCCCGCGTCATCCGCCACGCCCGCGACCTCACCCTGCGACTACCCCCCGGCCACGACCTGCTGCCCCAGGTCATGGCCGACCTGCGGGCCCTGCCCGCCCCCAGCGGCTGAACACCCACCACCCCGTGCCCACCGCGACCCAAGGAACGGAACCCGCCCACCCGGAGCGACACCCCGGGCACCCCACCATGCCCACGCTGCGATACGAGGGAGAAACAGCCCTCGCCACCAAGATCAACAGGTCCATGAGCCGCTACTCGCGGATTCGGGTCAGTACAGAACAAGGCCCAAAAGTGGGTGTTTGCAGCACTTCTGGAGATCAGGCAAGTCTTCCCGTTCCCGATCCTCGGGGTCGATTCCGACAACGGCAGCGAGTTCATCAACTGGTACCTGCTGCGCTGGTGCGAAGCCGAGCAGATCACCTTCACCCGCTCCCGCTCGGGTAACTCCAACGACGGGGCACACGTGGAGCAGAAGAACTGGGCGATCGTGCGCACCGTCGTCGGCTACCACCGCTACGACACACCACCAGAGCTGTTGCTACTCAACAGGATCTGGGTCCTGCAGTCGCAGCTGACGAACTACTTCAGCCCACAACAGAAGCTCGTCTCCAAGGTCCGCAACGGCGCCAAGGTCACCAAGACCTACGACACCGCGACCACCCCGTGCCGCCGCGCCACCGGACACGACAGCCTCACCACGCAGGACAAAGCGATCCTCGCCGCCACCCACGCCGAGCTGAACCCCGCCGCCATCCAACGCCAGATCCAGGCCCTCACCGCCGAGCTGCTCACCGTGACCACCAGCAGAGCCCGGGCCACCGTCAAACCCCTCACCCCAGCCGCGGCCACGCGCGCATCCACTGATGAGTCAACGACTCCAGCTACGCGCGCATCTTGACATGAGCGTTGGGGCACCCCGCCGGGGTGCCTCGTGGGTCGGGAAAATGGGGTCACCACGCAAGTACCGCCCGGCGAACTCTGGTCAACGCGCCGACCGGTAGTCATCGTGGTGGGTGTCGGTCTCGGTGTGACTCCGTTGGTTACTTGGCGCGACTGCGCCCGTACATGAGCATGGTGTTGGAGGGTCTGCCACGAGAATCGTGGACTGTTGCCGTCGAGCACGAGCGTCAGACTTTGGCTTTTTGCTCACCCTCCCCGAGACCGGCGCCCCGGTGGAGCTGACCACCACAGTCGGTGGCGGTCAGTTTAGGAAGGAGCTGGCCACCATGGAATTACAGCATGAACGCTGCGCGGGGATGGACATCAGCAACAGGGACGCCAAGGTCTGCGTCCGCACCCCCGGCAAGCGCTTTGGAACGTTCGACAAGACGGTCACGGTGTGGGGTTCCACGAGCCGGGAGGTATCCCGGTTGCATCAGTTCCTGCTCAACGAACACGTGAGTGTCGTCGTCATGGAAGCCACCGGTGCCTACTGGAAGCCGTACTACTACCCGATGGAATCAGATCTGAACCTGATGCTCGTCAACGCCCGCTACGCCCGTAACCTCCCGGGCCGCAAAACCGACGTTGCCGACGCCCAGTGGCTGGCCGAACTCGGAGCGCACGGATTGGTGCGGCCCTCCTTCGTTCCGCCGGAGCCGATCCGTGAGCTGCGCGAGTTGACCCGAACCCGCACGGTCTTCACCCGCGAACGCAGCCGCGAGGTCCAACGGTTGGAAAAACTGCTGGAGGACTCCGGCTTCTCCGAACTTGAAAATGATCTTGAAGTTTCGAGTGTTTGCCTCGGCTCATTGAGGGTCATGTTCTGATCAGGGCGGTGCTGGGCATGCCGAGCTGCACGGCTGCCGGCCGGTTGGCGAGCTCCTCGAGTTGGGCGAGCTTGTTTCTTGCGGCAGTCAGGCTGACTTTCAGGCCTTCGACTTCTCCGAGCCAGCCTTCGCGGCGGGCTTCGGCGATGCGGGCGAGTAGGTTGTCACGGACCTCGATGAGCCGGTCGCGTTGTGCCGGGTCGGGTCGGGTCGGAGCAGGGGGCAGCGGATGCAGGCGTGTTCGTGGATGCAGGGTGTGGCGTAGGACCGGCCGCAGGTGCCGAGTGAGACCTTGCGGTGTTCGAAGTGGCCGAGGAATTCCTCCCACTCCTGCTCTGTTGGGGTGCGGTATTCCTCGCTGGGGCGCAGGGCGCGCCGACGGGCGATGAACGCGCGGTGGCCGTTGATGACTTCTTCGGGGTAGACGGCCTTGTAGCCCATGGTGACGTTGATGTCGCGGTGACCGGCGACGAGTTGGGCGATGTGCGGCGGCATCCCGTGCATGATCGCGTCGGTGATGAGGATTCTGCGGAAGTCGTGCGGAACGAAGCGCACCGCTTTGCCGCTGGCGTCGGTGAGTCCGCTGCCGATCAGGGCGTTGCTGATCAGCTCACGCACGGCGGGCCCGGTGATCGGTCGGTGCTCGCCGGGGAAGCGGCGTTGGAACAACAGCGGCGCCGGAGGGTTCCACACGCGTTCGTGGTAGTCATAGGCCACGACCAGCGGGACGGCGCCGTGCTCGTCGCGGATCCGGCAGATGATCGTGGACAGCACGTCGGCCAGTTCGGGGCTGATGACCAGGAGTCGTTCGGTGTCGGTCTTGGACGGCGCGATCTGCAGCAGCGGGATGAGTTCGCCGGTGGCGGGCAGCTTGTATTGGATGAGACTGTGGTGGGACAGTTCGCCGAGTTCCTCGATGCGGGTATGTTCTCCAGGGGTCAGCCTGCGGTCGGGGCTCCGATTTGGGAGCTTTCCCTTTGCTCATAAGCTGATTGGGGAAGATTAACGTCCGCGACAGGTGTGGTGCACGCGCGACACGCGGCGGGTCATCGGTGGCGAGCCGCGGTGTTGATTTGGGCCATGAGTTCGCGGTTGGCCGCGCGTGCGGCGGTGAGGTCCTGGTCGCGTTCGGCGAGTTGCATGCGCAGGTCGACGGCCTGCTGCTCGAGGTGGTTGATCTTCTGGTTGAGGGCATCGATGTCGGCGGGGACGCCGAGCCCGGATTCGTGCCAGGCCTGCTCACCGAGTGCTTCGGACAGTCGGGTTTCCAGTTGCCGGATGCGGCTGGCGAGCCGTAGCGCGCGTTCGCTGGCGGCGAGTAGGTCGGGGGATCGCGGCGATGGCCGCGGCCAGGACGAACGGCACGTATCTGCAAGCCAGATACAAACGCCTCGCCGGCCGACGAGGACCTACACGGGCGCTGGTGGCCACCGAGCACTCGATGCTCGTCTCGGTATGGCACATGCTCACTGCACACCAGCCCTACGAGGAGCTCGGTGCTGACTACTTCTCGCGGGTCAATCCCGGGCTCACCCGACGCCGGGCACTCGCACAGCTGGCCAACTTGGGCTTCGAGGTGACACTGACACCCACCGCCTGACCGCTACCACAAGCACCCGACGCCCCCGCCGCAATCCTCACGTTGCCACCCGGGGCACCTCTCGCACGCCCGCACCAGGGTGGTCACCACCCCAACCGCGCCTCCAGCAGGTTCATTTACGCGTCAGTCACCGGGGGTGCGAGCACTATCCGCTGGCTTGCGCGCCCCTGGGCAAGCCGTTCGAGCGCCTCGTTGACGGCCTCGAGTGGCAGCACCTCCGTCGACAGGCGCAGGCCCCCATCGCCGGCGAGCGCGACCAATGCGACCAGTTCGGGCAGCGACCCCCAGATGGAGTGCACGACCGTGACCTCCGGTCGCAGTGCCACCCGTAGCCGTTCGGGTCCGTGTTCGCTGCCGATCACGACGATCACACCCCCGATGCGCACGGATGCGGTCGCCTGTTCCAGGGTCGATGCCGAGCCGACGAAGTCCAGGACGACGTCGGCGCCGCGGTCCCGCTCGGTCCACGCTCGGGCTCGGCCGGGTCCCGACGCCAGTGCATGGGCCAGACGGCTGGGATCAATCTCGCAGACGAGGATCGCCGCCCCGGTGAGTTCGCACAGGAGTTGAACTGCGAAGCTGCCCAGACCGCCGGCTCCGATCACGAGAACCGACCCGCCGGTACGCATCCACGGGAGGGCTCGCGTGACGGCTCGATACGCCGTCAGGCCGGCGTCGGCAAGGGGCGCCGCGAGCGTCGGCTCGAGGTCGCCGAGTGGGACGCAGTGGCGCAGGGACGGCACGAGCACGTGATCGGCAAACCCGCCGTCGGCCGTGCGGCCCAGGAACGCGACCTCGGGACACAGCTGTTCGTCGCCGATGGCGCAGGATTCACAAGCACCACAGCCGAACGCGCCGTACACGAGCACGGCTCCCAGACCGTCGACCCAGCCGGCCACCTCGTGCCCGAGCACACGCGGGAGCGCGATCGCATCGGTGCCGCTCGCGAGGTGTAGATCGGTGCGGCACACACCCGTCGCGAGCACGCGCACGAGCACCTGCTCGCCGGCGGGAACCGGAATCTCCCGTACACCCACCTGCAGCGGGGCCGCCGCGGCGCGCAGGACCGCCTGCCGGCTCTGTGTCACGGCGTCGTCCCGGTCAGGCCGGCGGCGTCACCGACGCGGGGACCAGGGTGCCCAGTACTGTCTCCAGATACCTGTCCACCGCTGCGCGACCGCGAACCACGACACCGTGGGACGGTGCGAGGTTGTCCACCTCGAGCGGAACCAGCAGAGCACGGAGCTCGTCTGCCAACCGCGGGCTGTTGATGCGATCGACCCAGTCGAAGCGCGCGCCAAGGAACGCGAACGCCCGCTGCGCGTCGACGTCACCGGCAGGGTCGACAACCTGTCCGGAACTCGCCGCGGCGACGTAGCCGAGCCCGTCGGAGGTGAACAGCGTCCGGGTCTGCGGGTCATACGCCCACACGGTGTTGAGCACGGCCAGTGGTGTGCGAAACACCCGCAGCGCGCGGGACTGGTCGAGCTCGATCTCAGGCGGGTTGGCGACCTCGGTCGTGTCGAACAGGTCCCCGGCGGCCCCCGGGCCGCCGCGTTCGTCCCAGACCCACTCCAGGATGCTGCCGCCGCCGTAGTAGAAGAGGAAGGAGGGCTCCAACTGGGGGAGCAGGAATCCCACGCCCCCCATCGCCTCGGGGTCGTTGCGGGTGACCAGCACCGACAGCTCCCGGTCGCCGACGAGTTCGGTGATCTGGTCGAGCATGGCTGGGTACAGGGCGCGTACACCGGTATCGATCACGAGTGCGCTGGCGTCGGAGAGCGCGACATACACATTCATCGGAAGAGGTTCGACGACCTGAGCGGGCGCCCAACTCAGCCGGCCCAGGGTTGGCACCGTAGCCCCCAGCCGATGCAGCCCGGGAAGGATCTCAATCGGATCGTCCAGAGTGATCAGGTCATTTCCCATAGACTGCACCTTATACATTACACCGAAATGTGTCGTGTGCGACCTGGCTCACGTCAGGCCGTCGACGGTGACGAAGCCGCGTGTGGAAGATGCCGGGGACCACCCGCGCCAGCACGTACGGCGCGACGAGCGGACCGTGCCCCACCTGGCCCACCGACACAACCACCCCACCTGGCCCACCCGGACACCCCATGCAGGGTGCCCCGGGTGGGCATCACACCCCCCGTGAGCAGCGGGTTCTGTCGGTGAACCCGGGTATTCTTGGACTCACCAACCAGGGCCTGACCAGCCCACCACACGAGGGAGTTCCGCCATGACCGCTGCCACTGTCGATCAGCTTCGGGTCGTCGTCGTCTTCGAGGACGGCACCGTCCACAACGACATCTGGACGTTGAACGCCGACAAGGACTGCCTGGCGCACCTGCAGGAGGTGGTGCGCGGGCTGGTCGACTGCGTGCAGCTCTCGGCCACGGCGGACCTGTGGGTCAACAACGAGGGCCTACTGCTGTGTGCCCCGAACCCGGTGGCAACGGTCCTCGCGCACGTGATGGCCGGCCGCGACCTCACCCAGCCGCTGTTCGGGCCAGCGGTGTTCACTGGTGGCGCCGACGCGCAGGGCGCGACGCTGGGGCTGACGCAGGACGCGGCGCAGACGGCCCGCGCGGCGTGACTGAGGGCCGCCGAGCCGGACACGCTGGCCGAGATCGTCCTCATCGGCCAGCGGATAGCCGCCCGCGTGCACTGACCACCGTCCGCCGGCGGCCGAGGTCAGCGACCCCGGCCTCCGCCGCCGGCAGCTGCACCCCATGCCCGGTGGCCAGGGTGCGACCGCGGCCTGGCTAGTGCCGGGCCGCGGTAGTCGTCGCGGTTTCCGGCGGGCCAGTAACTGGTCAGGTGGTTTCGGGCAGCCAGGGGTTACCGACGGTGAGCATGGTGAGGGCGTCGAGTGTGCCCAGGTCGTGTTTGACCGTGGTGGCGATGTAGGAACGTAGGGCGGCGAAGTGCTCGGCGCCGGTGAGGGTGCGCATGCCGCCGGAGATTTTCTGCCGGAGTTTGGCCATCCGGACTTCTCGTTCCGCGGCATTGTTATCAAACGGCACGAGCGGATTGACGGCGTACCGCCGGTAGTCCTCGATGCGGGTGTTGATCCGGCGGGCCAGGGCACGATATTTCTGCTCGACCTTGCCGGGTGCGGTCGCGCTGGCCGCGATGCGGGCGGCGTGGGTGATCAACGTGCGGTTCCGGGCCAGGACGGTGGGATCGATCGGGACCGGTCCGGTGTCGGTGAGGGTCTTGATCGCCAGCAGTGCATCGATGACCTGTTGGGCCCAGCACCAGGACTCGGGATCGCCGGCTGTCGCGGCGTGGTGGTCGGTCACGGCGATCAGATCAATCTGAGGTGCCCCGCGGTTCTCGGACATTGGATAAATAACCACCAATCTGCTCATCAAGCGGAGCAAGCGAATCGGCTCAGATTCCGCAACTTCGCCAACTACCGACTGAGATTGTTCTGCACTGCGGCGTCACCTGGAACACTCACCGCACAACACGGATCAGGAGACGCTCACCACGCATAGTGTCGTGGAGCACCTTTACCTCGTCCAGGTGCCGGTCACCCGGGCCGACCGAGCCGCTCCTCAGCGACGACGAGCGTCCTCACCAGTAGTCGGGTCGGGAACTGTGCCGACCCACCCACGAGACCTGACCCGCGCGGAGCGAGTCCTGCTCACCGGTGGACTGGGGCCAGCACCGCCACGACGCCCGGGCTCGCGCAACCGCTGCGCGGACAGCGAGAAGACCACGCGGCCGAGGCCGCTATGGAAGATCGCTCCGGTGCACATGGGACACGGCTCGCACGAGGTGTAGAGCGTCGTCCCGGCGCTGATCTCGGGTGGCAGGTCGCGTCTGGCCAGGACCGCCAGCAGGAGCTCTGGATGACGGGACAGGTCACCGGTCTCGTGCACCGAGTTGACCTCCTCGGCGAGCACGGTCCCCTGCGCATCGCCGAGGAGGGATCCAAAGGGCCGACCGCCGCGAGCCCGGTTGCCTTCCGCCAGGGCGATGGCGCGTCGCAGGTGGCGGTGATGGACGTCGCGGTCGTCTCTGCTCGCGGGGGACGGATCCCGCGCACCAGCGCCATGGCCCCCACCCTCTCGGCCGCTGCTCACGTCTCTCGAAGGGCCGTCCCGGCCGTCTCCTTGAGTGTCAGGGCGGTCAGGAGCGTGACGACCGCCGCAGCAGCAAGGAAGTAGGCCGGGGACAGGATGTCCCCCGTGCGGTCGATCAGGTAGGTCGAAATGTAGGGAGCCGTGCCGCCCACGGACATGCTAGCCAGGTTGAAGCCGAGTGCGATCCCGGTGTAGCGCACCCTGGCCGTGAACAGCTCGGCGAAGGCGGAGAAGGCGACGGCCATGCTAGCCGACTCCGGAAGGCCGAGCAGTACGTGAGACACCGTGGCCAGGACGGGATCCCCCGAGTTGATCACGGCGAAGGCGGGAAAGAGCAATACCAACATCGACACGGCCGACCCAATGAAAACGGGCTTCCGCCCCACCCGATCGGACAGCGCCCCGAACGCTGGCATCGCCGCGCAGGACACAGCGATAGTAGCCGTCGTCGACCAGAAGGCGGCGCTGGAAGAGAAGCCAGCGGAACGCTGGAGGTAGATGGCCATGTACACGTAGACAACGTAGTAGCCGGCGAAGAGGAGGACCGACAGCCCTAGCGTCTTGAGTAGCGGTGCCTTGTGCTTCTGGAAAAACTCCACGAGTGGCGCCTTGGCAACCTGTCCACTCTCCTCCAGCTTGCGGAACTGCGGCGAGTCCTCGAGCCGTAGTCGGATCCAGATTCCGACGAAACCGAGGGGAAGGCTCAGCAGGAAGGGCAGTCGCCACCATCCCGACAGCACCTGGTCCTCGGTGAAGACCCCGTTAAGGACGGTGATGACGACCGAGGCGAGCAAAGCTCCGAACAACGCGCCAAACTGATCGCAGGCAGGTATGCCTCGTCCCCGATCTCCGCACTGAGAATCTTCGGGTCCAGGCGCTCGGGAATCTGCCGGGCCGCGGCCTTCGACTCGCCGAACGCCTCGGCCAGCGCGTCCACCTGGTCGACAGCGGTAAAGCCCAGCAGCAGCGTGCCCCACGTCAGCGACAGCCGCGCCCCCTCCTCCCCCGCGCCGTGCACGTCGATCGAAGCGTGCTGCGCACCGGACAGCAGGGCGATCGCACGGGTGCTGATCGTCTGGTCCTCATACGACACCGTTCCCCGCACCCTTTTCGCTGCGCGGGTGCTGGTCGTGGTCTCCCTGGTCATGGTGTGCCCCTTTCCCTTGTCGTGAGGCCCGGTACGAAACGCGACCCCGATGCCAGCAGGTGGTTCTGCCAACCATTTCCCCGGGCCGCCCGAACACGGAGTGCTCAAGGGGCGGGCCCCTTGCCGTGGAGTCCGCACCCACCCTTGACGAAGTCGGGCGGCCGGGGAAAACAACCCACGACGACGGACCCGAGCCCTGGGCGAGGGACCGGCGGCGTACACAGCAGCGGTGACCGAGCGCCAGCGAGGTGACCGCTTCGATAGTGGTGCCCCCAAAGGCGGTCGAGCACCAGCGAGACGGCCGGCGGACACCCTGGTTCGGGTGGAGGGTGTCCCTCGGGGTACGCCGCGGAGGCTACTGACGTGGGGGGCGACGGGGCAGGACGTCCAAGGCCTGTGTGTTACCTCGGACATGCCGGGGCGGTTCAGGGACCCAAGGGCAAATCGGGAGTGATCCGCGGCGACTGCCGGTGGCGGCGGTGAACTGGACGAGGGCGATCCAGAGGCGGTGGCCACCGCCCTCTAGCACCTCACCAGCGCCTACCGTGATAGCAGGACACCGGGTTGCCCAGCGTCAGGGAGAAATGACCATGGGCATGTTCGCACGACGGGAAGACCGTGAGGTCGGGTCGCTGGCTTGCGCGCCGAGGCGGAAAGTATGCAGAGCCGTCTGGGCTCGGATGTGTCCACCCTGGACCCCGGGGACAGTCCGCTGTGCCGTCAGGGCGATGAACGATGCCAGCGAACGCAACAACGCCGCTGGCGGGCTCCTGGCCCGGGCCCATACCGCAGCGGTGATGCGGGTCGCGCTGCGCATCGTGGTCGAGGGGTTGCAAGCTACCCGTGTGGTCCGCGAGCACCAAGGGCTCTCGCTGGGACCAGACCTGCCCGATGTCACCAGCCCCGCCACTGTGGCCACCCCCACCCCGGTGAACATCGGTGAGCAGCAGATCACTGCCCACCCCGAATACCACCCGCAACAGCCGCACTACTTCGGCGGTGGCACCGTCGCCGGCACCCCGGTACCCGGCGGCTACTACCGCACCCCGTTTTGGAAGAAGGCCATGATGATCGGCGGGGCCGTCGCCGGCGGGGAAATGCTCGGCGACCTCCTCAGCGGTGGAGGTGACCGCGACTACGGCGGCGGCAGCGGTTGGGGCGGCGACGGTGGCGGCGACTGGGGCGGCGGAGACGGCGGCTGGTAGCCGAGAGCCACCCCTGCGCCGCCCGCACTGCGCGGGCTCACCGGCTGATCCGGAGGTCTCTCATGCGCTCCGCCCAGGTGGTCGCCGCGGATCTGCGGGCCCCCGCGTGTTCGGTGGTTCCCGACCGCCGGTGGGTGGCAGCGTTGACCGAGGCGGCTCATGCTGTGGTGTCCCCCAGTGTGGTGCACCGGTGCCGGGCGGGGTGGCGGTTACTCCTGTTGACCGAGGCCGCCGAGGATGATCCGGAAATGCGGTTATGGGAGGAAAGCGAAGTGGACGCGTTCCTCGCGCACCGGCCGGGCCCGGGGGCCCGCTGGGCAGCAGGGCCTGTCCCGGTTGCGGGCCTACGCCGTGGCCCACGGTGCAGCCAACCCGCCCACCAAACTGGTGGTGGACGGTTTCCCGCTCGGGCGGTGGGCCGCGTTGCAACGGGAACGGTACTGGGCGGACCGGTCGCCCCCCGCCCACATCGAGGCCTTGCAGAGCGTGCCGGGGTGGGACTGGGGACGCACCAACGCTGACCGGTGGGCCGAGGGCCTCACCCACCTACGCTCCTACCTTGATGAGTAAGGCACCACCGCGGTGGACACCCGCAGCGTGCACGAGGGCTTTCAGCTGGGCGGGTGGGTTGCCCGGCGGCGGGCCAACTACCACCAGGGCACCCTGTCCCCCACCCGCATCGCCGTATTGGAGGCGTTGCTGTCAACGCCGGGCCAAAACTAACCCTGCCCCCCCTATTGCTGGGCGGGTTCGAGGGTGGATTTCAGTGATCGTCGCAACACGGAAGTGTCACGAGCCTAGAGCACCTCGGAAGACTTGGGCCGGTGTCTGCCAGTTCAGGATCTTGCGTGGGCGGTTGTTGAGCCGCTGGGCCACGGCGTTTAGATGGTCAAGGTCGTGGACTGAGAGGTCAGTGCCTTTCGGAAAGTACTGGCGCAGCAGTCCATTTTCGTTGCTCCCGCGCTGCCAGGGGCTGCCGGGGTGGGCGAAGTAGATGCCTTCGGGGAACCCCGAGGCGATGTGGTGGTGATGGGCCATCTCCGAGCCTTGGTCCCAGGTCAGCGTCAGCCACGCCTGTCCGGGGAGCGTGGTGATGACCTGCTGCATCGCCACGTGCAGCTCGTCGGCACTGTGCCCGCCGGGCAGGTGCACAAGGGTGACGTAACGGCTGGTGCGGTCGACGAGTGTGCCGATCGCCGACCGGTTCTGACGCCCGGTGATGTAGGGGTCGGACCGGGGCGCGGTGCCAGGATCACTCCCGGCCCGTTTCCCCGGCCCGCCCTCCGCACCGGACGTGCGACTCTCATCGCCTCCGGCGCTCCACGGACTGCCACTGTCAGGCAGGGAC
>JAABVA010001090.1_pt1 | contig 30030 bp, 26 predicted proteins | sample 5560331 | NCBI WGS metagenome assembly JAABVA01 (sample SAMN12812661, study PRJNA571458) | rock metagenome | isolation source: Antarctica rocks | place: Antarctica: Victoria Land, Mt New Zealand sud | collected 2016-01-07 | reverse complement strand
GCCCGGTCGCCCTTGTGGTGGTCGGGGTGGTTGTCGCGCGCGAGCTTGCGGTACGCCTTCTTGACCGCCGCGGCGTCGGCGTCCTTGGGCACGCCGAGGACCTTGTAGAAGTCCTTCTCCACCCAGTCCGCTGCGCTCATGCGCGTGGTGCCACCCCTCTGGTCGACAGTGCCGTGGACGACGGTGCTCGGGTCAGGACGCTCGCCCGGGCGTCAGGGACCCGTCGACTCCGGTGCCGGGGCGTCGACCGGCTGCGGCTCGCTGACCCCGACCCGGGCGGGCCGGACGATCCGCTCGCCCATCCGGTACCCGACCGAGATGACGGTCGTGCACGTCGGCTCGGTGACGTCGGCGGAGTAGCCGTGGATCAGGGCTTCGTGCCGGGTGGGGTCGAAGGGGTCCCCGACCTCACCGAAGCGGACGAGACCGAGCTTGCCGACGATCTGCTCGAGGCTGTCGGCCACGCTGCGGAACCCCTGGGACAGCTCCTCGTACTGCCGCGCACGGTCGATGTCGTCCAGCACTCCCAGCAGGGACTGGGCGAGAGCGACGGTGGCCTGCTCGCGGACGGCCTCGCGGTCGCGGTCGACGCGGCGCCGGTAGTTCGCGTACTCCGCGCTGACCCGCTGCAGGTCTGCGGTCCGCTCGGCCACGGCGGCCCGGGCGGCCTCGATCTCGGCCAGCAGACCGGCGTCGGTGAGCCCGCCGTCCGGCAGGGACCCGTCGGACGGGGTGGGGGCGCCGGCCGGCGCACCCATCCCGCCGGCCGGAGCCGGGTCGGCGAACGGGTTGGACGGCACGACGACCGTCGGGGGCAGGGGGGTGTCGGCGTCGGCGCGGACCCGGCGACGGTCCCGCACGACAGGTTCGTCGCGCGGAGCCGTGCCGTCCCACGTCCCGTCGCCCGGGCCGCGGTCAGGGTGCTCGCTCACCGGGACTTGTGCTCCCCGTCGTCGTCGACGATCTCGGCGTCCACGACGTCGTCGTCACCGTGGCCGGCAGAGCCCCCCGCAGCGGAGTCTGCGGGCGGGTCGAACATCGGCCCGTCGCCACCGTCCCCGCCGCCCTGGACGTTCGCGTACAGGGCCGCACCGAGCTTCTGGCTGGTGCGCGCCAGGTTGTCCGTCGCCGTCTTGATCGCCGCGGCGTCCTCGCCCTCGAGCGACTTCTTGACCTCGGCGATCGACTCCTGGACCTCGGTCTTCGCGTCGGCGGGGAGCTTCTCCTCGTTGTCGGCGATGAACTTCTCGGTCTGGTAGACGAGGGAGTCCGCGGTGTTGCGGGTCTCGACGGTCTCGCGGCGCGAGCGGTCCTCCTCGGCGTACTGCTCGGCCTCGCGCATCATCCGCTCGATGTCGTCCTTCGGCAGGCCGGAGCCGCCGGTGATCGTCATCGACTGCTCCTTGCCGGTGCCGAGGTCCTTCGCGTTGACGTGGACGATGCCGTTCGCGTCGATGTCGAAGGACACCTCGATCTGCGGGACGCCGCGCGGTGCCGGCGGGAGCCCGGTCAGCTCGAAGTTGCCCAGGCTCTTGTTGTTGCGGGCCATCTCGCGCTCGCCCTGGAAGATCTGGATCATCACCGACGGCTGGTTGTCGTCAGCGGTGGTGAACTTCTCCGAGCGCTTCGTCGGGATCGTGGTGTTGCGCTCGATGATCTTCGTCATGATGCCGCCCTTGGTCTCGATCCCCAGGGACAGCGGGGTGACGTCGAGCAGCAGGACGTCCTTCACCTCGCCCTTGAGGACCCCGCCCTGCAGGCTCGCGCCGACGGCGACGACCTCGTCCGGGTTGACGCCCTTGTTGGGCTCCTTGCCGCCGGTCAGCTCGCGCACCAGGTCGGTGACGGCCGGCATCCGGGTGGAGCCACCGACCAGCACGACGTGCTCGATGTCGGCGAGCTTGACCCCGGCGTCTTTGATGACCTGCTCGAACGGGTGCCGGCAGCGGTCCAGGAGGTCCGCGGTCAGGCGCTGGAACTCGGCGCGGGTCAGCTTGACGTCCAGGTGCAGCGGGCCGTTCTCCCCGAGGGTGATGTACGGGAGGTTGATCGAGGTCTCACTCGAGCTCGACAGCTCGATCTTGGCCTTCTCCGACGCCTCGGACAGCCGCTGGAGGGCGATCTTGTCCTTCGAGAGGTCGATGCCGTTCTGGTTCTTGAACGTGTCCGCCAGGTGCTTGACGACCCGGTTGTCCCAGTCGTCGCCGCCCAGGTGGTTGTCGCCGCTGGTCGCCTTCACCTCGACGACGCCCTCGCCGATCTCCAGCAGGGACACGTCGAAGGTGCCGCCGCCGAGGTCGAAGACGAGGATGCGCTGCTCGTCGCTGCCCTTGTCCAGGCCGTACGCGAGGGCCGCTGCGGTCGGCTCGTTGACGATGCGCAGGACGTTCAGCCCGGCGATCTCACCGGCCTCCTTCGTCGCGGTCCGCTGGGCGTCGTTGAAGTACGCCGGCACGGTGATCACGGCGTCGGCGACCTTCTCGCCGAGGTAGGACTCCGCGTCGCGCTTCAGCTTCTGCAGGATGAACGCCGAGATCTGCTGGGCGGTGAACTTCTTGTCGTCCACCGACGTCGTCCAGTTGGTGCCCATGTGGCGCTTCACCGAGCGGATCGTGCGGTCGACGTTGGTGACCGCCTGACGCTTGGCGACCTCGCCGACCAGCACCTCGCCGTTCTTGGCGAAGGCGACGACCGACGGCGTGGTGCGGGCGCCCTCGGCGTTGGCGATGACCGTGGGCTCACCGCCCTCAAGGACGGCGACGACTGAGTTGGTGGTGCCGAGGTCGATACCGACCGCACGTGCCATGGGTGTGTCCTCCGGTGAGCGGGTGTCGTACGGATCCGGGCTCGACGTGCGGGTCCGGGACGAAAGCGGGAGTTGAGCTTGCGTGGCTCAACTCTAGCGGGTCCGGTGGTCGGCGTCAACCGACCTGAGCCCCTGCGTGTCAAGTCCAACCGCGGGGTGGGCGTGCTTCTTCCCGGCTGGCGACCGCTGCCGAACCGCTCGCTTGTATGCTGCCGTCGGCACGTCGCGGGTGTAGTTCAATGGCAGAACTTCAGCTTCCCAAGCTGATAGCGCGGGTTCGATTCCCGTCACCCGCTCCCCCGGCGGCTGGGCGACCCGGTGGGCCGCGGTGCGGCGCCTCCACGGCAGTCACGGGACAGCCGAATGAGATCGAGCCCCGACAGCAGAGCCCGAGCCCTGACAGCAGAGCCCGAGCAGCCGGCAGTGCGCGGTCGTCCCAGCGCCGGCACCTGCCCGAGACCTCGCTGGTGGCCAGCTCGCTGCTGAGCCACGGAGTCGGTGCCCGCGCCGACAGCCACGTCCCGTGGGCCGCACTTTCGGCTTCCTCCCGGACGAGCTCGACCAGGGCCGACGAGTCGAGGTGGGTCACAACCCGTCGGCGCGCAGCTCGTCGAGGAGCTGCGCCGAGTCGGGCTCACCCGGTTGGGGGTCGACGCGCTCGGGCAGCCGGAACGGCGCCACGGCCGGCACCAGGCGGCCCGCCGCGATCAGCCGCTCGCGGGCTCCGTCGTCCGCCTCCGGCGGCGGGACGAGCCGCGCCATGAATCGGCTCGGCTCGGTCACTCGGACAGTCTCGCCGGCCTTCGCGCGCTCCGTGCGCGGCCGCGGCGGACAGCCGGGGCGTCACCGACCTGTCGTCGAAGCCCGACGTGCAGTGGAGTACTCGGACGGGCTCCTGCGGCTCGGTCACCGCTCGGCAGGCGCGATCGAGTACTCGACTGCACGCTCGACCGGGCGGGCAGGGGCCTCAGGCGGTCGCAGGCGCGGCGCTGGCAGTGGCTGTGGCGTTTGCAGGCGCAGGCGCAGGCGCGGGCGGGGTCGTCGGAGCAGGACCCGCAGCCGCCGCGGCGGCAGCGGCTCGGGCGTCGACCCGCTCGCGCTGGGGCACGACGGTGTACCGCGGGTCCTTCGCGCTCTCCTGCCCCGCGTAGAACACCGCGAGACGGGTGGTCAGCGATCCCCCGAGCAGCGCCACCCCGGCCGCGGCGGACAGCGCCCGCGACCGTCCCGACACCGCCGCCGTCACCGCTCCTGCCGCGGTCAGCAGTTCCGACGCCCGGTGCCACCGGCCGGGCGCACCGGACTCCAGCGCCTCGGCAGCCAGGCCCATCGACCGCTTCATCGGCACCTGCGCCGCGAGCTCGGCCACGGCTCCGAGCACCGCGGCCCGCCGCGCCGGACCGGACTGGGCGAGGGGTGCGCCGATCAGGGCGGCCCCGCCGGCAGCTGCCGCGGCCGACCCCGCGAACACGAACGGCAGCTCGCGGCGGGCTTCGAACCAGGCCGGGCTCGCGGAGTCCGTGAGCAGCACCGCGGTGTAGGTCGCCACGGCCGGCGCGATCGCGGCGGCCACCGCGGCCGCCGGGTGCGCGACGGCGTCCGCGAGCGCGCGCAGCGGCCGCGGCAGCAGTCCGCTGACCGCCACCGGCAGCAGCCGCAGGACCTCCACCGCGCCGGCCACCCCCGCAGCCGGCCCGTAGACAACCAGGAACCAGGTGCCCATTGACATCGGGGAGGTCGGCTTGACCACCCGCAGCATGTTGATGAAGCGCGACGGCTTCCCGAGGTCGTGGACGAGGAAGTAGAACGACCCGACGATGCCCGTCAGGGCCGTCAGGCGCCCGGAGCGCGCGAGCGCCGGTCGCCCCGTCAGCTGAGCACCCTCCGCCAGCAGCGACGAAGCCCCGGCCAGACCGCCGAGGAACAGGTAGAGCGGGATGTCGTAGGTCCACGGCGAGTGCCGCACCACCGGGCGGCCGTAGTACGAGGTGAACTGCGCGTCGGGCACGACGGCGTTCGGGTCGCCGCGCCGCCGTCGTCGGCCGCTGCCCCGGCGCCCAGCTCGGCCGGGTCCAGCTCCGGGCCCCGCTGCTGTCCCGGGTCCTGGTCCGGGCCGAGCCGCGGAGCCGTCGGCTGGCCCGCCGGGCCGGTCCGATCGGGTCTCGTCCCGGCCGCCGGTCGAGCCGACGGTGGCGGTGTGCCCGAGGGAGCTGCCGTCGATCAATCCTTCGCGGGTCACCCCGGCCGGCGGGGAGGGCGCCGGCTCCGCCTCCTCGTGGCTGGCGGAGCCGTCCGCACTCACCGGCGGCCACCGGTGAAGACCGCGGCCATCGCGAGGACGAGCGCGGCCGCTGCCATCCCGGCGTGCTTGTACATCTGCGGCAGCGACGCCGTGCAAACCACAGGGTCCGGCGGGAAGCCGTACACCTCGGGCTCGTCGAGCAGCAGGAAGAACGCGCCGTCACCGCCCACGCCGTCGTCGGGGTCCTCCCCGTAGAGGCGGGCGTCGGTCACCCCGGCCTCGTGCAGCGCCTCGACGCGGGCGGCGGCGCGCTCGCGGAGCTCGTCGAGCGGGCCGAACTGGATCGACTGGGTGGGACACGCCTTGGCACACGCCGGGGTCTCGTCGTGGCCGATCCGGTCGTAGCAGAGGGTGCACTTCTGGGCGACGCCGACGTGCGGGTCACCCGCCGGGCCTTCGCGCCGCTCGATCACCCCGTAGGGGCAGGCCGGGATGCAGTACCCGCAGCCGTTGCAGACATCGGCCTGCACGACGACCGTGCCGTGCTCGGTGCGGAACAGGGCGCCGGTGGGGCACACGTCCAGGCACGCGGCGTGCGTGCAGTGCTTGCACACGTCGGAGGACATGAGCCAGCGGAGGTCGCCGCGCTCGCCGATCCCGTCGCCGAGCACCAGCGGCCCGGGCCCCGCGGAGCCGGCCCCCCCGGCATCGGCCCGCGCCTGCCCGTCGGCGTCCCGGCTGCGCTCGACCGCGCCGGTGTCGACGAAGCCCGTGTCGACAGCAGCGGTGTCGACTCGCCTCCGGTCGTCGAGGTTGGGGAAGACCGGGTACCCGGGCTGCGCGGACAGGTCAGCGCTCGGGGAGGCCGGCCCGGCTGCCCCGGCGTCGCCGAGAGCGCCGACGTCCCGGACAGCACCGGCTACTCCAGAGTCGCCGACAGCGCCGACGTCCCCGACAGCGCCGTCGGGGCGGGGCGTCGGCATACCGAGGTCGACGCGCGTCGTGCCCGTCCGCTGGTTGCCCAGGGGCTTGGCCTGCTCGATGAAGGCCACGTGGCGCCAGGTGCTCGCCCCCAGCGCGCCGGTGTTGTCGTACGACATCCCGGTCCAGGTGAGGCCGTCCTCGGGGACGTGGTTCCACTCCTTGCACGCCACCTCGCAGGCCTTGCAGCCGATGCAGACCGAGGTGTCGGTGAAGAAGCCGACCCGCTGCGGGTGCTGCTCCCAGCCGGCGTCCGCGGTCGGGTCCGCCAGCGGTCCGAACAGCCGGTTGGCCGGGGTCATGGCGTCAGGTCCTCCCGTGCTCAGTGCCGGCCGGGTCGGCGTGGTGCTCGCCGGGTCCACGGACGGGGGTGGTCAGGGCTGCGTTGCCGGTGGTGGTGGTGACGTGCGCCCGGTCCCGGAAGCCCGCGACGTAGGACAGCAGCTCCGGCCCGCGCGGTCGGCGCCCCGCCCGGACGTCGCAGCTGGCGACCTTCGACTCCTGGATGTGGACGTTGCGGTCGAGAGTGAGCCCGAACAGGTCGTTCGCGCTGTCCCCGGTGGTGAGCCCATTGCCTCCCCAGTGCCAGGGGACGCCCACCTGGTGCACGATCTTCGAGCCCAGCTTGAGCGGGGCCAGCCGGTCGGTGACCACGGCGCGCCCCTCGATCGCCGCGCGGGCGGTGATGACGTGGCACCAGCCGCCGTGCTCGATGCCCCGCTCGGCAGCCAGCTCCGGGCTCACCTCGACGAACATCGCGGGCTGGAGCTCCGCCAGGAAGGGGAGCGTCCGACTCATGCCGCCGGCCGTGTGGTGCTCGGTGAGGCGGTAGGTGGTGAACACGCACGGATAGACGTCGCTGCCGTACTCCGGCGGCGAGGGGTTGCTCGGGTTGCTCCGGTCCTCGTAGACCACGCGCGTCGGGCTCGCCTGCTGCCCGTACAGCGCATTGCGCACCGGGGACTCGTGCGGCTCGTAGTGCGTGGGCAGCGGCCCGTCGACCAGGCCGGTCGGTGCGTAGAGGGCCCCGCGGCCGTCGGCCTGCATGATGAACGCGTCATTGCCGTCGAGGGCGTCGGTGCCGAGTGCCCCGGCCGGCGCGCGGTAGTGCGGGTCCTTGTCCGGCTGGAAGTCCGGGATGTCGTGCCCGGTCCACCGGCCCGACTCCGCATCCCACCAGACGTAGGCCTTGCGCTCGCTCCACGGCTTGCCGTCCAGGTCGGCACTCGCCCGGTTGTAGAGCGTGCGGCGGTTCGCCGGCCAGGCCCAGCCCCACTCGGGAGCCACCCAGCTCTGTTCGTGGCCGGGCTTGCGCCGCGCCGCCTGGTTGACCCCGTCGGCGCCGATCCCGCAGTAGATCCAGCACCCGCAGGAGGTGCTCCCGTCGTCCTTCAGCTCGAGGTACGCCGACAGCGGGCCGTCCGGGCCGGACCCGTTGATCTCGTGCAGCACCTCGTCGCCGCTGGGCTCGGCCAGCGGTTCCTCGGTCGCGTAGTCCCAGGCGAGGTTGAGCAGCGGCGCGTCGCGGGGGTCGGTCGACCCGGCCAGCCCGGCGCGCAGCAGCCGCCCGAGGTGGAAGAAGAAGTGCAGGTCGCTGCGGCAGTCACCCGGCGGCTCGACGGCCTTGTGCCGCCACTGGACCAGTCGCTGGGTGTTGGTGAAGCTTCCGGGCTTCTCGGTGTGTGCGGCTGCGGGGAAGAAGAAGACCTCGGTGGCGATGTCGGCGGTCCGCAGCTCCCCGGTCTCGATCTCCGGGCTGTCCTTCCAGAAACTCGCGGTGTCGATCATCGTCAGGTCGCGCACGACGAGGAAGTCCAGCTTCGCGAGCGCCAGCCGCTGCAGCTTGCCGTGCGCACTGCCGCTGGCCGGGTTCTCCCCGACGACGAAGAAGCCCGGGATCTTGCCGGCCATCATGTCGATCGCGGTGCTGTAGGTGCCGTGGTCGCTGTCGACGCGGGGCAGCCAGGAGAAGCCGAAGTCGTTGTCCGGGGTCGCTGCCGCGCCGTACCAGGACTTCAGCAGGCTGACCGTGTACGCCCGCGCGCCCGACAGGAAGCCCTTCTGGCCGTTGCCGATGATCTCCTCGACGTAGGCGTCCAGACCGTCGGGCTGGGCCGCCTTCGGCATCGGCAGGTAGCCGGGCAGGAGGTTGAACAGCGTCGGGATGTCGGTCGAGCCCTGGATCGACGCGTGCCCGCGCAGCGCCAGGATCCCGCCCCCCGGGCGACCGATGTTCCCCAACAGCAGCTGCAGGATCGCCGCGGTCCGGATGTACTGCGACGCCGTCGTGTGGTGCGTCCAGCCGACGGAGTAGACCCAGGCCGTGGTCCGGTCGCGGCCGGAGTTGGCGGTGACCGCCTCGCAGACCTTCTCGAAGACACCGACCGGGCAGCCGGACACCTCGGCGACCATCTCCGGGGTGTAGCGGGCGTAGTGCCGCTTGAGGACCTGGAACACGCACCGCGGGTCCTGCAGCGTCTCGTCGCGGGCCGCGGCATGCGGCGCCTTGACCTTGCCGTCCTTCCCGGCCGGCCCCGGACCGACGTCGGTGCCGTCGTCCTCGGCACGCACCGGCTCACCTGCGTCGCCGCCGGTCCCGGGGAGGTCGCCGTCCTCGTCGGCGGCGTCCTGGTACGCCCAGCTCTTCGGGTCGTACGTGCGGGTGCTCTCGTCGTAGCCGGAGAAGACCCCGTCGAGGTCCTCGGTGTCCACGAAGTCCTCGCCGACGATCTCGGCGGCGTTCGTGAAGGCCATCACGTACTCACGGAATTCCAGTCCACGGGAGAGGACGTAATGGACGATCCCGCCGAGGAAGGCGATGTCCGCACCGGCACGGATCGGGGCGTGGACGTCGGCCACCGCGCTCGTCCGCGTGTACCGCGGGTCCACGTGGATCACCGTGGCCCCGCGGGCCTTCGCCTCCATCACCCACTGGAACCCGACCGGGTGGCACTCGGCCATGTTCGAGCCCTGGATGACGATGCAGTCGGAGTTGACGAGGTCCTGCTGGAAGGAGGTGGCGCCGCCGCGTCCCAACGAGGCTCCCAGACCGGGAACCGTGGCGGAGTGTCAAACGCGCGCCTGGTTCTCCACCTGGACGACGCCGGCCGCGGTGAACAGCTTCTTGATGAGGTAGTTCTCCTCGTTGTCCAGCGTGGCACCGCCGAGGAGAGCCACGCCGAGCGTGCGGGACAGCCGCCGGCCGTCGTCGTCGGTGTCCTGCCAGCCGGAGCGACGGGCGGCGAGGGTCTTCGCCGCGACCCGCTCCATCGCCTCGGACAGGTCCATCGGCTCCCACTCCGTGGCGTACGGCGCCCGGTGCAGGACCTGCGTGATGCGGCCGGCGGAGTTGACCAGCTGCTCACTCGCGCTGCCCTTGGGGCACAGCCGCCCGCGGCTGACCGGGGAGTCGGGGTCGCCCTCGATCTGGACGACCTTGCCGTCCTTGGCGTAGACGTTCTGCCCGCAGCCGACCGCGCAGTAGGGGCAGATGCTCTTCGTCACACTGTCGGCGCTGACCGTCCGCGGGACGAGGGTCGCCGACACCGGCGACTGGACGGCGGCACCGCGTCCGAGGGGATCGGTGCCGGTCAGCTGCCGGTAGACCGGCCAGCCCTCGAGCCAGGTCCTGACGCCCACGCTGCACCCCCGCTGGTGTCTGACGGCCCCCGGCCGCCGCGCCCCCCGACGCGCGATCACCGTACGACACCGCCGGCGGGCCGACCTGCCCGGACCGGTGCCGGGTGAGCCCGATCCCGCCGGCCCGGGGACACGTCAGCCGGTGGCCTCGAGCAGGTCGAGCAACGCCTGCGACGCACGGGCGAGGCGCGCCGTCTCACGGGAGCCGACGACGGTCTCGGTCAGGACGCGGCGACAGCCGTCGAGCTCGACGTAGACCGTCGGCCCCTGTCCGCCGGCCGGTTGCAGGACCTCGAACCGGGTCGCGACCGTCGAACAGCCGCCGGCGGATCGCCCGGTGGCCAGCAGGGTCCCGAGCCTGCTCCGCCGCGCGCCGGTCAGGACGGCACCGCGCTCGAAGGTGCCGACCGATCCGTCGCTGCCGACCTCGAACGCCGGCACCCGGTAGGCACACGCCCGGACCGCGCTGCCGCGGGCGAACGGGTCCGCGGTCGAGTCAGCCGCCCGGGCCACGTCGGACCCGTCCTCGACCCGTCATGGCGCGTCCTCCCCGACCCGGGCGATCCCGACACCGGTCGGACGCGACTGTCACCGGCCCGGTTCCACGGCTCACGGACCGGCCGGCCCGGCGACACCCACCGGCGGCCCGGACCGGACACGGCCACCGAGGGTCCCTCAGAGCTGGACGGCGGGCGCGGGGCGGTCGCGGAGGCGCAGCCGGGGGATCGTCCAGTGCACGAGGGGTCCGATCCCGAACGCGTAGAGCACCGTCCCGACCCCGACGTTCCCGCCGAGGGCGAAGCCGGCCGCGAGCACCGCCAGCTCGATCGTCGTCCGCACGACACGGACGGAGTGGCCGCGGGCGGCGAAGCCGGTCATCAGACCGTCCCGGGCGCCGGGCCCCAGGCCGGCGCCGATGTAGAGGCCGGTGGCTACCGCGTTGAGCAGGACCCCGGCCACCATCTCCGCCGCGCGCAGCGCCAGGCCGTGCGGCCGCGGGACGAGGGCGAGCGTCGCGTTGATGACCAGGCCGACAGCGAGGGCGTTGGCGAGCGTGCCGAGGCCCGGGCGCTGGCGCAGCGGGACCCAGGCCAGCAGGACGACGCCGCTCGCGATGATCGCCCACGTCCCCACCTGCAGCCCGAGGGTCCTCGACAGGCCCTGGTGCAGGACGTCCCACGGGTCCACCCCGAGCCCGGCGACGAGCATCAGGCCGTTGCTGAAGCCGAAGAGGAGCAGTCCCGCGGCGAGGCGCACCAGCCGCAGCGGCAGCCGGTCGCGCGGGATCCAGGGGGCCGCCACCGCCCCAGTCTCGCGGCTCGTCCTCGGGAGCCCGGTCCGGTCCGACGGCCTGACGCGGTCCCCGGCTAACCTCTGGCCGCAGCGCAGGGAGGCGTCCCCGTCCTGGTGGGCGGCCCGGTCTTCAACACCGGTGAGGCCGGGTACCCCGGCCTGGCGGGTTCGATTCCCGTCCGCCTCCGCCGCGGCGGCCGGTCGCCGACCGGGGCGGGGCTCCATCCGCCTGGGACGCACCGGGCGTGCGTTCCTACGATCGGCGCATGGTCGCGGCCGCCGGCAGCTCAGGACCCGACCCACGGCGCGGCGTCCCCCGCACCGATGCGCTGCTGGCCGATCCCGCCATCACGGCCGAGGTCGCCCGGGTGGGCCGCGACCGGGTGCACGCGGCCGTCCGGGCCGCGCAGGAGCGGGTCCGGCGCGGGGAGCTGGCACCGACCGCCGCCGTCGCCGCCGTCGTCGCGTCGCTTCCCGCCGGTCCCTCGTCCTCGACGCCGGTCCTCAACGTCAGCGGGACGATCCTGCACACGAACCTCGGCAGAGCGGTGCTCTCCGACGCCGCCCGGCGGGCGGTGCAGGACGCCGGCGGGGCCACCGACGTCGAGTACGACCTCGCCACCGGACGCCGCGCCCGCCGCGGCCGCGGGGCGCTCGCCGCCCTGGCCGGCGCGCTGCCCGACGCGGGCGACGTCCTCGTCGTCAACAACGGGGCCGCGGCCCTGCTGCTCGCGGTCGCCGCGCTCTGTCCGCCGGAGCGGCCCGAGGTCGTCTGGAGCCGCGGCCAGCTCGTCGAGATCGGCGACGGCTTCCGGCTGCCGGAGCTGGTCGCCAGCACCGGCGTCGTGATCTGCGAGGTGGGCACCACCAACCGCACCACCGTCGCCGACCACCTCGCGGCTCTGTCGGACCGCACCGGGGCGGTGCTCGCGGTGCACCCGTCGAACTTCGTGGTCAGCGGCTTCACGTCGAGCCCCGGCACCGGCGAGCTGGCGACAGCCCTGGGAGGGCGGGTGCCGCTGGTCGTGGACGTCGGTTCGGGACTGCTGGCGCCATCCCCGGTGCTGCCCGACGAGCCCGACGTCACGACGGCGCTGCGGGCCGGGGCGGACCTGGTCACCGCGAGCGGGGACAAGCTGCTCGGCGGACCCCAGTGTGGCCTGGTCGCCGGTCGGCGCGACCTCGTCGACCGGGCGCGCCGGCACCCGCTCGCCCGGGCGCTGCGGGTGGACAAGCTGACCCTCGCCGCGCTGGAGGCGACCCTCGCCGGGCCGCCGACGCCGACGGCGCGCGCGCTCGCGATCGACCTCGACGACCTCCACCGCAGGACGGCCCGGCTCGCCGACGAGCTGGCCGGCCAGGGGATCGAGGCGACGGTGCTCGCGACGGTGGCGGTGGTCGGCGGCGGTGGCGCGCCGGGGGTCGAGCTGGCCAGCTGGGCGGTCACGCTGCCGGCGGCGCTCGCCGGTCCGCTGCGGCTCGGCAGCCGCGCGGCCGGGGTGCCGCCGGTCGTGGGCCGGGTGGCCGCCGGCCGGCTGCACCTCGACCTGCGGACCGTCGACCCGGACGACGACACCACCGTGCGGCGCGCGGTGGAGGCGGCCGTGACCGTTGCCAGCACGGTCACGGCTGCCAGCACGGCCACGGCAGGGACCGGGGTCGGGGTCGGCTGAGTGTTCGTCGTCGCGACGGCCGGCCACGTCGACCACGGCAAGTCCACCCTCGTGCGGGCCCTCACCGGCATGGACCCCGACCGCCTCGCCGAGGAGCGCCGCCGCGGGCTGACGATCGAGCTCGGCTACGTCTGGACCGACCTGCCGACCGGCGAGCGGGTCGAGTTCGTCGACGTCCCGGGGCACGAGAAGTTCCTGGCGACGATGCTCGCCGGGGTCGGCCCGGTCCCCGCGGTGCTCCTCGTGGTCGCCGCCGACGAGGGCTGGCGACGGCAGACGGGGGAGCACGTCGCGGCGCTGGACGCCCTCGGGGTCACCCACGGGCTGGTGGCGGTGACCCGCTCGGAGCTCGCGGATCCCGCGCCGGCGATCGACCAGGTCCGGGAGCGGCTGGCGGGCACCGGGCTGGACGCCAGCCCGGTGGTGGCCGTCTCGGCGCTGACCGGCCGGGGCCTGGACGACCTGCGCGCCGCGCTCGGGGCGCTCGTGCGGGGGCTGCCGGAGCCGCCCGTCGGGTGGCGGACGCGGCTGTTCGTGGACCGGGTGTTCACCGTGCGGGGGGCCGGGACTGTCGTGACCGCCACCCTGCCCGCCGGGTCGCTCGCCGTGGGTGGCGTCCTGGACGCGGGGCCGAGACACGTCCCGGTGACCGTCCGCGGGCTCGAGTGCTGCAAGGAGCCGCTGGCCTCCGTCGGGGCGGTGGCCCGGGTCGCGGTCAACCTCCGTGGCGCGCCCGCGGACCTCCGCCGCGGCGATGCGCTGCGGACCCCCGGTGCCTGGCCTGATGTCACCGAGGTCGACGTCGAGCTCCGCGCCGCGGACCCGGACACGGTCCCGGCCGAGCTGCCGGCCGACCTGGTGCTGCACGTCGGGTCGGCGTCCGTGCCGGTCCGGGTCCGGGTCCTCGCCGGGAGCGCGGTCGGCGCGGTCGGCACGGTCGGCACGGTCGGCACGGTCGGCACGGCGGCGCCCCTACCGGCGGGCGCGCGGGAGACGCCCCGGGTCTTCGCCCGGCTCCGCCTGGGTCGACCGCTGCCGCTCGAGCCGGGGGACCGCGGCGTGCTCCGCGACCCCGGCCGGCACACGGTGGCCGCGGGGGTGCTGGTCCGCGACGTGGACCCGCCCGCCCTCGACCGGCGCGGAGCAGCGCGGGCCCGCGTCCGGGAGCTCGCCGGCACTTCTGTCGGGGACCCCGCCACGGTGGTGCGCCGCCGCGCGCTCGTCCGCCGGGCCGAGCTCGCCGTGGCCGGCCTGCTGCTCCCCGACGGTCCGACACCGCCGGGGTGCGGCGAGGAGCGGGGCTGGGTCGTCGACCACGACCGGTGGCGACAGCTCACCGAGCGCCTCACCGAGGCGGTCCGGACCGCCCCGGACCGCCTCGGGCGGGGCCTCCCGCTGGCGGCGGCGGTGACGGCCCTCGCGCTGCCCGACCCCCTGCTGCTCGCGCCGCTGGTCCGCGATGCCGGGCTCGTCGTCCGGGAGGGCCGGCTGCTGGATCACTCGGCCGGGCCGCAGGTCCCCCCGGAGCTGCAGGAGGCCCTCGCCCGGCTGACGGCACGGCTCACCGCCCAGCCGTTCAGCGCCCCGGAGGCGGGTGACCTCACCGCGTGGGCACTGGACGGGACGGACCTCGGGGCGCTGGGCTCCCTCGGGCTGGTGCTCCGGCTGCCCGGTGACGTCGTGCTGCTGCCGGACGCACCCGACCGGGCGGCGCGGGTGCTCGCCCGAATCGACCAGCCGTTCACCCTCTCCGAGGCACGCCAAGCGCTGGGGACGTCACGCCGGGTCGCGGTCCCCCTCCTGGAGCACCTGGACCGCCTCCGACTCACCGTCCGCGACGACTCCGCCCGCCGGACGGTCCGCTGACGCCGTGGCGCGCGCGCCGACCGGGTGGCTGGCGCGCGAGGCGACGGAGGGAGCGGTCACCGCAGGACGACGTCACCGCAGGACGACGGTCACCCCGTCGGCTCGGCGTGCCACGAACTCCCCGATGAGGGTGGCACCGGGAACGGCAGCACCGCGGACCTCGCCGGCGAGCAGGAGGCCGCCGCTGGTCTGGGCGTCGGCCAGCAGCACCAGCTCGTCGTCGGCGGTGGACCCGGCGTCCAGCGACGGCCGGACCCAGTCGAGGTTCCGGCGACTCCCGCCGGGCACGAAGCCAGCGGCCAGGGCCGCCCGGGCACCGTCGAGATAGGCGACGGCGGCGCTGTCGACGACCGCGGTCACGCCGGAGGCCCGGGCCATCTTGTGCAGGTGGCCCAGCAGCCCGAAACCGGTGACGTCGGTCGCCGCCGTGATCCCCGCCGCCAGCGCCGCCGACGACGCTGCCGCGTTGAGGGTGGTCATCGACGCGACCGCGTGGGCGAAGACCTCCCCGGTCGCCTTGTGCCGGTTGTTGAGCACGCCGATGCCGAGCGGCTTGGTCAGGGTGAGGGCGTCCCCGGCGCGGGCCGCGTCGTTGCGGAGCAGCCGGTCGGCGCGCGCGAGCCCGGTCACCGCCATCCCGTACAGCGGCTCCGGGGTGTCGATGCTGTGCCCACCGACCAGTGGGCAGCCGGCCTCCCGCGCGATGGCCAGGCCACCACGGAGCACCTCGGCCGCCAGCTCCGCCGGAAGCAGGTCGCGCGGCCACCCGAGGAGGTTGACCGCGAGGACCGGCGTGCCACCGCACGCGTAGACGTCGGAGAGGGCGTTGGCGGCCGCGATCCGGCCGAAGTCGTACGCGTCGTCGACGACGGGGGAGAAGAAGTCCGCAGTCGACAGGACGGCCCGGTCGCCGTCGATGCGGACCGCGGCACAGTCGTCGCCGTCGATGCGGACCGCGGCGCAGTCGTCACCGTCGTCGAGACCGATGAGGACCGTCGGCCAGGACTGGCCGGTCAGGCCCGCCACCATCGCCTCGAGCTCGCCGGGCGGGATCTTGCAGGCGCAGCCGCCGCCGTGGGCGTAGCGGGTGAGGCGCACCGTCGCGGGACCCGACGAAGCGGGGGGTGCTGCGCCGTCCGCCGCCGCCGCGGCGCGGGTGCTGGTGGTCACGACGCACGGTAGGTCCGCCGGTCCACGGGTCGGCCGGAGCACCGGTCCGCCGGGGGAGCCGACGCCGTGAGTGCCGAAGACGGTGGCCGCGCCGTTCGCGACCACCGTCTCGTCGTGCCGACCGACTCGTCCGGACAGACGTCCGCCGTGCCGGGTCATGCCGTTCAGGTCGTGCCGTTCAGGTGGTGCTGTCCAGTTGTGCTGTCTCGTGCCGTTCAGGTCGTGCCGTGCACGCTCGTGTCAGATCGGGTGGACTTCCCCGGCCTGCGGACCCTTCTGGCCCTGGGTGACCTCGAACTCCACCCGCTGGCCCTCCTCGAGGCTGCGGTAGCCCGAGGACTGGATCGCGGTGAAGTGCACGAACAGGTCGTTGCCCCCACCATCCGGGGTGATGAACCCGTAGCCCTTGTCTGCGTTGAACCACTTCACGGTGCCTTGCGTCATTGCCGTCCCTACTTGTCGATCGTGCGAACGGCCAGACGCCGCCCGTTCTGGGTGACACCGACCGTTCGGCCCGGCCCGGTGCCTGGCACGCCGGCCGTCCGTGGACACCGTCCGTGGACACCCGTCTGCGCCGAGCGCCAACGGTAGCAACGACCCGGGGCAACAGGTCGAGTCGGTGCGATCGGGCGTCGCCGAGTGCGCGAGAACGGCGTCCGGGTCCTTCACCGTCCGGGGGACCGGACACGCACCCAGTCCAGCGGCCCGACCCGGTCACCTGCCGCGGGTGGCCGCCCTCGAGTCACAAAGGTGTCACTCCGTCCTTCTTTACCTTTCCGTTACCTCCGTCTAGTGTCTCGGTCGCCGCCATCCACGAGTGCGGCACCGCGTCGGCTCGCCTAGTCCTGCCACCGACGCGTCCACGAGAGTCGGCAGGAGCGGGGGAACCACGTCACCACGTGGCCCTCGAGAGGGTCACTCGGGGTGTAGCCGCTCAGGCGGCAGGGCCATCTCCGGTCCGAACCCGACAGCTCACCTCGCCGGCGTCGGAGGAGTCACATGTCACGTTACGTACCCCGGCACGCCCGGAAGCGGCCCGCCCGGTCCATCCCCACGAGGTCGGCCACCCGCGTGGTCGTCGGCGCGGTCGCCGGTGCCGGCGCACTCGCGTCCTTCGGGGCAGCCGGCACCGCTGCCGCCGCCACCAGCTCGGACTGGGAGCGCGTCGCCGCGTGCGAGTCCAACGGCAACTGGTCGATCAACACGGGCAACGGCTACTACGGCGGCGTCCAGTTCAGTGCCAGCACCTGGCTCGGCTACGGCGGCGGTGCCTACGCACCCACGGCGAACCTCGCTTCGGAGTCCCAGCAGATCGCGATCGCCAACCGGGTGCTCGCGTCGCAGGGCTGGGGCGCCTGGCCGGTGTGCTCGGTCAAGGCCGGCCTGAGCGGCACCTCGACCAGTGGGGGCTCGACCACCGCAGCCGGCTCGTCGGGTGCCGTCGCGGCCCCCCGGTCGACCCCGACCACCCGGTCGACGACGTCGGACGGTGCCCGGACGCAGTCGGCCCCCACGGTCGTCGCTGAGCCCGCACGGTCCGCTGTCGTGACCTCGACCGCCCCGGCCGCGCCCGCAGCGCCGACCACGCCCGCAGCGCAGCCCGCGGTCGCGGTCGTCGCGGCACCCGTCTTCCGGGTGCCGACGTTCCACCCGACCCTGCTCGCGCGGGTCTACACGGTGAAGACCGGGGACACCCTGGCCTCGGTCGCGAAGAGCCAGCAGGTGCGGGGCGGCTGGCGGATGCTCTGGGCCGCCAACTCCTCGGCCGTGCGCGACCCGAACCTGATCATGGTCGGCCAGCACCTGCACCTCCCGAAGACCCACCAGGTGCACGCCGCCTGACCACTCGCCACCCGCGGGTCCTCCGGGCCCCCGCCGCTCGTGGACAGTCCTCCACGAGCGGCGGGGGCTCTCCGCTCTGGCGGGGCTTCCCGCTCTGGCGGGGGGACGAGGGCTGCCGGCGGTCGCGCCGGCAGCCGGGTCGGGTCGCCGGCCGTTCTTGGCCTGCCTGACGGCGCCTGCGGACGGTGCCGACCAGAGTGGAGCCGTGACGGCGGTCTCGGAGGCGCGGCGGCTGCTGCTGGTGGCGGTCGGTGCCGGCGCCGTGTCCGGCTTCAGCATCAACGGCCGGACCCGGGAGGTCTGGGTACTGCGGGAGTCGCTGGACACCCGGGTGGTGACCGGGCGGGTGGCCGCCCTCGCCGAGAGCGGCCTCATCGAGCGCGTCGCGGACCCGGGTGGCTCCCGGTCGCGGTGGGGCTGGCGGCTCACCCCGGCCGGGCGGGCGCTGCTGCGGACCGCCCGCTGACCGTCGCGGAGGAGGATTGGGCCGTGAGCGACCCGCTGCGCCTGGTCCCGAGCGGCCACCCGTCCCATGCCGACGCCGCCGCACTGCATGGGCAGCCGCCGGCGCCACCGCCGACCCTGCTCCCGCCCGACCCCGGCGCCGCCGCCCCGGGAACCGACGGGTCGGGTGGTCCGGACGGTCTTGGGGCGCCGAGTGGGCGCCCGGACCGGGCCGCGCTGCTCGACCTGGCGGCGGCGGACCCGTCCTCGACGGCCGTCTGGGCTGCGCTCGCGGAGGACCACCTGGCAGCGGGTCGGCTCGTCGACGCCTACGCCGCGGCCCGGACGGGGTACCACCGAGGGCTGGACCAGCTCCGGCGCAACGGGTGGCGGGGCGCCGGGCCGGTGCCCTGGTCGCACGTCCCCAACCGCGGCTGGCTGCGCTGCGTGGCTGCCCTCGGTCGCGCCGCCGACGGCATCGGCGAGACCGACGAGGCACTCCGCTGTGGCGACCTGCTCGCGGCGAGCGACCCCGCCGCGGTCACCGCCCTCGCCTGACAGCGCCTGCGCCTGACACCGCCTCCGCCTGACACCGCCCTCGCTCGACACCGCCCTCGCCTGACGACGTACCCGCCCGGCACCGCCAGCGCCTGACACCCCGCCCTCGCTCGACACCGCCCTCGCCTGACGACGTACCCGCCCGGCACCGCCAGCGCCTGACACCGCCGGCGGTCGGTGCGGCCCGACTGGGAGAGTGGGCCCATGGCCGACGACAGGATCCGTGACGAGCAGGTCGTGGTCGTCGGGGCGGGCCTGGCAGGTCTGGCGTGTGCGCGGGAGCTGGTCGACGCCGGCTTCGCCGTCTCGGTGCTCGACCGCGGCCGTCACCCGGGCGGGCGCTTCGGCATCCGCCACGTCGAGGGCCGCCCGGTCGACCTCGGCGCGTCCTACTTCACCGTCTCCGACCCCGCGTTCGCCGCGGTCGTCGCCGACTGGGAGCACCGTGGGCTGGCGCGGCCGTGGACGGACACCTTCCGGACGGCGACCCCGGCCGGGCTCGGGGAGGCGAAGAGCGGTCCGGTCCGCTGGGCAGCGCCGGGCGGGCTGCGCGGCCTCGTGGAGGACCTCGCGGCCCAGCTGCCGCCGGCGGCCCGGCCGGCGCCGCAGAGCACGGTCGTCCAGGTCGCGCACGACGGCTCCGGCCCCACCGTGGACGGCGTGCCGGCTGCCGCGGTGGTGCTCGCGATGCCCGACCCCCAGGCGCGCACGCTGCTCGCGGAGGACCTCGAGACCGAGCGGGCCGCCCTCGACGTGGTCTACGACCCGGTGATCGCGGTTGCCGCGGCCTGGGAGCGGCGGAGCTGGCCAGCCTTCGCGGGGGCCTTCGTCGCGGACTCCGCGGTGCTGACATGGATTGCCGACGACGGTGACCGCCGCGGCGACGCGGCGCCGGTCCTCGTCGCCCACACCACGTCGGAGCTGGCCGCGGCGCACCTGCAGGACCCCGCCGCGGTGGTCGCCCCGGTGCTGGCCGAGCTGCGCGCGGTGCTCGGCATCGACGCCGAGCCGCGCTGGACGCTGAGCCAGCGCTGGACCTACGCGAAGCCCGCCGGCAGCCACGACGAGCCCTACCTCTCGAGCGGCTCCGGGATCGCCGCGGCCGGGGACAGCTGGGGCGGGCGGGCGCGTGCCGAGGGTGCGTTCGTGTCCGGCCGGGCTCTCGGTGCTGCGCTCGGAGCTGGCCGCGACCGCGTCGGTGTGCCAGCCTGACCCCCGGCCGCGTGCTGCGCTGACACGGAACGACCACCGGACCACCCACAGAGCGGGGACCTGCGGTGCCAGCAGTCGTCGTCGTCGGCGCCCAGTGGGGCGACGAGGGCAAGGGCAAGGCCGTCGACCTGCTCGGTTCGTCGGTGGACTACGTCGTCAAGTTCAACGGCGGCAACAACGCCGGGCACACCGTGGTCATCGGCGAGGAGACCTACGCGCTGCACCTGCTCCCGTCCGGGGTGCTGACCCCCGGGTGCACCCCGGTGATCGGCAACGGCGTGGTCGTCGACCTCGGCGTGCTGTTCGAGGAGATCGACGGCCTGGAGGCCCGCGGCGTCGACACCTCCGCGCTCAAGGTCAGCGCGAACGCGCACCTCGTCGCGCCGTACAACCGCGTCCTGGACCGGGTGACCGAGCGGTTCCTCGGCAGCCGGCGCATCGGCACCACCGGCCGGGGCATCGGCCCGACCTACGCCGACAAGATGGCGCGGACCGGGATCCGCGTCCAGGACGTCTACGACGAGGGGATCCTGCGGGCCAAGGTCGAGGGCGCGCTGGAGGTGAAGAACCAGCTGCTGGCCAAGGTCTACAACCGCCGTGCGGTCAGCGTCGAGGAGGTCGTGGAGGAGTTCCTCGCCCACGCCGACCGCCTCGCGCCGATGGTCACCGACACCACCGAGTTGCTCGGCTCGGCCCTCGACGACGGGCGGACCGTCCTACTGGAGGCCGGCCAGGCGACGATGCTCGACGTCGACCACGGCACCTACCCGTTCGTCACCTCCTCCAACCCGACCGCGGGCGGGGCGTGTGTCGGCTCCGGCATCCCGCCGACACGGATCGACCGCGTCGTGGGCATCGCGAAGGCGTACACGACCCGCGTCGGGGAGGGACCGTTCCCGACCGAGCTGCACGACGACGCGGGGGCGACCCTGCGCAAGGTCGGCGCGGAGTACGGCACGACGACCGGGCGGCCCCGGCGCTGCGGCTGGTTCGACGGGGTGGTCGCGCGCTACGCGGCGCGGGTCAACGGCCTGACCGATCTCGTCGTGACCAAGCTCGACATCCTCACCGGCTTCGACCGGGTCCCGCTGTGCGTCGCCTACGAGATCGACGGCCACCGCGTCGACACCATGCCCGCGTCGCAGAGCGCGTTCCACCACGCCCGGCCGGTGTACGAGTGGCTGCCCGGCTGGTGGGAGGACATCTCCGGCGCCCGGACGATGGCCGACCTGCCCGACGCCGCCCAGGCCTACCTGGCGCGGATCGCCGAGGTGAGCGGGGTCCGGGTGTCGGCGGTCGGGACCGGGGCGTCCCGCGACGCGATCATCGAGGTGCACTCGCTGCTGCCCTGACGGCGGGCTGGCCATCGTCGAGGTCTACCGCACGGCCGGGACATGCCGAAGCGGCCGGTCCGACATGGTCGGACCGGCCGCGTGGCTGCCTCGAACCTGGACCCGATACCCCCGAACCAGGCCCCGGACGAGGCTCACGCTCCCGCTGGGCGGTGCGCCGAGTCACGAAGAGTTCTCGTGCTGAGACAGACCGACCGTCTGGTGCATCGGAGCCCGCTCAAGAACTCTCACGATGACACTACACACGCGCCGGTGAGCGCACCAGCCCAACGCCGCGTTGGTTCACAAAACCTCGACCCGGCGGTACGACCGGTCGGTCGACCGCCCTACGGGTGGGCCGTGGAGACCCGGGATGGGGCCGGCTCGACGGTCGGCGCGCGAGCCGGGTGCGGCGGCAGTCAGTCGGCGACGGCGTCGAGGGCCCCGACGGGCGCGGAGCGCCACCGGTCGGGCATCAGGCTGGTCCACTCCTCGCGCAGGCGCAGCAGTGCGTCGAGCAGCCCCGACCGCGCCTCCGGCCCCCAGCCGCCCAGGACGCTCGCGAGGGAGAACTCCCGGTGTGCCACCGCTTCGTCGAGCACCCCGCGACCAGCGGTCGAGAGCTCGACCAGGAACGCCCGCCCGTCGGTCGGGTGCGGGGTCCGGTCGAGCAGCCCCCGTCCGAGCAGGCCGCGCACCACCCTGCTCGTCGTCGACTTGTCCATGTGGAGCAGGTACCCGACGTCGATGACCCGCAGCGGGCCGGTGGTCTGGAGCAGGTGCAGCGCCGCGAACTCGCGGGTGGTCAGGGGCGGGTCGAGGCTGCCGACCTCGGTGAGGGAGACCGTGCGCAGCAGCAGCCAGATGGCCGACAGCTCGAGGGCGACCGAGTGCGGGACGTCCGCCGGGACGCCGGGGACGACGCCGTCCGGGCCCGATGACGGTGCGGGCAGCGGGGCGAACCACCGGGCCGCCGCCGCGGCGAGGGCGTGCCGGTCCTCGACCGGCTCGGTGAACCCGAACGGCCAGACCGGCGCGTCCTGGGTCTCCATGGGTCCCATCATGGACCCCACCCTCGGATCTCTGCTGGTGAGGGGCCTGACGTGGGCTCCAGGGCCCTCGTCGGCCCTAGGCTCGGGCGACGTGCGGGTGCTGGTCGTCGGGTCGGGGGCGCGCGAGCACGCGCTGCTGCTCGCCCTGTCGGGCGATCCGGACGTCGACGGGCTGGACGCCGCGCCCGGCAACGCCGGGACGGCTGCCCTCGCCACCAACCACCCTGTCGCAGCGACGGATGCCGCCGGCATCGCCGCCCTGGCGGTGTCCTCCGGAGCGGGGCTGGTCGTCATCGGGCCGGAGAGCGCCCTGGTCGCGGGGGTCGCCGACGCCGTCCGGGCGGCCGGTGTCCCGTGTCTCGGCGCGTCCGCCGCGGCCGCGCGCCTGGAGTCCTCCAAGGCCTTCGCCAAGGAGGTGATGGCCGCCGCCGGCGTCCCGACCGCCGCCGCCGCCGTCTGCCGCGTCCCCGCGGAGCTGACCGCCGCCCTCGCCCGGGCCTCCGCGCCGTACGTGGTGAAGGACGACGGGCTCGCCGCCGGCAAGGGCGTCCTGGTGACCGACGACCCGGCCGCTGCTCTGGCCCATGGGACCGCGGTCCTCGCCGGCGGCGGCCCCGTCCTCGTCGAGGACCACCTGGACGGCCCGGAGGTGTCGCTGTTCTTCCTCACCGACGGGCAGTCCGTCGCGGCGTTCGTCCCGGCCCAGGACGCCAAGCGCCTCGGTGAGGGCGACACCGGCCCGAACACCGGCGGGATGGGCGCGTACGCGCCGCTGGCGTGGCTGCCGCCCGACCTGGTGGCCGAGGTGACGCGGACGGTGGCCGAGCCCGTCGTCGCGGAGCTGGCCCGGCGCGGCACCCCGTTCACCGGGCTGCTGTACGTCGGGCTGGCGCTGGGTGCGCGCGGGATCCGGGTGGTCGAGTTCAACGCCCGCTTCGGGGACCCCGAGACCCAGGTGGTGCTGCCCCTGCTGGCCGTACCGCTCGGCGGGCTGCTGCTGGCGGCGGCCACCGGCCGCCTGACCCCGGGGCCGCTGCCGGTCCGGGCCGGCGCCGCGGTCACCGTCGTCGTCGCCGCCCCGGGCTACCCCGGGGTCCCGCGGACCGGTGGGGCGCTCGGCGGCCTCGCGGCGGCGGGGGGCGTCGAGGGGGTCCACGTCCTGCACGGCGGGACCGTCGCGGACGACGACGGGACGATCCGGTCGGCCGGCGGTCGGGTGGTCTCGGTGAGCGCGGTCGGCACGGACCTGGGACGGGCGCGGGCGGCGGCCTACCGGGCGGTGGACCTCCTGACCCTCGACGGTGCCCAGGTGCGCCGCGACATCGCCGCGCCGCCGGCCGCGGGTCCGGTCGCCACCGGTGCGGCGGCGCCGGCCGCGGGCGGGCCGGTGATCCGCGACGTCCTGGCGCACCGCTACGCCTCGCCGGAGCTGCGCGAGCTGTGGTCCGCCGAACACAAGATCGTCCTCGAGCGCCGGCTCTGGCTCGCGGTGCTGCGTGCCCAGCGCGAGCTCGGGGTCGCGGTGCCCGCCGGTGTCCTCGAACGCCACGAGGCCGTGCTCGACCAGGTGGACCTGGCCTCGATCGCGGCCCGGGAGCGGCGGACCCGCCACGACGTCAAGGCCCGCATCGAGGAGTTCGCGGAGCTGGCCGGCAGCGAGCACATCCACCAGGGACTCACCTCTCGCGACGTCACCGAGAACGTCGAGGCGCTGCAGGTGGTGTCCTCCCTCGCCCTCGTCCGGGACCGCGCGGTGGCGACCCTCGCCCGCCTCGCGGCGCTCGCGACCGAGCACAGTGCTCTCGCCGTCGTCGGGCGCTCGCACAACGTCGCGGCGCAGGTGACGACGCTGGGCAAGCGCTTCGCGTCGGCCGCCGAGGAGCTGCTGCTCGCCGTCGAGCGGGTCGAGGACCTGCTCGCGCGCTACCCGCTGCGGGGCATCAAGGGGCCGATGGGCACGGCTGCGGACCAGCTGGACCTCCTCGGGGGCGACCCGGCGGCGGTCGCCGAGCTCGAGCGGCGGGTCGCGGGCCACCTCGGCTTCACCCGGGTCCTGGACAGCGTCGGGCAGGTCTATCCGCGTTCGCTGGACTTCGAGGTCCTCACCGCGCTCGTCCAGCTGGCGGCCGGACCGTCGTCGCTGGCGACCACCATCCGGCTGATGGCCGGCCACGAGCTGGTCACCGAGGGCTTCGCCGCGGGCCAGGTCGGGTCCTCGGCGATGCCGCACAAGATGAACCCCCGCTCGTGCGAGCGGGTGAACGGCCTGGCGGTGGTCCTGCGGGGGTACGCGTCCATGATCGGGGAGCTGGCGGGCGGGCAGTGGAACGAGGGCGACGTCGCGGACTCGGTGGTCCGGCGGGTCGCGCTGCCGGACGCGTTCTTCGCCGCCGACGGCCTGTTCGCGACGGTGCTCACCGTCCTGGACGGGTTCGGCGCCCATCCCGCGGTCATCGCGGCGGAGCTGGCGCGGTACCTGCCCTTCCTCGCGACCAGCCGGTTCCTGGTCGCCGCCGTGCAGGCGGGTCTCGGCCGCGAGCAGGCGCACGAGGTCATCAGGGGCCATGCGGTGGCGGTCGCGCTCGCCATGCGTGACCGGCCGGCGGCCGGCGGCGGCACCGCGCTGGTCGACGCCCTGGCCGGCGACCCGAGCTTCCCCGTCGACCGCGACGTCCTGCTCGGGCTGCTCCGCGACCCGCTGTCCTTCACCGGGGCCGCCCGCGACCAGGTCGCCCGGGTGGTCGCCCGCGTCGGGGAGGTCGTCGCCCGCCACCCCGGCGCGGTCGGCTACCGCCCCGTGGATGTCCTCTAGACCGGTCCCGGACGTCGGCGCCCGAGGGGTCGACGGCGTCGCGAGGTCCTGGCTAGAGCTCGACGACCCGGATTCCGGCGTGGATCCGGTGGCGGCGGTTTGCGGAGATCACCGCAGCGGTCAGCCCCTCCAGCGGGCCGGCGTTGCGGAGCCGGCCGCCGGCGTACGCGTGGAGCCCGGGGATCGTCCGCGCGAGGTCGAGGACGAGGTCCACGGCGGCGCGGTCGTCCCCGACGACGAAGGTGTCCGCCTCGACCGACGCCGACCCCGGGTCGGCGAGGACCGCCGCCGGCAGCGTGTGGAACGCCGCGACGACCCGGCTGTCGGGGAGCAGCCCCTGCGCCTGCTCGGCGGCGCTGCCCTCGGCCACCCGCAGCGGGTATGCCCCACCCGCATCGAAGCCGAGGGGGTTGACCGCGTCGACCACGACCTTCCCGGCGAGCTCGGCCGCGCAGGCCCGCAGCGTCTCGGCGTGCGCGTCCCACGGCACGGCCACGACGACCACCTCGGCGGTCCGGGCGGCGTCCGGGTTGGCGGCGCCGGTGATGGACCCGGCCGGGTCAGCGGGAGCGGCAGCCACGGCGGCGGGAGCGGCAGCGGCGGCCGGGTCAGCGGGAGCGGCGGCGGCCGCGTCGGCGGGATCGGCCGGTCGGCTCACCGGCCACGCGGCGAGCGCGGCGGACAGCTCGAGGGCCCGGTCGACCGCCCGGGCGCCGTCGCGGGAACCCAGGACCACCGTCGCGCCGGCGGCGGCGAAACGCAGTGCGAGCCCGCGACCGAGGGCGCCCGTGCCGCCGAGCACCGCGATCCGCATGACCGCATCCTCCTCGACGTCCGGTCCCGCCTCGACGGTGATCACGCGAGCAGCGTGACGACCCAGGTGTCGTGGCTGGCTTCGACGCGGTCCGCCGCGGCGTCCCACCGGTCCGCCAGCTCCGCGCGCTCCGCCGGCCCGGTGGACTCTGACGGCCGTGCCAGCGCGCCGGTCGCCTCCTCGAACCGGAGCCGCTCGGCGGCGGCGCGCAGTCGTGTCCCGATCAGGGCGGGCAGTCGGCGTCGCTGCTCGCCGTCCAGTCCGTAGCCGTCGGCGAGGGCCCGCAGCCGCGGTGCGTCCACCGACCGGTCGCCGCCAGCGGTGAAGGGGACGAAGGCGGCGGCAGCCCAGGCCAGGTCCCACAGTCGCGACCCCGGACCGGCACCGTCCCAGCCGACGAAGACCCAGCGGTCGCTGCCGAGCACGAGGTTGGCCGGGACGAGGTCGTGGTGGCAGATCAGGTCCTCGGCGTCCGGGCGGACACCGATCTTCGAGCCGGCACCGACGTCCCACCGGGCCCCGGGCGGCGGGGCGAAGGTGGCCGCCGCGTCGTGCAGCCGGCGGATCAGCAGGCCGACCCGCACGAGGTCTGCCCAGCCCAGCGACAGCGCCGGGACTGCGCGCCGGCCGGGGACCGCCTCGACCCGCTGTCGGCCGTCGTCGGTCGCGCCGAGGACCCGCGGCGACCCGTCGAAGCCGACCCGTGCGAGGTGGTCTAGCAGTGCCGCGACCGCCGGGCTGACCGCCTCCGCTCCCGCGCCGGCCCGTGGCGTGGTGTCACCGGCTGCGCTCACCAGCCGAGCTCCTCGAGGCGGTCGTCGTCGATCCCGAAGTGGTGACCGACCTCGTGGACGACGGTCCGCCGGACCTGCTCGACGACCTCCGCCTCGGTGTGGCAGATCGCGCAGATGGCCCGCCGGTACACCGTGATCCGGTCGGGCAGGACCCCGGCGTACTGCGACGTCCGCTCGGTGAGCGGGATGCCCTCGTAGAGCCCGAGCAGCCCGGGCGGGCCGCCGTCGTGGTCGACGGTGACGGCGACGTTGCCCATGGCCTCGCCGAGTGCGGGCGGCAGGCCGTCGAGGGCCGCGCCCACCATCACCTCGAAACGCTCGCGCGCGACCGGCTGCACCGGACCAGTGTCGACGCGCGGCCGTACGGCGTGCCGCGCCCGCGGGCCCAGCCGGCCGCCCCGCCGCCGTTCCCGCCAGCCGCGCCCGTCGCAGCTGGTCGGGGACGGGACCGGGTTCAGGAGAGGTGCGGCCACCCGTCGTTGTCGAACTCGAGCCGGTTGAGGGCCAGGTGCGGCAGACCGGCAGCCAGGCCGTCGTAGTAGTGGTAGACGAGCTCGTACCCGTGGCGATCGCGGACCACGCTGCCGCCGCCGGTCCCGATGTAGGTGTCGTGCGTCCCGACGATCTGGGTGCCGCCGCCGTCGAGCAGCGCTCGGCCGGTGGCGTCGTAGAACGGGCCGCGCGGGCTGAGCGACCGCCCGACCATCTCGCGGTAGCTGCTCGCCTCGCCCTGGCAGCACAGGTCGAAGGACATGAAGAGGTAGTACCAGCGGCCCTGCTGGACGAGGAACGGTGCCTCGACCGCGTGCGAGGGCAGATCGGGGCGCGAGGCGAGCAGCTTCGGGGCGGCGGTGTCACCGGCGAGGCGGTGCCCGGTGGCCGGGTCGAGGCGGACCTGCGCGATGCCCGACCAGAAGGAGCCGAACGTCAGCCACCAGCGGCCGGCGCTGTCGACCGCCAGGTTCGGGTCGATCGCGTTGATCGTGTCCCCGGTCTTGGTGGCGAACACGAGTCCCTGGTCGGTCCAGCTGCCGGGCGCGGCGGTCGCGCTGGTCGCGAGACCGATCGCGGAGTTGTTCGAGCCGAAGGAGGACACGGCGTAGTACATGAAGTAGGTGCCGTGGTGGCGGGACACGTCGGGCGCCCAGATCTCCATCGGGTTCCCGTTGTACTGCTTGGCGAGGGCGACCCCGTGCGGGAAGGCGGCGCCGAGGCGGGTCCAGTGCTGGCGGTCACCCGACACCCGGACCTGCACCCCGTCGTGGGTGGAGAACACGTACCAGCGGCTGTCGGCGCCCTGGACCATCGACGGGTCGTGAGCGACCAGGTCGGGACCGTAGGCCGGGAGCGGGTTCGGCCAGCCGTCGCGGACGTAGCGGACGACCACCCGGCTGCGGGCCGCGCCGACGGCGGGTGCGGCGGGCACGGTGCTGGCGATGGCGGCGGTGGCGGCGGCGGTGGCGGTCGTGCGGGGCGCGGTCGAGGCCGCGGGGAGTACCGCTGCTGCCACTCCCGGGGCGGCCATGACCAGGGCTGCCGCGATCACGGTCGCGGCCTGACGTACGGACATCGGTGTCCTCCTCTGCGGGCGAGGTCCTCACCGTGAACGCTCACAGGCCCCGACGTCAACCCCTGGGCCGGGCTGTGGGGCCGACGTCGGTGGTGTCGGAGCGAGCGCGTGGGGGGCGGCGCCCGCGGGGGCCGCCCGCGGTGGACCCCCGGGCTCGGGTGGTCCACCGGCCACCAGGGCCGCAGGTTGGTCCGATGGAGCTGAGGCCGCTGTCCGACCAGGTGGTCGTGGTGTTCGGGGCGTCGTCGAGTACGGCCGCTTCGAGAACCACACCGCGGCCGATCTCCGCCAGGTGGTCGAGGTCGACCTGCTCGGGGCGGTCCACGGCGCGATGGCCGCCTGCCGCACCTGCGTGCTCACGGCAGCGCGCTGGTCATCGTCTCCTCGGAGATCGCCGAGCGCGCGTTCCCCCTCGCCGCGGCGTACAGCGCGGCCGAGCACGGGGTCAACGGCTTCGTCGAGGTACTGCGCATCGAGCTCCGCCACGAGCACGCGCCGGTGTCGCTGACCGACGTCCAGCGCGCGGCGATCGCGACCCCGTTCTTCGAGCACGCCCGCACCCGACTCGGTGTGCGGCCGTCGGGTCCGCCGCCGGTCTACGCCCCGGAGCTGGTGGTGGACGCCATCCAGGACGCTGCCCAGCACCCGCGGCACACCGTCGTCGTCGGGGGTGCCGCGAAGGCGACGCTGCTGCTGCAGCGGGTGTCCCCCCGACTCCTCAACGCCCTCTCCCTGGCGACCGCCTTCCGACTGCAGCGGTCGCGGTCGCGGACGCGCAAGGCGCCGTCGGACTCCAACAGCCTGTTCTCGCCGGTGGCCGGCGACGACGCAGGTGCGAGGGGTCGTCAGCACCCCCTCCACCGCTGCACCGCTGCACCGCTGCACCGCTGCACCGCTCGACCAGGGCACGGTCGGGACTGCCCTGCACGATGGCGTGTCCCGGAGGTATACGCTGTAAGCCTGCGGGCTGCAGTCAGCGACTCACTGCCCGTCGAACTCCGGACGAGTGAGGACCCATGAGCACCCGCCTGGCCGCCGACGCTCCGCCCGCCACGACGGGCGGCACCGGCGCCCGGCCGCTCGTCGCGGGCGGGCAGCCGGGTCCGGACGGTGCCCGGACAGGTGCCAGCTCGGCCGGCTGGGAGTCGGCCGGGAACTCGGCGGGGTCGGGCGGGCACGCCCGGGAGTCCGACGTCGTGCTCGGCGAGCACCTGCTCGGCATCGCCGTCGGGATCGTGGTCGCGCAGCGCCGCTGCAGTCCCGCGCGGGCGCTGGGGGTGCTGGCGGACCTCGCCGCCCGTACCGGCCGGACCGTCACCGAAGAGGCTGACCGCCTCGTCGAGCGCCACAGCAGGTCGACCGGGAGCGGCCGGGCCCGACCTGCTCGGACGGCTGGCCCGCCGGTCGGGGACCAGACCGGCTGACGGTTCCGTCTGCCGCCCCACGAGGGTGGGCCGGTGCGCCCGGCCGGCGTGCAGTCGAGTACTCGATCGCCCGCTGCTCGACCTCGACCGCGCCCGGGACGCCGGACCGGGTACTCGACTGCACGGTCGGGCGCGAGCACCGGACGTCGCGGCCCGGCGGCTCGCCTGCTCGACGGATCGCCGCTCGGGTCCGGTCCGGTCCGGTCGGGTCGGGTCGGGACCGGCCAGTCCTACCGTGTCCGGGTGCGCCCGCCCGATCGAGTCGGTGCCGGCTGCGCGACGGCCTCCGCGGGGGTCGGGGCGGACGGTCCGGTCCGGGTCGCCGCCGCGGCCGAGTACGGGGCGATCGGACAGCTGACGGCGACCGCGTACGCCGGCGGTGACGTCGACGAACCGGACAGCTGATATGTAGTGAGTTCCTGTCAAGTGGCAGGGTGAAGCGGCCTCCGGGATGGTGTCCCGGAGGCCGCTTCTATTGACCGGCCAGGTCGTGGGCGTGGTCAGCGT
>JAABVA010001088.1_pt1 | contig 30065 bp, 19 predicted proteins | sample 5560331 | NCBI WGS metagenome assembly JAABVA01 (sample SAMN12812661, study PRJNA571458) | rock metagenome | isolation source: Antarctica rocks | place: Antarctica: Victoria Land, Mt New Zealand sud | collected 2016-01-07 | reverse complement strand
ATGCTGCTTCCTGATCGCTACCTCAACATTCTCTGGTATCGCTGGCACACGCCTCTCTTGCCAGCGACGCTTTTCACGGGACCAATAGATATCTATCATAATCCTGATTTTGCGTTACCACCGCTTGGCAGTAAGGTTCGCAAGGTTGTCACCATTCACGACCTCGCCTTCCTAGAACATCCAGAATATGCTGTACCTTCGCTGACAGCCTATCTCAATAAAGTTGTGCCCGAAGCAGTTGCCGCCGCCGATGTTGTCGCCACCGTCTCACACGAAGTTGGACGCACACTCGTCAAGCATTTTCAGACACCGCAGGAGAAGCTGACAGTTATCCCTAACGGCGTCGGAGCGCACTTCCGACGCATCACCGACCCGATTATTCTTGGTGCCACTCAGCACAAATTTAACCTGAAAACGCCTTTTGTGCTGGCAGTAGGAACGCTTGAGCCGCGCAAGAATCATATTGGCCTCATCAAAGCATTTTATAAAGCTCAACAAAAGAAAAATGGTCCGACAATGCTGGCTATCGCTGGTGGGCAAGGATGGCTATACGAAGAAACAAAACAGCTTGTGATGGACCTCAAGCTAGAGAAAAAGGTACGATTTCTTGGCCGCGTTACCGACCTCGAACTTGTAACGCTATACAGTATAGCTACTCTCTTCGCGTTCCCTTCATTTTTCGAGGGCTTTGGCGTTCCTCCTATAGAGGCAATGGCATGTGGTACACCTGTAATCACCTCGAATGTATCCGCATTGCCAGAGGTTGCCGAGGGTGCGGCCCTCCTCGTCGATCCTTATGATATCGACGCACTCGCGGATGCGATTATACGCTTAACGCAAGATGAAAATTTGCGTGAGGGGCTGCGACAAAAGGGCTACGAACGCGTCAAGCAGTATACATGGGCTATGTCGGCACAGAAAATGCTTACGGTCTATCAAAAGCTGTACAATGGAGAGAAGAATTTCAATACTGAGGACAAATAAACTAATGAAAATCGGTATCAATGCACTCTTTTTTCAATATCCTGCCACGGGTAGTGGACAATATATGACTCATTTACTTGCCGCGCTTGAACAAACCGATACACAAAATGAATATATTCTATTAGGACCTCAACCCGTCGATGGACAGCATCAGACAACATTTCCCTATCAAGTGCAGGCGGTTCCTGGTATCCTGCCTGGAGGTGAAAATGTACAAAAAGTTATCTGGGAACAGCTAACGGGACCAGCCGCCGCGCATAAAGCAGGCGTCGATATCTTTCATGTGCCCTATTTCGCACCACCATTGTTGCCGCGCACGCCAACGGTTGTCACCATTCACGATGTTATCCCGATGCGCCTACCAGCCTACCAGCCGGACGCAAAGGTCAAAGCGTATATGCGCCTCGTTGCCAGTGCCGCCCATAGAGCTACCATGATTATCACCGTCTCGCAACACGCGAAGCAGGATATGGTTGACGCCTTAAAGCTGCCAGCCGAGCGTATCCGCGTCATTTACGAAGCGGCAGGTGAGAAGTATCGTCCTGTGACCGACGCGGAGACTTTGGCAAGAGTACGGGCGAAATATGGACTGGGTGAACGCTATGTTTTCTATCTTGGTGGCCTTGACCAGCGTAAGAATGTACCACAGTTAGTACGTGCCTTTGCACATCTGCATGGACTGCTTGATGACGAGAAGCTACAATTGCTTATCGCGGGCAATCCCGATAAGCAGAAGGGACCGCTCTTTCCAGACCCACGTCCTGTTGCCGCAGACCTCGGCATGACGGGGCAGATCATTTACCGCTTTATAGATGAAGAGGATAAGCCAGCGGTCTATAGTGGGGCGAGCCTGTTTGTCTTCCCTTCACTCTATGAGGGTTTTGGTCTGGACCCATTAGAGGCTATGAGTTGTGGGGCACCCGTTGTCTGCTCGAACCGCACATCGCTGCCAGAGGTGGTCGGGGATGCCGCAATTATGGTTGACCCTGACAACACACGCGAGTTAGTCGAGGCAATGCGGCGCGTTTTAACAAGTGAAGAGCTACAGGCAGATTTGCGGGCGCGTTCGTTGCAACAAGCCGCGCAATTCAACTGGCGTAAGACGGCAGATGAAACCATTGCGGTGTATGAAGAGACGTTCACGCGGAGTAAAAATCCGCGTAAGACTGCACCGCTAGAAAAGATTTGAGCGAACAATGCGTGTACTAATGATTTCAAAGGCTCTTGTTGCAGGAACATCACAACGCAAACTTGAAGAGATCGCGAAACTGCCCGACGTTGAACTAACGGTAGCAACGCCAGGATACTGGCAGAGCGACGATGGCAGTAAACGGGTGCTTGAGCGGCTCTACACCACTGGCTACCGTATGATTGTGACGCCGATGACGCTCAATGGTAACTTCCACCTGCACTACTACCCACAACTGGGAAAGATTATGCGCGAGGTACGACCAGAGGTTGTGCATATCGACGAGGAGCCATATAACGCGGCAACGGCACAGGCGATGTTCCTGTCGCAGCAGCACAAAGCTCGCGCCCTCTTCTTCACCTGGCAAAACCTGTATCGCAACTATCCGCCGCCATTTCGCCAGATGGAACTCTACAACTATAAACACGCCGCCGCAGCTCTTGCTGGCAATCGTGACGCTGAGAGCGTGTTACGACGCAAGGGCTACAAGGGTTCTATCCACGTCATTCCACAGTTTGGCTTCGATACAGACATCTACAAACGCAGTGCGCCACGCGTGCCGCGTAAGCCTGATGACCCCTTCACACTTGGCTTTATTGGTCGGCTCAAAGAGGAAAAGGGTTTGCCACTCATGGTCGAGGCATTGACGTATTTACCAGAATACTGCCGCGCGGTTTTCATTGGCAATGGGCCGATGAAGAGCATTCTAGAAGAGCAGGCGACAAAATTAGGGCTTACAGAACGTGTCATCTTCAAAGGTGGAGTGCCAACCTACGAGGTGCCGCGTGAAATGGAGCAGCTTGATACGTTTGTATTGCCCTCGATCACCATGCCCAACTGGATCGAGCAGTTCGGGCGCGTCCTGCCCGAAGCTATGTCCTGTGAAACGCCCGTCATCGGCTCGACTAGTGGCGAGATTCCCCATGTCATCGAAGATGCAGGACTCGTCTTCAAAGAGGGCGACGCCAGAGACCTCGCACAATGTGTACAAAAGTTGCTCGACGGCCCCGCGTTCTATGTGGATATTGCGAAAAAGGGTCGGCAGCGCGTACTGGATAACTATACGCAGGAGCAGGTTGCCAGGCAGACGTATGATGTGTATAGGGAGATGATGGGACGAGTTGCATTTTCGTAGGGACCAGATGTATCGCGTCCGAGGGCGCAATGATTGGTGCATCCACTAAGTAGGTAGGCAACGTTAGGGACCGATTGATCGCGTCCTCGCACGAGCGAAGCAAGGTGCGAGTCCCCTATCATGTAATGGATGCACCAATGATGAACATTAACAAATTAGTTCGGTTTATGATAGACTAAACGAAAATGTTGTTAGCGTTCAGATTTGACCTGAAGGATTTTCAACATGTGACAGGCAACTTCCTTGCGCCTTCTACTCCTAATTTGTTTTTTGGTCGTATTGCTTATACTATTTTACCCTAAATCTGATCACTTAGGAGGAATCTATGCTTTCTACCCTCAAGAACTCCACCGTTAGGCTGATTCTGGCAACCTCCTTTACTGGTTACCTGGGAGATGGCATTTTTCTTCTAGCTTTACTTCTGGTTGCTGCCAAAGCAGGAGCAAACCCTCTTTGGATTGGGGTAGTAGGGGCTGTGCAAACCTTCTGGTGGCTCTTTTCTGTCCCATTGAGTCTTCTCGTTGACCGCTTAGGTCCAGGCCCCCTCTTGAGAAGAGTCAGGCCTCTACGTATCTTCGTGGCAGCCGGAGCACTCCTCAGTACGGCTTTGTTCAATCAAACTCTTCTACTTCTATTTCTGATTGTTTGCTCTGCCGCCTGGGGGTTCTTGGAAGTACTCTCCGATTCGGCACTTTCGACCCTTCCTGCATTACTTTTGCGTGAGAAGGAGTACGATGCATCGTATTCCCTGATCTACTCAACCCAACGTGTTGCGGGTTTGATCCTCGGACCAGCTATCAGTGGTGCTTTGTTTGTGATTGCCTCTTGGGCTCCTTTTGCTAGTGCTTTCATCTTCATCCTTCTCTCTTTTCTCATCCAGCTTCCCCTTTTAGGACGTGCGGAGGCCCAACCTCAAAAGCAGTCATCTCCATTAGCTCCTACAAGCTTTCTGGCTGAAGCCTCAAGTGGCTGGACCCATATCATCGCAGATCGTTTCCTGCGAGCGGTAATGATTACATTAATTGGCATTGTCATGACGGAGGAGGTCGTCGCCACGGTTGTTATCCCTTATGCCCGTGATGGTCATCTTATTCCTCATTGGGAAAGTATCCTCGCCTATCTTCGAGCTATCTCTGGTTTTGTCTCTATTGGTGCTGCTTTGCTGACCGCTGGCTTTGCTCGCCTGCTTGGACGTGTGCGCGTGATGGGCGTGGCTGCTATTATGGGAGTGGCTGCACCGCTTCTCATGGCCCTCCAACCAAGTGTTGCTTGGATCTTGAGTGCCATGGTCGTTTCAGCTGGTGCAGAAGCTCTTTGGGTTCCTCTTGCCCAAACCGCGATTGCTCGGCGAACACCAAAGCAGTTGTTGGCACGAACTCGCGCCACGTTGAGGCTCATCACTTGGGGATCATTACCTCTTGCGAGCCTGATTGGTGGGGCTTTAGCGGCACGTTTTGGGATTCCTCTTACCCTTTGCATCGCAGCCAGCATAGCTGCAATCTCATCTCTTGTTGGGATATGGCCTTTAGCACTCCATCCGGAGGAAGCCAACCTAAGGGATACCTGACACATTGAGTACATTTTTTTGCGCTGATTGTTCAACACGATGGTCCTCAGTGTCAATCATCTTCTCCTGTGGGCCGAAATGGGAGAAGCAAGTGAGCGGTAAAACGGGTCATATGAGAGATGTGTAAGCAGAAAAAGAACTTGCCCCACGAGGCCGTGCCATCTTTAGCTTTCTCCACACTCACCCATTTCATGATCCAATTGTTCTAGAAACCGCCCATGGAATCCCAAAGTGGACAGTCTGAGACATGCGTACACAGTTTACAACTCGAGGAGAAGTATATCAGTTGGAGAGCGATTTGCCCAGGTACATTCCGAGTACCTGCTCACTCTTCGGGGCAAGTGCTCATGTTTGAGGGCTAAACCTGCTTACATTTCAGGGCATTTACTAGATAAATCTGGTCCCTACGAAATTTTGTTATATGAAAATCGTTTGAGTACAATAATATCACGCTTTGGAAAGAGCAGAAACAATGCTTTCGCTCATTAACTCTACAGGATGGTTCATGGTTGCCTATACTATACTTGTGTTAGTTGGCAGTATTTTCACTTATCGCCAACAAGCAGAGTATCGTAACGGAAAATCGCTTCTTGCAATAAGTATACTTGCTGTCCTCGCGTTGATCGCTTTATTGTTAGCAATCGCTCAAGTAAGAGCAATTCTGCCTTCAAGAAATTCTAACTTCACATTGTTTTTGGCAATCTTTCTACTTACAATGGCTGTCTGGCAGTTAGCGTTTCCTTATAAATCGCAGCAAGGTCGTGGCTGGCAGATTTACAGAGTAAGTTTGGGGATATTTGCAGTAGTGATGGCTATTTCAGTAGTAGTAATGTACATTTACAACATGTTAAGAATCTTTCCTCTCACAAAGAGAATTTATCATAAGGAGACTCCATGACCACATCAACGACTGAACTCATACCGAGAAGAGTGCTTTTCGGCAATCCGGTCAATACCAATCCGCAGATAGCACCAGATGGTAAGCGGTTGGCATATCTCGCGCCTGTGAACGACGTGCTGAACGTCTGGGTTGGCACGGTGGGAGCGGACGATGCTCAAGCGGTGACAAAAGATACCGAACGCGGAATACGCTCCTACTTCTGGGCAGCAGACAACAGGCATCTTCTCTATATTCAAGATTTCGGTGGCAACGAGAATTTCCGCTTGTATGCGACCGACCTGACGACGAAGGAGACGCGCGACCTGACGCCATTTCAGGATGTGCTGGTCGATGTTATCGAACGCGACAAACATTTTCCCAACGAACTGATTATTGGTCTGAACAAAGATAACCCACAGATTCACGATGCGTACCGCCTCAACCTGACGACGGGCGAACTTACGCTTGTCGCGAAAAATCCTGGCAATATCGCGGGCTGGGTCGTCGATGCACAATTTCAGGTACGCGGTGCTTTGGCAACGACCGCCGATGGTGGCAGCGAATTGCTCATCCGTGACAGCGAGCAGAGCGATTGGCGGCTGCTGCTCACATGGGGACCTGACGACCTGCTTTCGAGCGGTCCTCTTGGCTTTACACAGGATGGGAAATCGCTCTATCTGCTTGATTCACACAACGTCAACGCAGGACGGCTCGTCACACTTAACATTGCCACACAAGCAATAACCGTGCTTGCCGAAGACCCACAATATGACGTGAGCAATGTCATGATGAATCCTGATACGCGGGAGATTCAGGCGGTTGCCTTCAACAAAGAGCGCGTCGAGTGGGTTCTTCTGGATGACTCAATTCGCCTCGATTTCGACCGTATCCGCGAAATTCATCAGGGCGACCTGATGATTACGAGCCGTGACGATGCCGACGAAACGTGGATTGTTGCCTTTACGGTAGATAACGGACCCGTTCCTTTCTATTCTTATGACAGAAAAGAGCAGAGCGCGAGCTTCTTGTTTGACAATCAACCCGAACTGAGCAAGTACACGCTGGCTCATATTGAACCAATTACGTTCTCTTCAAGAGATGGCTTGACTGTACATGGCTACCTCACATTGCCAGTAGGAGATGTACATAAAAATTTGCCGATGGTGCTGAATGTTCATGGAGGTCCGTGGTATCGTGATGCATGGGGTTACAATCCAGAGGCACAGTGGTTTGCTAATCGTGGCTATGCCTGCTTACAGGTCAACTATCGCGGCTCTACGGGCTATGGCAAGGAGTTTTTGAACGCGGGCAACAAAGAGTGGGGCGGCAAGATGCACGACGACCTTGTAGATGCTGTGCAGTGGGCAGTTCAGCAGGGCATCGCGGACGCTAAGAAGGTGGCGATCTACGGCGGCTCTTATGGTGGTTATGCGGCACTCGTTGGAGCAACCTTCACACCTGACCTTTTCTGCTGTGCGGTGGATATTGTTGGTCCCAGCAACTTGCTCACCTTCATCCGCAGTATTCCCCCCTATTGGTCTGTCTTCCTGGGGCAGATGCACAGGCAGGTGGGCAACCCGGATACGGAAGAGGAGTTTTTGAAGTCACGTTCACCGCTCTTCAAAGTGGATCAGATTAAGATACCCATGCTCATCGCGCAGGGTGCGAACGACCCGCGTGTCAAACAGCCTGAGTCTGAGCAGATTGTCGAGGCCATGAAAAACAAAGGTATCAACTACGAATACATGCTCTTTCCCGACGAGGGACACGGCTTTGGGAAGCCAGAGAACCGCATCAAGTTCTATACCGCGGCAGAGAAATTCCTCGCCACGTACCTGGGTGGTCGCTACGAGGAATAGCGAAAAATGATATGATATAAGGGACTGAGGAGAGCTTGAGAGAACCTCAGTCCCTTTGTTATGTGTTTTCTATGCTCTAAAAATGAGGAATTATAGTATGGAACCCGATGGTATGGCTATATTCGCGGGCAGTGGGAGTAGAAAGCTCACGGCTGGCATTTGTAAATACTTGAACGTCCCGCAAGGAAATAATGAAACGCTGCGTTTTTCAGATGGCAATATCTTTGTACGTATAGAAGACAATGTACGTGGGCGGCGCGTCTATCTTGTACAAACAACAGTTTTTCCCGCCAATGACAACTTTATGGAGCTACTCTTCTGGATCGATGCCTTCAAACGGGCGGGGGCGGCAGAGGTGACGGTACTCATTCCCTACTTTAGTTATGCCAAAGGCGACAAGAAAGACGAGCCACGCGTCTCCATTCGTGCGCGTGTCTGTGCAGACGCTATCGAAGTAGCGGGCGCGGACCGCGTGGTCACAATGGACCTGCATGCTCCACAAATTCAAGGCTTCTTTCATCGGCCAGTTGACAATCTGTATGCTTTACCGCTCTTATGTGAGCGTATTCAAGCGTTACACTTGGATGATCTGGTCATCGTCTCGCCGGATGTCGGCTTCGCAAAACAGGCACGTCGCTTCGCCTCTAGCCTCGGTGTCTCCATCGCTATCGCAGATAAAGAGCGGCTAGCACACGATGAGAAGGCATCTATCCTACATATCATTGGTGAGGTTCGGGACAAAAACGTTGTACTCGTTGACGACTTTACCATTTCGGGTGGCACGCTCGTCGATGCATCAATCAAACTGCTTGAGCGAGGGGCGCGCGACGTACACGCCGTCGTAACGCATGGTGTACTGGCACAAGGATCAATCGAGCGCATTGACGATAGTCCGCTCAAAAGCCTCATCATAACCGATACCGTCGAGAATCAGCCCGTGAAGTTCTCGAAGAAAATTGAGGTGGTCCCGGTCGCCTCGCTCTTCGGTGAGGCCATTCGGCGCATCCACAACCGCGAGAGTATCAGCGAAATGTTTGATTAACATGAAATATTGTGCTGTGTGATGGCATGCCATCACACAGCACAATATTTCATGTTAAAGATTGGTTAGATATGCGGGTAAAGCGGCAATTGAAGGGAGCGTAGCATTGGGATGTATCTTTTGTAAGAGAGGTGAGTCGGGTTTGTGTTTGCCTGTGTAGACGAGAACGCCGTGTATCCCCGCATCTTGGGCACCTCCAATGTCGTTTTCGACATCATCTCCGACCATCAGCGTTTCGTTAGCCTGTGTACCTGTCATTAGCAAAGCTTGCTCAAAAAAGGCTTGGTCAGGTTTTCCCAGCACTACAGCTTGTTTCCCTATCGCAAGCTCTAACGCTCGCACATAAGGACCGCTATCCAACTGTAGCCCATCGGCGGTGCGCCAGTACATGTTCGTATGCATGGCGAGGAGGGCAGCACCGTTCATAACGAGCCGAAATGCCTGATTCATTGCCTCGTAGGTGAGCAGTTCTTCGGCACCACCAATCACAACGATACCAACTCCATCATCAGGAGACGATACCAGTTCGATACCAGCAAAATCGGCGGCAGTATCGCCTTTTGTGAGGACCCAACAGCGTTTCGAGGGGAAGTGCTGACGGATATAGTTTGCGGTCGCTACTGGTGCGGTAAGCAAGCGTGTTTCTGGGATGGGAAGCCCGATCTGCTGTAGGCGTTGTGCGAGCGTGGAACGGGCCATCGTTGTTGTATTGGTGACAAAGCAGGTATGATAGCCCTTCTGGTCTAGCCAACGCAATGTATCGGCAGCTCCCGCTATCGGTCGCATACTGACATGGAGTACACCGTCGATATCTAAAAGCACACCGCGCATGATGAGTAATCTCCCTCTATTCACCTTTAGAAACAGTATATAACAGATTTGCATGGAAGTTGCTCTTCGTTTCTTTTCTTTATGCCACTCGTCATAGAATACGAGGGATTTGGCATTGTGCAACGTTAATACTGAAAAGGACGTACAAGGGAGTAACGAACAAAAAAGCAGCATGACACAAGCGTAGAGATAGTGTATAATAAAGCCGCTAGGCAAAGATTCGTGGGAGGAGTCCATTTATGAATGGTGACATGACGGGACGTGTCATCAAGGGCCGCTATAAGTTAATTGATGAACGCGGGCGGGGCAGTTTTGCCACCGTCTATATTGCGCGGGATTTAGAAGATAACCATATTTACGCTATTAAAATGATGCATGTCGAACTGTCCAACGATGGTGAACTCCTCGCACGTTTTCAGCGTGAAGCCCACATCCTCTTGAACCTGAGCGATCCGCATATCGTGCGTATCGTCGATTACGGCAATGACGATAATATGCATTACATCGTTATGGACTACATCGATGGGCAAAACCTAAAGTACCATATGCTCACAGAGAGGCAAATGAATACGTTACATGCCTTGAACTATGCTCGCCAGATTGCTGAGGGACTCGATACAGCGTACAATCAGGGGGTCGTTCATAGAGACATTAAGCCGCAGAATATTCTTATCAACAGCAAGGATATGGTGAAAATCACAGATTTCGGACTGGCACGTAGTCGGGAAACTGTGACGCTTACACAGTCGAATGTATTTATGGGTACCGCTTATTATATTTCACCCGAACAGGCTGAAAGTGGGCGTTCAGCAGATACACGCTCTGATCTCTATTCGGTCGCAACGGTCTTGTTTGAGATGTTGGCAGGTGTTCCCCCTTTTCAAGGAGAAACGGCGGTTGATATTGTCATCAAGCACATGAATGATCCAGTGCCATCTATCTGCCGTATACGTCATGATCTGCCGATGGAAATGGACCTGTTCATGAAAAAGGCACTTGCAAAATCGCCGATGGAGCGCTATGCAACTCCACAAGAGTTTGTGGCTGCGCTAGAACAGATACATGAGCGTGTCCTAGTAATGCCGCCCGACAAGCAACCGACGCGCCCTGCCGGACACGAGCAGCCATCGGGTGACATAAGCAATGTCGCAGGGAGTGCGCCCAGGTCTGCACTCCCAAAAGAGGCTCACATCATTGTTCTTTCAAATGGGCAATCCATCCCTTTGAAAGGAGAACTGATGATCGTAGGAAGGCAAGACCCGATTCTCGGTATCTTTCCAGAGATCACGCTGGCAGACAAAACAGTTGGCAGACGGCACGCTTACCTGCGTTATCAGCAGGGAACGTTTACCGTCGAGGATTTGAACGCATTGAATAAGACCCGCTTGAATGGAGTCATCTTGACGCCACACGAGGAACGTACACTCAAAGACGGTGATGTCCTTCGCTTTGGCAGTGTCGAGGTACGTTTTGAAATGCGATAGGTGGAGTGTTTATAAGCACTGGTAGGACAGGCATTGACAGGCTTTCTTTTGTAGGCTCTGACTTGCACTTACATGTTCTGACACGTACTGCGTCGCAGTTGTAGGGGTACCGCGAGTACCCGATTGAGATCGGGTGGTAGAGACCCGTTCTGTGTTAAAGGAAAAGCACGGACGTATGCTCTGCTGCCCCTACGAACAGAGGGGTAAACTATTATGAATGGACAACTTATACTTTTGAGTCTACGCTCTACTATAACCAGCCCAGCTGTTATTGCAATCGCGATTGTGGTTCTGGCGTTGGTGGTTGTGATTGGCGCTTTCTTAGTCTATCGTAGCGGTAGTAAGAAGGGTGGCAAAACCACGACAGGTACAGGCAATAGCGACTGGCAGCGACAACAGCAGCAAGGTGGGGCGAATGGCTGGAATCCACAGGGCATGAACAATGATGCCTCAGCGTGGTCACAACAGAACCAAGCACAGCAAAGCGGTTGGGGAGGACAAAATAATCCTCAGCAGCCACAACAGCCCGCATGGGGTTCCCAGCAGAATGGACAGATGCAACAGCAAGGTGCCAGCCCCTGGGGTTCACAACAACACGCAACAGGACCAGCATGGGGAGACGCCCAAGGCAGTATGCCCCAGCAACAACAGCAGCCTTCCTGGGGTGGGGGAATGCAAAACGGACAACAGGGTGGCAACCAGTGGGCATCCTCGGCCAATCCCGGCACACAACAACCAGCACCGATCAATCAATGGGAAGCTCAAGGCAATCCAAATAGTATGGGGAATCGAGCAGCATGGGATGCCAACCCTGCACCTGTGACACAGGAACCCTGGGGTCAGCCCCCAACAGCATCTCCGCAGCCTCAGTGGGGCGGACAAGCCAATGCAGCCGTACCACAGCAACAACAAGCACAAACATCATTTGGCGGCAACGGTTCTGGCCCTTCCTGGAACCAACAAGGTTTTGCTGGCATGGGACAGAACGGACAAAATGCTCAGGGTGCAGATGCTTGGGGCGCACCACCACCACAACAGCAGTATGCGCCGCAAAGTGCAAACAACGCAATGGGCGGGTTTGGTGGTGCTATTGGCAGTGTTCCCCAGGCCCCGTCGTGGCAACAGCAGCAGCAAGGCGGTTTCAATCAAGGTGGACCGAACATACAGCCGAATCAGGGCGTACCGTTTGGGAACATGGATGGCAGCTTCGGGGCAAATGAAGGCGACAAAACTCTCATGCGTCCTACCGGGGGGCTTGGCCTTGTGCGCGTCGAAGAAGGCAAGGAGCCAGGGCGCGAATATAAAATTGTCAAAGAGTCGCTCAGTATTGGGCGTAGCCGTGAGAGCGACATCTTTCTGGAAGACCTGGCGGTTTCACGTCTCCATGCCTCCGTCGTCAATCTGGGCAATGGTCAGTATGCCCTCAAGGACGAGGGTAGCGCAAATGGCACAAAGGTCAATGGACAACAGGTAGGCAAGTTTCAAACGTTCCCTCTTCAAGAAGGTGATCGTATTCAACTTGGTCAAACCGTTCTTGTCTTTGCCCGTAGCTAAGGAAAAGTTGTTCTTTCATGGAAGGCAAGTATATGTCCAACGTCTTGCATTCCGTGAAAGAACAAACTGATAGAGAGAGCAAGAGAAATTCTGCCCCACAATGCAACAAGACGATTTAATAGGCACAACATTAGGTAACTATCGCATTCTCGCGCCTCTTGGACAGGGGGGTATGGCTCGCGTCTATAGAGCACATCAAGAAAGCCTTGACCGAGAAGTTGCGGTCAAGGTCCTTCCCCCCTGGTATGCGGCGGACCGTAGCTTTGTTGACCGCTTCAATCTTGAGGCGAAGCTGGTGGCACGCCTCTCACATCCTAATATTGTGACTGTTCATGATGCGAGCGAACAGAATGGGCACCTGTATATTGTAATGCAACTTGTCGATGGCGGCACACTCAAACATCGCCTTGACCAGCTTCATGCTCAAAGACGCTTTATGGATACAGCAGAGGCTCTTCCCATCTTTATACAACTTGGCGGTGCGTTGACCTATGCACACGAACAGGGCGTTGTTCATCGTGATGTAAAACCTGTCAATGTACTCATGGATCGTTCTAGACGACCTATTCTCTCGGATTTCGGCATTGCAAAGGTTCTCGCAAGCACGAAAGATGCCCTTACTCGCCCTGGAGCAGGAGTCGGGACGCCTGAATATATGTCGCCAGAGCAATGTCTTGGGAGGGCTGTTGATGGTCGTGCCGATATCTATGCGCTTGGCGTGATGTTATTTGAGGCATTGACTGGGCGCACCCCGTTTCTTGGCGATAATTATCCTGCACTCGCCCACAGTCATATTTACGAGCCACCACCACGACCCAGCAGTTTGAATCCTGCAATTGCTTCTGCAATGGAACAGATAATTTTAACGGCACTCATGAAGAATCCAGTCCAGCGTTATCAGCAAGCAAGCGATATGGCTGATGCGCTTGAACTTGTACAAATGCAACCGAGGCTGCAAACAGGCCATCATGTAGTAGTACAGCCACAGGGAAGCCCACTTACAGCACCTTTTGTTGGTTCCATCACACCACCGCTAGACAGAGGGAATGGCACACCGCCAGTTTATGACTATACGACTCGTCAAACACCTCCTCAAGCAACACCGTATCAGCCGCAAGCAGAACAGTTTGCCTGCCCTCATTGCCATCAATTGAACAGGCCGCAGATGCGTTTCTGTACAAAATGTGGTTATCCAATGAACTCATGTGTAGTATGTGGAGGCCAAAATCCTGCCAATAATCGCTTCTGCACAAAGTGTGGACAACCGCTTTCTATACGGACAGGGTAGCGCGACAGCTTAGCACACATACTCATCAGACTGTGCGGCCCTCATACGATCCAACGTTTTCCGTTGATTTTCAATACGTTCTCGCTGACGCAACAATCGCTGCTCTACTGTTAATGAAAGTAGCAGACGAATGCGCTCGACCACTTTACTCGGCTGTGTAGGCTTTGTGATGTACTCAACCGCCCCCTCTTCAAAGCCCCGTATCTGTTCGGTGAAATGAACACGGGCCGTCAGTATAAGCACAGGCAACGTTGGCTGATTGTAATCTTCATGTATCCAATGTAGCACATCCCATCCCGTCATGGGCTGCATCATCAGGTCCAGAACAACTAAGTGGGGACGATACTCTGAAATAACCTGAATAGCTTCTTGTCCACTCGCCACATCCAATACATCAAAACCCGAATGTCGTAGGAAGAAGCAAAGAACTTGCCGAATATCCGCCTCATCCTCAACTACAAGAATTTTATGGCTGTTTACAGCGTTATTGTACATATAGAACACCTCGACAACAAAACCACCAACTATACTACCTGATTGGGACAAACAACTAGATATCAGAGCGACTAGGCCGTTTCAATGGAAAACGCACCTCCGCTACCGTGCATTCGGAGGCAGAAGTATCTTCAGATATGTTTTCTGACGCCGCACAATGTTCACGTCGTAACAGAAAATCGCCATCAAGATCACCAATCATATTTTTGATGAGTGAAAGACCTAACCCGTCAAAACTTCCACCCTCGTTGCCTCCGTCAAGCGATAGATCGAAATGCGGACCACTCCCTGTATCTATAACCTGAACAATGACCACACCATCTTCTTCACGGCCTTTGATGGTGATGGTCCCCTCTGTTTTATCTCCCATGCCATGTTTAATTGCGTTCGATACCATTTCATTGAGTACGAGTGCAAGAATAGTCACAGCTCGCGAAGGTATAACAATGGGGCTTTGTTCGACGGTAAACACAATATGTTTATCAGGGGGTCGTAAATTATCATTGGCAACGCCGACAATCTTGCGTGCGATATCATCAATGCGTGCCTCACTGACATCCTCATGTGCCAGTAAGTCGTGTGTGGTCGCCAATCCTTGCACACGATTCACGCTCTCTGCAAGAGCGTTGCGAACCTCCTCCGACTTTGAGCGTCTACGCTGTAAAGAGAGAATACCAGCAACCGTTGCAAGGTTATTTTTGACACGGTGATGCAACTCTCGTAGTAGAGCTGATTTTAATTCAAGTCCGCGCCGCGTCTCTTCATATAACCGCGCGTTGTCAATAGCAATGGCGGCTTCATTAGCGAACGTAATGACAAGCTGCATCTGCTCAGGACTCAGCATGTGGCGATGGCTACTATAGATACAGATGCATCCAAGAATTTTCTGCTTCACTTGTAATGGCACACAGAGAACGGAATGTATCTCTGCCGAGACAAAAGGGTCGCTATGTAGGATACAGTGTTCATCGGCATGGAAGCAATCGACCGCCATGCTCGGTCTACCTGTCTGCACAGTGCGTCCAGCGCAACACTGACCAAGGTTTATCTGTATACGTCGAGCAAGGGTGGCATTCAAACCATAGTGCGCCAGCACATGCAATGTTTGCGTATCGGGGTCAAGTGAGAAGAGACAAGACCGTTCAGCACCGGAGAGATGAACTGCTTGCGTAGTAATGATTTGCAGCACTTCATCCAGGTTAAGTGTCGATGCGATAATCGACGAGACTCGGTGAATGGTTGCCAACTCATGAACCTTGCGTCGTAACTGTTCATCCGTCTGCTCGTACAGGCGCCCATTCTCGATGTTAATAGCTACGATACCTGCAACAACTTCAACAAAGCTCATTTCTTCACGTGTAAAATCTCGCGCGGCGACTGATTGCACGCTAATGACCCCTATCAAACGCTCAGAATTGCCAAAAAAGATAATGGGAAGAGCCATTAGGCCGTGATAGTTATCGCTATAGGCATTGGACTCGCTTGCGAAATTCGGGATTGTATGGGCATCGTGTTCGAGCAAAGGCCGTCCTTTGTCGGCAACCCACCCGCTATAACCCTCACCGAGACGCAAGGTAAAATGCATGCCGCCAAGTGGTCGTGGACCGTTAGTAGCACGCAGAGTCAAGACACGTTGCAGGTCATCATAAAAGAAGATAGAGCAGAGATCGACATGCAGCTCTTCAGCAACCACTTGTGCTGTCACATCCAACGTCTGGTCCAGATCTATTGAGGAGTTACTAAAGCCGTTGATGCGCTGGAGAGCGAGAAGACGATGCTCTAATTGCTGAGAGACTGCCGCTCGCTCTAATGAGAAGCGATCAGACACGCTTTGATAGCCACGCGATAACGCAAGTATAGCCTCGGATTGTAAGCTATACAAGTGCTTCGTAGCTTCTAAGAGGTCTTGTGGTTGCGTATCGAAGATGCGCTGTAACTCTTTAGCAAGAGCGTCAACATACTGTTGAAAGGCACACAAGCGTACATCCAACTTGCCACCTTGCTCTGCTAGCCAGCGACCAGATTGTTCAAGACGTGTAGCCAGTAGCGAGTTATCATGTACATCAGTGCCGACAAGCGCATTGAGGAGGAGGGACGCATCACTTCCCTCTTCTGGCCCATAGTTTGTGCCAGAGGCATGCTGAAGACATACTCTCAAGCGAGCAGCGTGCGGTGACAGCATTTGCTCTACATTGGTACCCTGCATCACTTCCTACTTCCTCTTCTGCGCTACAATATGGTAATGAAACCATACTCCATTCTTTCTCCGTATTGTAGTGGTGATATGCAATAGTGTCAAGGGATATGTATTTATCTATAGGACTATAGCATCCTCTGTCAAAATTATAGAACACTAACAGCATCCTATGTCCACACTACACAAGCAACAAAAAGCATGATATAGTAGACCGTATTGATTGACCTTTTCTTTAAAAAGACTTGTTTGTAGAGTAATTACAATATACACGGAAATGTATCACCTGCTTTATAACATTAGGAGGATTTATCTTGCATTGTACAAACTGTGGCACCCTTCTTCCACAAGGAGCAACGAGCTGTCCTGTATGTGGTACGCCAGCATCGGCCTCTGCACCACAAAGCGCAGCACCCTATGATCCGACCGTTCAAGCTTCAAACCCTTATGGCACACCAGCATCAACCGATTATGGTGCAAGCCCAAACCCCTATGGCACTTTACCACAAGGTGCGGCACCATATAACCCATATCAACAACCAGTACCGGGTGCTTATGGGAGCTACGACTCAGCCGCACAGACCAACTATGGTTATCCACCACCGTCGCAACCAGGGCAACCCAACTATGGCTATCCACCACCACCAATACAGGGTCAACCTTCGCAGCCAAATTACGGCTATCTCCAGGGACAGCCACAAGGAGGTTATATGCCCCCCGTTGGACCCGGAGGATATGGGGCGATGCCAGTGGTTCCGCCAAAGAAGCGGAGTCGTGTCGGATTGATTGTAGGCATTATTCTTGGTGCAGTCCTGCTTTTGTGTATTGGTGTAGGCATTCTGGTAACGGTGGTTGCTAATCAAGCAGGAAAAACGATTACCAGCACCGCAACGAAAGTTGCGGGACAAACGCTTGCCCCATCAGGAAAGAGTATTGTACCTTCGGCAGCCGGAATTTTGAGCAATCCTCAAACAAGTTCTGCTATCGACAGCAATCTCGCGCCAACCCATGTAACAAGTACCTTTACGACAAATCAAACAGTCTATGTCACCTTTACTATCAACTCAGGCAGTCAAGATGGCTATATTGAGGCTAAATGGTACGCTAATGGGCAGTCTCTCGGTGATAAAACGTTCGCACACACGCACACGCACGATGTTGGCTACTTCTCAAATCCCTATACAACGACGACGAGCGATGGGGCGGCTGAACTCTACTGGTGTACTCAAGCTGATTGTAGTGATGCTCAGCTTGCTCAAGTGGTCCATTTTACCGTTACGTCTTCTAGCCTTGCTCCAACAGGACCAAGCATTGCGATGATACAGGACGCAGACCGTCGTGTGTTCTAGCTTACCACATTCATGTAACGGTTTTCGTAGGGACCAGATTTATCGCGCGAGATAGGTTTTACACGGTTTGCAGACATAATTGACAAGATTTCGCGTGATACATCACGCACGGACGCGATAAATCTGGTCCCTACGAAAAATCGTTACATCAAGATTGATGGTGTACGAAGAGGATTACACCTTGACACGCACACTCTGTAGCAGTTCAGCCAGCTTTACGCGCTCCTGGGCGTCTAATGGTTGTAAAGGCATACGTGGTACACCACCATAGCCCGCAACAAGGTCGAGTGCCGCTTTCAATCCTGATACGTTATAGAGCGTTGTAACGGCGGCGTTTGCAGGTATAAGACGTGCCTGTAACGCACGTGCCTCGTCAAGCTGACCCGCGTTGAAGAGTGTCTGCACAGCACATACCTCCTGTGGAAAGACGTTTGCCAACGCGCTGACCGCTCCGACTGCTCCCACTACAAGCGCGGGTAAGAGATAGCCCGCGCTACCAGCAAAAACACGAAAGGTATTCGGTGTCGAAGCGACAATCTCCGCTAGCTTCGCAATATTGCCTGCGCTATCTTTGATGCCAACGATATTTGGATGCTCCGCAAGAGTGCAAACCATCGCAGCGTCGAGATCGAGTCCAGCAGTGTTCGCGGGCATGTTATAGATCAGAATAGGCAATGGACTATTGTCGGCAACGGTACGATAGTGCGCGATAAGTGCTTTAGTGTTCATACTGCCCTTGTAGTAGAATGGAGGTACGACAAGGGCAATATTCGCGCCATGTTGCGCGGCGGAACGACAATTCGCAAGAGTGGTACGAGTCGATTGCTCGCCACAGCCAACGATAAGCGGCAGATTATCCTGCTCCACAACTTCATGGGCCGCCTGCACCATGCGTATCCGTTCCTCGCTCGTCACATGAACAGCCTCGCCATTACTTCCCAGCAACACGTACCCTGCGATACCACTATCGCGCAACCGATGCATATGATGCTGTAATATGTGCAGGTCAAGCTCATCACTTTCATCAAAGAAGGTAGGTAGCGGCGGATAAATTCCTGGTACTAAAAGCGATCCCATGATATTTTCGTCTCCATATACGGTAGTATCGAGAACAGTATATCACACGCTCCATGGAGGCAGGGCCAGAACAGAATACATGCAAAAATCAATTCTAAAGCAATTAGTGGTATTGCTTTAGAATTGATTTTTTCCGTTGTCGCTTAGCAGCTATTCTATTGTAGGAGAACAGGCTGTGCATCAATACGTACACGGAAGAGCGTGTATGGCTTGTGGCGCTGGTCCTGTCCGCCCTGATAGCGTGCCTGGCAATGTATAAGTCTAGTGCAACACATTCAAGGCAAGCACACCCAGCACGACGATAGCACACACGGTGACACCAATCCATAGTAGGCGCATTGCCGCATCACGTTTCGCCTGTCGCTGTCGCAATTCATCGACGCGGATATTCTCAGCAGGACACCAACGCGCGGTACCACAGTAGGGACAGAGCGGAAACAGTTCATACGGTGGACAGAGACCTGACTTGTTCGCCGCCTTGTTTCCATAGGTGTATGTGCCGACCTCGTAGCGTATCTGCTCGCTCTCGAAGACCGCGCAACAATGAACACAGCGTAAAAGCAGATACTCAGTCCAGTCGCTAGCTTGACACTTAGGACAAAAAAGAGGCAGCATGCTTCTCGCGCCACCATTTTTATCGGCATCTTGCCAATGATGATGGCAACGATGACAGTAGTAGGCATGGTCGGGAGATTCAGGCGCGACACCACGCAATAAGCCTTGTTGTTGCAGTATGGATGCTTCAGCAACCGCAAGGTCGTAGGCAGTGTCAATTAAGTCAACATGAGTTGTTCTCTTGCCCTCAAACACAGGAAAAGCGTAGTGACGTTGACGGTCTCGACGCGCTGAAGGCGATATTTCCGAAGCATGAGATCGTGGACGTACAGGAGAAGGTCTTGTTGTACGTGCAGCATCGGTAAAAACATTTTGAGTAGCATGGGTTGCATAATCGTTACGATGCATATCATAGTCGCGACGTGTAGTAGGATTATTCAGTACTTGATATGCCTGCAACAAGACACGCATACGTTCTTGCGCGTCTTCCCCCTTATATACGTCGGGGTGATATTGTAGCGCAAGCTTTTTGAAGGCCGCCTTAATATCGCTGGCGGATGCGTCGGCTTCCAGGCCAAGTAATGCATAATAGTCAGTAGTAGCGTCCAAGTATATGTAATCCAAAACTGCTAGCCGCGTGTCTTTGTATGATGTGCATACACACAACACTGGCAATTTTATAGAAAAACAGATAGTATCTATTTCTTAGACGAATAGAACAGCAAAAGGTTGTAACAATGCAGCACTCACGAGAATATCAGGTACTCTTAGAAGCATGTAAACAGACGGGCTGTGTACTCTGCCATCTCGCGCACGAAGGCACGTACCGTTATCTTGATGCATGGAAGTACGAACTTTTTACAGATGTTGATCTGCAAAAAGAGTTGCGACGCTCACAAGGCTTTTGTCATATCCATACATGGCAATTAGCACACATGGGCGCATCGCTGCAACTGGCTCAGAACTATCGCGCGATCTTGTCGGACACCAGAGAGCAGTTGCAAGAGGCAGAGGAAAAGGTCGCGTCAGGGAGTATGTTACAGCGTTTCTTTGAGACTCGACAAGAACCGAAAGAGTCACAGGCCGCTTGTCCTGCGTGTCGCCAACAGAAGCAGGCCGAAGTACATCTGGTACACACGCTGCGTCATGCCTTGCTCGAGCTAGAATTTTACACGGTATTCTACAATTCATCGGGTTTATGCCTCGCTCACCTAAGCCTTGCAAGCGAACTCAAACTATCGGATACTCCTGGCAATTGGCTCTCTCAGTTGCGAAAGGGTCAGATTGCCTGTCTACAACGACTCGATCAACAACTTGGCGAGATGATACGCAAGCACGATTATCGCTTCAAAGACGAAGAGCGCGGCGATGAAATGGTTTCGTGGGTACAGGCGGCAGGACTTGTGGCTGGAGAGGAGATCAAGCTACAAGAGAAATAATAAATTGTCCCGACGAAACGGTTGCGAAAGAACTTTTGGATACGTTAGCAGCCGCTTAATCCGATGTGTATGTGGAAGAGCATGAGGGATCATACCCTCCCTTGCATATACTTACTGTAATGCGCTTACAGGTACAGCATCGTGGTCGCCAACATGTACAAAATCATGCGCCGAAACACTGGCTCCTCGTGGCTGCACACGCCAGAAGCTATGCTGCACCTGCTCCCATTGATCGAGCAGTGCCTGGGCATGCTTACTGCGTGTTCGCTTAGCATGTAAAGCAATGACGATGCGAAGAGCTTCACGCTCGCCTTCGTCGTCGATACGTTCAAGGTCCACACTATCGTTATTATAGTGCGTGGGCAGGACGTTTTCAGGATCAAAGACATAGGCAACGCCCGACGACATGCCCGCGCCAAAATTACGTCCGGTCTCACCCAGCACAACCACCATACCATCCGTCATATATTCACAGGCATGGTCGCCGACACCCTCGACAACCGCGAGGGCACCACTGTTACGCACAGCGAAGCGTTCGCCTGCACGCCCCGCAGCGAATAGTTGTCCACCAGTGGCACCATAGAGAACGGTATTGCCAAGAATGGTGTTTTTGTGCGAGTCGAAGAAGGCATCGCTCGGAGGCGCAATAGTGATTTGCCCACCCGTCATACTTTTACCAACATAGTCGTTAGCCTCGCCATTGAGAATAAGCCGCATGCCAGGTACGTTGAACGCGCCAAAACTTTGTCCAGCCGATCCCTGAAAGGTGCAGGTAATACTTACGCCCGGAAGTCCAATATTACCATAGCGTCGCGCAATCTCGCCCGCGAGTCCAGCCCCAATGGAACGGTCTCCATTGTGAATGACGTGCTGCAAAAGCATACTTTGACGACCAGAAAGTGCCTCTTCCGCTTCGAGCAACAATTGCTCGGCAACAGGAGATTGTGGTAAGGTAGCATGTGTTCCTGCTACCGAATGAACAGGCAAAGTTGCAAGTAGCGGTGCCATATCAACTCCGGCATCGGACGAAGCTTGCAACAGGTCGCCACGCCCGACAAGATCATCGAGATGGGCGATACCGAGACCCGCCATGATTTCGCGTACCTCTTCGGCTACCAGCGTGAGGTAGTTGATGAGATGCTGTGATTGACCAGAAAACTTGGCTCGCAGGTCTTCGCGCTGTGTCGCAATACCTGTTGGACAAGTATTGAGGTGACATTGCCGTGCCATATCGCAGCCGAGCGAGACGAGTGCCGCCGTACCAAAGGCGAACTCTTCGGCACCGAGCAAAGCCCCAACGATTACGTCACGTCCAGTCTTGAAACCACCATCGACACGCACCTTGACACGCTGCCGCAAGCCGTTACGCACCAGTACCTGCTGCGCCTCCGCCAGCCCACGTTCCCACGGCATACCCGCGTGTTTGATAGATTGTAGCGGTGATGCACCAGTGCCACCATCATGTCCACTAATCAAGACATAATCAGCGTGTGCCTTCGCAACACCTGCCGCAATGGTGCCAATCCCAATGCTTGAGACCAGCTTGACACCGACCTTCGCCTGCGGGTTCACCTGATGTAGATCATAAATCAACTGCGCGATATCTTCGATACTGTAGATATCGTGATGTGGTGGCGGTGAGATGAGCGCGACCCCTGGCGCAGTGTGTCTAAGTTTGGCGATAAATGGTGTCACTTTGAATGGTGGCAATTGCCCACCTTCACCGGGTTTTGAGCCTTGCGCCATCTTAATTTCGATCTCTTCAGCACGCACAAGGTACTCGGTCGTCACGCCAAAACGTGCCGAGGCGACCTGCTTGATTTTGCTACTTACTGGATAGCCTTCGAGTGTTTCAGCATACCATGCCGGGTCTTCACCGCCCTCGCCCGTGTTGTTGCGACCACCGATACTATTCATAGCGGCGGCAATGGTACGATGTGTCTCCGGGCTGAGCGCACCAACAGACATGGCCGAAACGACGAAGCGCGAACGTATCGCCTCCATCGGCTCTACCTGCTCCAAAGGAATAGGTGTAGTAGGAACAAATGAAAGTAGATCACGTAGAGCAGTCTTAGGGCGGCTGTAGACAAGCTGTACGAATTGTTGATAATTGTCTTTATTACCGTTGAGAGCAGCTTTCTGGAGCGCACGCACAATAAACGGATTGTAGGCGTGATATTCCGCGTCGCGACGGAAACGGTAGCGTCCAAGATCGGTCAGTTTCCGTCGTCGCCCACTCGTATCGGGAGCTTTTTCTTGCTCTTCCTGCACATTCTGCATTTGAGCAATGATCTGTGAGGCGACCAGTTCATAGCTGATGTTGCCAGGATGAGCCGCAGAACCCGTAAAGCAGTGCTTGATAAAGTCTGGTTCGAGACCAACAACCTCGAACTGTCCAGCACCAATAATATTACGGATATTCGAGATACCCATACGCGCCATGACCTTGCGTAGCCCATCTTCGATCACATGAAAGTAACGCTCAACAGCTTCATCCGGCGTAAGATGCTCCAGTTTGCGCTCGCCCGCAAGTGCCCGTACACTGGCAAGTGCCAGCGCAGGTGTCACCGCTTCAGCACCATAGCCGAGCAGGAGCGCGATCTGGTGAATATCCAGAGCGGTACCTGTCTCACAAACAATAGTGACAATGGCACGCATGCCACGCCGAATCAAGGCATGATGAATGTTACCCATTGCAATAAGCATAGGTATGGGTACCTGTGTTACCGATGCACTACGGTCACTGAGTACAAGCAGTGTTCCACCTCGCTCAATAGCTGCAACGGCTTCTTGTTCAAGCCGATCCAGAGCAGCTTCTAGTGCAGTCGGACCAGCATTCACAGCAAAGGTAGTGTGCAGCATCGTTGTGCTAAAGTGTGGACTACTACGCAACGCTGCAAGTTGCGCCTCCGTCAAAAGCGGCGTGTCGATATGCAACAGACGTGCATGTAAAGGTGTCTCGGTAAGCAAGCTCTGGCGATAGCCGAGGTAGGAGCCGAGCGACATCACGATACGTTCGCGTAATGGATCGATTGGTGGATTTGTCACCTGCGCGAAACGTTGATGGAAGTGGTCGTAGAAAGAGCGCACCTGCCCTGAAAGAGCGGCGAGTGGTGCATCATCCCCCATACTCCACACCGGCTCTTTATTGTCGGTGAGCATGGGACGCAACACCATCTCAACATCTTCATGAGTATAGCCAAAGAGTTGTTGCCGCGCAAACAATGCGTCACCAGCAATCACGCTCTCCTGTAGCAACGAGGTGTCATGAGGTAGTGTTGGTAAACGCTGACTTGCTACCCATTGCTGATACGGTTGCTTCTGTGCTAAGGCTGTTTTAATATCGGCATCATGTAATACAATATTCCGCTCTACGTCAACGGCAATCATCTCCCCTGGTCCCAGTCGGCCCTTCTCGACGATATCGTGTACATCGAGCGTAACAACACCAGCTTCGGATGCCACAACCAGTAGCCCCTGTGCAGTCAACGTATAGCGTGCGGGTCGCAGACCATTGCGGTCAAGAGCGGCACCGACGACCCGCCCATCGCTAAAGACAAGAGCGGCGGGACCATCCCAGGGTTCAATTAAACCTGCATGATACGCACACCATGAACGCTGCGCCTCATCCAATGTGTCGTCATATTCCCACGCAGGCGGAACAAGCATCTGCATCGCTTGCAACAGATCGCGGCCAGAGGCGGTGAGCAACTCTAGCACATTATCGAGTTGGGTCGAATCGCTCACCGTCCCAGGCTGAATGACGGGTAACAAATTCTCGATACGTTCCCCCCATATGGGAGAACTAAGAGAACCCTCGCTCGCCGCCATCCAGTTGCGATTGCCCTGCACAGTATTGACCTCGCCATTGTGAGCCAGGAGACGCAACGGCTGAGCGAGCGACCAGGAAGGGAAGGTATTGGTGCTATAACGCTGATGGAAAACGGCTATCGCGCTGGTATAACGCGGATCAGCCAGGTCCAGATAGAAACACGCCAATTCTTTCGGTGCAAGCAGACCCTTGTAAATTAGCGTGCGATGCGAGAGCGAGACGACATAACAATCGTGAATTTGTGCCGCTCGCAGACGTTTTTCTATCAGGCGACGGGCGTAGTACAGTTCTCGCTCATAGTCTGCCAGTGCGATATGCTCTGGTCGCGCTACCAAAATCTGGGCTATCGTTGGAGCCGTTTCGCGTGTATGTGTACCGAGAACATCGTAATTGATAGGTGGTGTACGCCATGTGAGAAGCGGCAGGTGGAGTTCTTGCAGCACCTGCTCAATAATTGCACGACTTTCATGGTAGGCAGAGGCGGAATGCTTTTGCGATGGCAGAAAAATCATCCCTACAGCAAGGTCTTCCAGATGGGCAAGCGAGAGATGTTGTCTCTGCAATTCTTCATGAAAGAGCGTTGCAGGGATTTGTGTCAAAATACCGGCACCATCGCTTGTCTCGGCGTCGGCATCCTGTGCGCCACGATGTGTAAGACGCGCAAGGGCTTCAAGTGCTGTATTGACTAAATGATGGCTTGCCTCACCTGACACTTGAGCAATGAAGCCAGTGCCACAGGCGTCATGTTCCCAACGGTCTTCGTAGAGCGGAAAGGCGGAGTCGGTAGTGGAGTCGGTAAATGAAGAGTGCATGTAGTGTCCTCCAAAAAACATACTCGTCTGCTCTCATCCGTTAAGCACCGCCGTTGGAGCCGGAGGATTTGATAATTCTGTCTCAAGGTCAATGGGTTTGTGCATATGGTACAAATGTGCTGTACCACTTCATGGATTAAAAATCACGGGTATGTAGCGCGAGGAGCGCGTGTAGATGCGGCATTGAGTCCTGGGGAGCGACATAGCTCAAAGTTGAACGGGCAACACTACCCTGTGAGAGAGAATATAGCACACTTCGTCTTGGGCAAGCAAGGCTTCTTCTATATGCAAATTGTCCACAAGTATCAGGCGACCAGTGTACTTATTATCAAGAAGAAAGTAATACAGGCGTCAGTGTTAGGATTGAAGTCCAGAATGATACGAATACAACCAGGTTTGATTGTTGTACATTGCTATGCTACAGTATAACAAAGCATCACTATTTCTGCTGAAGGGATACGTTCTCGTGTCACAAAACGCTCTTACACATGAAGTTGCTCAGGGCGATGAGCATAGTCATGGTGGAACTCTCTTGGGTCCTCTGCTTTGCTGGGCGGTGGTTTTCGCGGATATCGGGACATCGGTCTACTACGTTCCAGGCATTCTCTATGGCAATGTTGGCAACCTTGCAGGCTTCTTTGTATTTCTCACGATGTCTGTTTTCGTGCTACTGACACTCAAGTATGCCGAGGTGACGCATCGCTTCCCACAAGGCGGCGGCGTGGTCACGGTTGCGGCTACTGCCATCAATAAGTGGGTAGGAGCATTGGGCGGCATGTTCATTCTCGTCGATTATTTTCTTACGGCAGCGATTAGTTGCCTATCGGGAATGCAATATTTGAGCGTCGTACTACCCGCACTTGGCGTCGGTCTCACAGTGCCAATCTACGGATCAATCCAACCTCTCTTACTTTTTATTACGATTGGCGTCCTTGTACTACTGGGTCTATTGAATTGGGTAGGTATCAGCGAGAGTGCAAAGGTGAGTCTCGTCGGTGCGATCATCGCCTTTGGCAGTGATATCGCTATTCTCATAACCGTCTTCACGCACATTTCGTTCTCAACTTTCTTAGGTTTGATTTCACAGATGTTTGCTGACAGTGCGCTCACGCCGCAAAAACTGCTCATCGGGTTTGCTGGCTCCTTTCTGGCATTCTCTGGTCTGGAGAGCATTTCCCAACTCTCACCAGTTATGAGGACACCACGTAAGAAGACCGCTGGTATAGCTCTGCTGATCGTTGTGCTAACAATTGGTATCACCAGTCCATTGCTTACGATACTCTCAACATTGCTACAACCCCAGGCTGCGAAGGACTCTATTCGTTCAACACAGATTATTTCTCTCCTCGCTGGTCATTGGGGTAATGTACTCTTGCAAACAGAAGTTGCCCTCAGTGCAAGTGCTTTACTGGTCTTTGCCAGCAACACGGCCATCATCGGCTCGTATCACGTCTTCATGGCTCTTGCACGTCTTGGTTTTTTCCCCGCTTTTGTACTAAAACGTAATAAGCTTCGCGGTACACCACACTATTCGATTATACTGGCGACAGGTATTCCCATTGCAGTGTTACTTCTCGTTTTCGGTAGAATTGATATACTTGGCGATATGTACGCCTTTGGCCTACTCGGTGCCTTTACGATCACCTGTCTCGGTCTGGATATCGTGCGCTTCAAAGATCGGCAAGCGGCACGCCGACAACCGCATAATGAATCGTACCCAACTGATGATGAGGTGAAAAGAACACAAACATTACCGCTCGTGAATCCAATAGACGATAAAGAGGTGCATGATCCTCTTGCTCATCAAACGAGTGTCCATTCTGCCAATAACGGCAACGGCATTTATAAAGCTCCGGTACCACTCTATCTTTCGTTACGTGAACGCCTCCACCGCGCTTGGATATCACTCGATTTTGCGCTAGGCGTTCTCACCACAGCACTCGTGATGATTGCATGGTCAACAAACCTGATCGTGAAACCACTGGCAACACTCTTTGGTGGCTCTGTCACTATCATCGGTATGGTTATCGCCTACTTCAACTATAAGCGTCAGGAGGCGCAGGGTCAGACCCCCATTCGCGTCGTTTCGCTCAGCAGTATCGAGCAGTTGTCAAACGCAACGCTTGCGGTACTCCTTACAGGCAAGGAAAAACACAATTCGCTCGTCGTCCAGGCCGCAACAAAGCATGACAAGAGCAAGCCACTGGCATTCCTCTATATCGGCGAACCTAAAGACGCACCACCATTACAGCCCTTTGAATACTATGAACCGTATCTCTACGACAAGTCCGCTATTCAAACACTCAGAACAGCGGAGACCATGATGCTTGCGACGAACGCGAACGTGGAGCCGCAATTTCTCTATAGACCTGTCCAACAAGTTTCTGAAAAGCAAGAGGCAGATATTGTCACCAACATCTGGCAAACGATGCATCCTCATGAGTTGCTCATTGCCGCCGACGACATAGCCATGTTAGAGAACATCAGCCCTAACCGCATTCGCTACGAAACAATATCAGGAGGAAAAGTAGCACATCTCGTCTCGTATTGGTAAAGTTTCCGAACTGACCAACAGATAGTATTCTCTCGTTAAATACTTCATCCTTCTCTCAAGATGGAGATATTGCACCTCTGATCATACATGGTGCAATATTAGATATTCTGCACAAAGATATTCTCTTTCTCTGAATATTTGTGAAATACAATGATGAATAAGCAGGTTTTTTTGCCCTATCCCTGCTAAGATTTGTGCTATATGTACGAAATTTGCTCTCCATACTTTTGCTGTTTTGCCTATAGGAGAGCTGAACGGGATACGGTATACTAAAAGGCAAGAAGTATAACACGCGAGGTAGGCTGAACTACCTCCGTATTGACAGAGCGCACTGCTGCGTTGAAGTACGGCAAGAACCGTAGGTATCTTCCTTTTGTTGTTCATTGACTGAAAGGACCTATCGCTTCATGGTAACTCTTCTTCGCACGGCGTGGCTACGCATCCGTACCAACATGCATGACCCTCTCATGCGAAAAAACGTTCTGTATTTTATGGGGGGCAAACTCCTCGGCTTTTCATTGGTACTCACGATTATGTGGGTCGTCCTCCCCAAAGCTGTCCAAGCAGCTACGCATAGCATGCATGCTGACATGCCAACGATTAACGCAGTGAACACGGTCTGGACGTTGATTGCTGCATTCCTCGTTTTTTGCATGCAAGTCGGCTTCGTGATGCTCGAAGCTGGCTTCGCCCGTTCGCGTGAGTCTGTCAATATCTTAGTTGAAGGCATCGCCGATACCTGTATCTGTGGTGTCCTGTTCTGGGCCTGGGGCTTCGCGTTCATGTTTGAGCCAGGTACGCCTTGGATTGGCACACATGGCTTCTTGTTAATGGGTCTCTCCCCCACGTATCTGACAACTGGTATTCCAATGCTCGCCTTCTGGGTTTTCCAGTTCGCGTTTGCCGATACCGCTTCGACCATCACGTCTGGAGCCATGATCGGACGCTGCGGTTTCTGGGGCGATATCCTCTATAGTATCGGCGTCACTGGATTCATCTATCCCATTATTGGTCACTGGACATGGGGACCTGATGGGTGGCTCGCGGCTTTGAGCTTCCACGATTTCGCTGGCTCGACCGTTGTCCATAGCATCGGTGGTGCTATCTCACTCGCTGGTGCCATTGCCCTTGGTCCACGTCTTGGACGTATCTTTAAGCGTGATGGCGGCGGTCCTCCTCCTGCTCATGACCTTGTGATTGGTGCCGTTGGTGGACTCATCTTGTGGTTCGGCTGGTATGGCTTTAATCCTGGTAGCACGCTTTCGGCTCTCGATACTGCAGGCATTGGACGTGTCTCATTCAACACAACACTTGCGGCCTGTTCCGCAGGACTCGCGGCATTGTTCTACTCCTATATTCGCTCGAAAAAGTGGGACCTGGGATTAACGGTCAACGGCTTCCTGGGAGGACTCGTTGCTATCACCTGTCCGTGTTACTGGGTTGATCCGGTGGGTGCCTTCTTCATCGGCATTGTCGCGGCATTGGTCGTGGTCTGGGGTCTGGACGCTTTGGAATACTTGCGAATTGACGACCCGATTGGTGCGGTTCCCGTCCACCTGGTTGCAGGCATTTGGGGCACTCTCTCGCTCGGATTGTTCGCAACGGGAGCGTATGGTGCGCCGACCGCAACAGGAGCTGATACGACGAGTGTTGTCACAGGTCTCTTGTACGGTGGTGGTCTGACACAGCTTGGAAGACAGGCACTTGGTTCGGGCGTGACCGTCGTCGCAACACTCGCGGTTTCGCTTGTGATGATGTATGCCCTCAAACATGTGGGTGTTCTGCGTGTCTCCAAGGCGGGTGAGCTAGAGGGTCTGGACCTGCACGAGCATGGAGCGGCTGCTTATCCCGAATATGCTTTGGGCGTAAGTACTCCTCCCAGCAGTGTTCCAATTCCAGCCGAGGGAATGGTTTTGTCTGAAGACTAAATTCATAATACTCATGT
>JAABVA010001081.1_pt1 | contig 30224 bp, 36 predicted proteins | sample 5560331 | NCBI WGS metagenome assembly JAABVA01 (sample SAMN12812661, study PRJNA571458) | rock metagenome | isolation source: Antarctica rocks | place: Antarctica: Victoria Land, Mt New Zealand sud | collected 2016-01-07 | reverse complement strand
AGCCTGCTTCAATGGCACTTCTACCTCGCATAGTGAGCCTGCTACAATAGGCATTTCGATTCTACACAAGGCTAAGAAAATACATTCATGCGGACATGAATCGTTGAAGGGGGGGGGTAATGTTACGATTCTAGCTACGCACCTTCGTTGATAGCTATGTTGATGGCTATGTTGATGACTATGTTGATGACTATCCTGAGAGCTATCGCCGATCGCTCGCCGCTAGAGCATAGACTTGTTCCGAAGCCAACCCTATTCAGGGTTAGCTTATGTTCTCCTGAGTCATATAGATAGTCGGCCCTTCCCTTCTAGATACTTTCCTTCCTTAGCATTTATATACTCGTTACATTACACCCATATGACTCGCTCTATGCTGACCCCTAACACAAAGTATGATTGAAAATTCAGTCAAGATTTTTCGCGTAATGCAAAAGCTTCAAAATCAAGTTCAACAACATGATGTTATCATTTCATCTTCGTTCATCATTCTCAATTCTTCAGTCTATATAGAATTGAATTCTCAGTCTTTCGTGATGATGATTCAGATTATCATACAAATCTTAAACAATCAATCTCTTCTCATCATTCACTTCTCTGCAAACTTTGTTGCTGTTTTTATTGCTTCTAGATTCAAGAAGCTTCTTGATATATTTGAATATGAGAAGAACAAAGATCAATTAAATGCATGAGAGCAGAGTTTGATACAACGTATGAACATGAATAATGATCATTACTTCTTGCATCGAGTCAAGATCATCTATGTCGAGTCATAACTCATCATAAATAAGAAGACTCACAATTTAATGAATCAATATTGAGTTAATAATCTTTGTATCATTTTCATCTTTGCAAATTAATGACATAAGTTACATCATTGCTGCAACAATTCTTTTGAGACAGAAAATGCTCATTTATATCTTCGCGAAACTTTGAAGCAAGACATGAATAGCTTTGTTGACTACTACAATTTCTTCTATCAAAAGAAAGAATGTTCTTTGATGAAAGATTTCTCATTGATTGATTGTCTGAAGCATAATATCAATTATTTCACTTAAGTTATCATCTTCTTTTAATGAAATCTCGATGAAACTCGATCATTCATCTTTCATCAATGAGTTCAAGCATTCTCTGATATTGATGAAGAGTTTCAGCAGCTTAAGCATCATTAATTTCACTTTATCTTCATCATTATTTTATTCATCAAAGTCAAAGATGTCTTTGCATTAATTAGTAACTCTTTGAGTTCAAAAATCATCATTTCTGTGACTGTTGTTTCAACAGTATCTTTATTTTTCTCTTTCTTATTTCTTGATGAGTCAATAAATTTAAGCTTTGTCATTGTTATTGTTCAAGATAAGACTCTGATTGTTTCTAAAATCAAGAAAATCTGCAACAAGTGAAAGCTGTGCTATTATTGCAAGTTGCAACATTCAAGCAAAATTGTTAAAGAATGCTCAAATAAGAAATTCTTCACTTTACGTATCATGAACATCTACAACAATGAAATTATCAGTATAGATGAAGAAGTTTCACTGTTCATAAGAAAAGTTTAGTCTTTGAGCTAAGTTGCACTCAGAAATCTGTATACATATTATTTTGTCTACTAGTTTCAATCTTTTCACTCTCACTTCAATTATATAGAAAGTTTTCTGCTAAATTTGTCTTGAAACTCTTTGAATTCAATTCAACATTCAAAAATAATCACATGATAGTATTTTGTATTTTACATCAAGCTCAATTTAAAGTTCTCACTTTTGCTTATGTCTTTATGAATAAATTCTTCACGCAACAACATCATCTTCTCTTGCATCAATTAACTCACTTTCACAGACTTTAAGAATTTGATGATCAAGTCGCTTTAATCAATGACATTACTCATGTTGTTGAAATCACAATGATTCTCAATGAACACATCGAAAGACTATTCTTTTATATTATTGAATTAAGTCAATATCTCATCATCATGAATCTATCATGACTTCATCATCACGTCATTGATGTCAATTTTGAGCACAATATTCTCATCTTGTTTTTCTTCTTCTATCTTAATCATTATTGCTCATTTTTCGTCAAGATCTATGATTTTAATCAACAAGAAGAAAATTTCTCATTTGAAGTTAACAAAGTAACTTTCTTTCAGTCTTGTTCTCAATTCACTCACAAGAAGTAACTCAATTCATGAATTACTCACAAGAAGCAATTCAGTCTACAGATTACTCACAAGAAGTAATTCAATTTACAAATTGCTCACAAGAAGTAATTCAGCACTCAGTTCGCTTGCAAGAAGCAATCTAGTTTCTCATTCACTTGAAAAAAGCAACTCAGTTTTCAGTTTGCTCACAAGAAGCAATTTAATTCTTAATTCACTTGCAAGAAGTAACTCAGTTTTTTATCTGTTCATAAGAAGCAATATAATCTCTCGTTTGCTCACAAGAAGTCAACTAATACTCAGCTTGTTCACAAGAAACAAATCTCGTTTAATCTTGTTTCTCATCTGAAACAAGAAGTTTCTAATCATATTTTTCAAGTCATTTAAAAAGAATACTCATCAAAAATCAAGTGTTGAAATTCTTTTCTCTTTAGAACTTCTGTTATTCTTCAAGCAGATTAATTTAATCGATCTTTTATACAACTTGACATAATTAAGTTAAAAGTTCAAAGCTTTGATTATGCTGCTCATGTCAAAAACATTGAAGTGTTTAGCGTCATTTTAAAGAAAATCGATGTTTTCTTGAATCTTGAATCAATCTCATCTTCTAGTTTAAACTCTGACGAGTCAAAATCACGTCACACGACTTTAATTATTTGTTCAAAGAACAGCTCAACTCTTGCTCAGTTCTCATCTCATTCTCAAGACAGTACATATGATAAGAATCTTCATCTGAATCTTCATCAAATGAAAAAGAAATTTCATTTGACTGCATTCATGACACAAGAAGATCTTAAAGTCTATTGACAAAGTAAGAATGTCGATTCAGTCATAATTCTATCATTCAGATATTTCAAGTTTCTAGACATTTTCTTCAAGAAAAACGTTGATATCTTGTCTTTGCATTGAGTTCATGATCATGTCATACATCTTAAAGAAGATGCTCAATTCTCAGTCTTCGCTTTGTACAACATGAGTCATAATAAAATTCTAGAACTTCATTGTTATCTGAATGAGAATCTGAGCAAAGATTTCATTCAAGTCAATCACTCTCAAATGATCATCTTTGTTCTCTTCATTAAGAAACTTGAAGAAGAAATTCATTTCTGTGTGAATTATCAAGATCTGAACACTATCACAATCAAGAATTGATATTCTTTGTCTCTGATCTCAGAAATGCTGAATCATTTAAGTCAAGCTAAAATCTTTATCAAGCTGAATATCATTTCTGCGTTCAATCAACTTCAAATCAAAGATGAAAATAAAGCTTTCATCATTTTTTGCACTTGATTTAAATTATTCAAGTATTTAGTCATGCTTTTCAATTTATGTAATGAGTCTGTCTCATTTCAGAAGTACATCAACAATACTTTTCATGAACATTTAAATAAGTTTTATACAGTTTATCTGAATGACATCTTGATTTATTTCAACAATGAACTCGAGCATGAGATTCATGTCAAGCTCATTCTGCAAAAGCTGCAAGAAGCAGATCTTCAGATGAATATAATCAAATGCAAGTTTCACATCACTCAAGTTTCATATTTAGAATTGATAATCATCATTGAAGAGATTAAGATAAATTCTTCTAAAATAAACATCATTGTCAACTGACTCATCTTGATCAACATTAAAGACGTTCAAAGTTTTCTAGATTTCGCGAACTTCTATAGAAGATTCATCTATGATTATAGTAGAATAATTATCTCGCTCATTCATCTTATCAGAAAAAATGTACTTTTTGTCTGATTTCAGAAATGTCAGATTGCATTCAACATTCTTAAGAAAGTCTTCACTTTCAAGATTATTCTTTGTCACTATAATTCAGATCACAAGATTGTGATAGAAATCAATGCTTTGAACTATGTGTTCAAAAACATTCTCTTTCAATATGATGAGAATGAGATTTTTCATTCAGTCATTTACTTTTCAAAGAAACATAACTCAATCAAGTGTAACTACGAAATCTACGATAAAGAACTTATGATCATTGTTTGTGCTTTCAAGAAATGATGATCAGAACTCAAAGACTTTATTTATTCTTTTGAGATGATCACGAATCATAAAAATCTTGAGTATTTCATGTCAACTAAGCAGTTGAGTCATTATCAAGCTGATTGAAGTGAGTTTCTGTCTAAATTCAACTATTGCATCGCTTATCATTTCGACAAGATCGATGATAAGTTGAATGCTCTGATACATTATTCAAAAGATATTTCTAAAGAGAGAAATACATTCAATTCTTGACATCAATATCAACATCAAACAATTCTGAAAACTCATGTTTTAAATCTTAATATTGTTAAAAATCTTACTTTAACATCTTTGACATCAAAGTCATGAAGTTTCAATCATAAATCATCGCTTTAGATTCAGTTCAGTTACATTTGTTTTCAATTATTTCAGCATTCTTGCAAATTTTAATTTTCATGAATCTAGAAATTGAAGAATTCAACGTTGAAAACATCAAGTCTCAGCTAAATCAAGACATTCTGAATCTTAATGAAGATTTTATTTATACTTTCACTCAGACATTGTGAAAGCAAGTTGAAATCAATGATAAATTCACAGCTCAGATAATTGAAGTGCTTTATAATGAAGCACAACATCACAACAAGATCTCTCTAGTCGAGTGTGAAGAACATGAGAATCATCTGTACTTTCAAGAAAGAAAGTATGTGCTCAACTCAGATAAACTATGTCTTCATATCATTCAGCTCGTTCATGATAATGTCATCAATGATCATTCAGAAAGAGCAAAAAACTATAAATTGATCAGTCAAGTTTATTGATGATCAAACATTTATAAGTATGTTCAACACTTCATATAAAACTGTCACGTGTACACACGTTTCAAGCTCTTTAGACAATGAACTCAAGAATGATTGTGTTTTCTTTTAATCTTTGAACATCGTTGATGTGATGTCTTCATGAACTATGTAAATTCTTTATCGCTCAGTATCTTCATGAGTATCACATATAAATATGTTCTAGTCTTTGTTGATCATTTTATCAAAATGAGACATTTAATTCTCATCATTTCTATGAAAGTTGAAGAAGTTATTAACTGCTTCTATGCTCATGTTTTAAAACATCATGATTTACTTGAGTTCTTCATATCTGATCGAGACACACAATTCATCTTCGATGTCTGAAAGCATATGTGTAAAATGCTGAAGATAGACATTAAGTTATTAATGATGTATCACTCTGAAATTGATGATCAAATCGAGAAAGTCAATGCTGTCATGAAGCATTATCTTCAAGTCTTCGTCAACTACATGCAGAATGACTGAGCTAAGTGACTTTCTGAAGTCAAATTCGTCATCAATAATGCATCATCATTAATCACTCTAACATCATTCTTCTTGATCAATTCAAGTCAGAACTTACATCTAAACTTTAAGTTTTCTGAGTCTTTGTTCAAGAATCTTACGTCTCAAGCTTAAAACAAGTTAATCAATGTCAAAAAGTTCATTAAGAAGATGAAGAAATTAACTGAGCATTTGTGAAATGAGATGCTTATAGCTCAGATTCTCTACGAATTCAATGTCAATCTCTTTCGTCGTTCTTGTTTTAAATACTTCGTTGAAGATGAAGTTTAACTGAATGCTCATAATCTTAACATCATTTGCTTCGTTGTCAAGTTAGACAATCATAACGTTGATCTCTTCAAGATTAAGCATGTCTTTAAGAACAATTCTCTGATCATTGAGTTAAATTTTTCAGCATTCATGAAGATTCATTCAATCTTTCATGTCACTTTTCTGAGTCATATTGCAAGTAACTTTCTTTCAAATCAACATTAGAAATCTTGAGAATTTATTATTATCAAGAATGACGAAAGATTCTGATATGTAAACAGCATACTAAACTTCAAGCATGATAGATGCTATAATTCATTCTTGCTCAAGTATTACATTGATTAAGAAGATTACTTTTCTACTTGAAAGTCTTTTCATTTTCTGAATAATTGTGAGCAAGCGCTCAATGAATATCATCTCGTCAATTCTGTCGTTGAAAAATCACATGTACTGTCGTGTGTGATGTCTCAATGTCAATATCAAGAACTTTAAATTCAATCTTCATCATTTCAATTTAATCTTGATCTAACTCAGATCTTGTTTAGATTTGACTCAAACATCTTGTTTAAATTTGATTCAAATGTGACTTAAATGTATTTTAGTCTCGCTGTGCATCATCATATTAAACTATATTTCATCTTTTTCTTACTCAGATCTGACTCAGATCTTGTCTAAATTTAACTCAGACATCTTATTTAAATTTGACTCAAATGTGTTTCAGATGTGTTTCAATTCTCATGCATCATCACGTTAAAATGCGTCTCATCTCGTTTCACTTTTCAGACATCTTGCTCAGATCTGACTCAGATGTGACTCAGATTTATTCTAGTTTCATCTGTGCTTTATCATATTAAAATGTGTTTACATCAATTCTTGTCTTGTTTCAAGTCTTTATTTTTAATTCTTTCTCATTTCATCTTGTTTCTTTTTATCATCTTGCAGAAGCTCAGTCTTGAAGAAAAGAGTTACTGTCATGATGTCAGATCATCAATTCAATTTAGAACATAAATCATTGATGTCTTAAATAATCTCAATTTATTGAATTTATTTTGCAGTTTAATAAATCAAGTCATCAATCTAGTTATCATCATCTTGATTTAGTCTCAGCAATTCTATTGTGATTATCTCAGTCATATGCGCAAATCTTTGCAATCTTAAGTCATAAAACTATTGTTTAGTCTTGATTCTGCTTGATTCATGTATATAAAAGTTGAGTTTTCATTCTTTTCTTTCATTTTTTGTCTTTCATCTTGTACATTATTTGATGTATTGTCTTGTATTTAAATTCTATCAAAGTAATAATAATATTAGTTTTTTATATTAATAGTATCTTTAGTCTAGCTCAGTTTCTGACACATTTCATTAAAACAGATCTGAGAATCACGCATTTAAACATGCATATGAGAAGTTTGAGTTGCAAGAATTTAATGAATAAATAAATTATATTTTTCTTGATGATCAGCAAGCAAAATACGCAAGCAGTTAAAGAATCTGAAGATGCAGAATATACTGCTTGCTTTACAACTTTGCATATCAGAACTTAAGTGAAAGACTTTATCAATTTCTGATCATTAATGTCAACATAGTGATAATCACTATTGAAGTGATGCATGCAAACGTGCTAATTAATCTTGCGAGTTTAAAGAGCAAAGCATCATGAACTATGACTTCTTGATGTTTTGACTGCGAGATTGCAAAAACTTCATAGTTGCGACATCATCTGATTTCATCATGAAAGAAGAGAAGCTGTAATGATTTACATCATACTTGTCAGAAAAGTCTTGCAATCAGTGATGAGATCATGTGATGAGCATATGCAATCATGATGAAATACTCAACTGAAAGTACTACATTGAATACTTGTGTGCTAAACTTAACAATTTTGAAATTCGTAACTTTTAAACAGAATGTTGACTTGAGACTGCAAAGCAGTGAATCAATTAAAGCATTGCAAATTTCAAGCAATATTTTATCAGACTGTATACAGATCTGAACTATCATATATTCAATGAGACTTGCATGATGTACTTGCAAATGAAAATTAATGAAATCATTATGAATAAGTTTCTTTGCATCTTATACATCTTTATCAATTATGTCAATCTGCTAAAGCATTTTATAAACATTGACTTGCATTTGCAAGACATTAATGCATTGTTGAAGTTACATTTGCAGCAAAGTGAAAGTGCAGTATTTCAGAAGAGTTTTCAATTCTTGCATGAAAAGATGAAGTCTGTCGCTGCAATGAAGAATTCAAAGTTCTTTGCTTCAAGCACGCAGTTTAAAGATAATGCAACATTCAAGTTCAGTAAGTTCAAGCAAAATGTTGCTTCATTCAATCTTATGTGCTGATCATGCAAGAAGATGAGATACAAGATTGATAATTTGATGTGTTTTAACTACGCATTCAGACAAGAAACTTGCAATCATGATGAAGAAGTGAAAAAAGAGAAAGTCTGATGTTCATCATTAAATCATTAAATATAATTATGAAAAGATGATTATCATGTGCATTGATGATATCAGTACTGACAAATATTTCTGAGAAAATATGCAAAGCTTACTGTTTTATTGACTCTGAGATCAAGTGAAATTTTATATTGTAATCGTGAGTAAAAAAGCATGAGTTATTGAAGAATTATGCAACTTTGAAACAGATTCAGATGATTAATGATCATTGAATTTTCTGTTATGATATACATCAGATTGATATTGAGTTGATTGATCATGAGAAAGTTCACAAAAGCTGAAACATTAAGTTTCATGCTGTGAACATGTAAAAATATGATATAATTCTTGATTACTTGTGATTAGATGAGATTGACTTGAATATTCGCTGACACAAACATCGCTGATCATATCAAGAAAACAGCACTCAGCGTGCAAAGCAAATATGAATTAATCTATGCAAGACATTAAAATTTGTTGAGCTGACAATGCTTGCAGCTAAGAAAAGAAGAAAGACTTATATAACTTTGTTTTATCAACTGCTATTTACAAATAATTTATCACAGAATGCAGATCATCAGACTGCAAGATGCAATGCGCTTCAAGTGAAAGAATCAAAAATATTCTTTGCTATTCAAGATCTGAAGAAAGTGTTTTCTGAGATTTTTTCTGATAGTCTGAACACGCATGATCAGATGAAACATTTCATTAATCTGATGAAGAACAAAATGTTTTGCATTGAATTTATTTATAAGATGACATAAGATGAGCTCGCTGCAATATGAAACTATTTAAACAGCGCGCTAAAGAAGAAATGAATTCATTCATTCAGTAATTTTGCAGAAACATGTGTGTTGTTTATAAAGAAGTTGAACAAAAGTCTTCATTTATGCATGAACTATCATGATCTTAATGAAATAACAGTAAAGAGCAATTACTCATTGTTTCTACTGTCTGAAACGTTGAATCACTTTGCTTATGCAAGACACTTTATCAAAATTGATATTTGCAACATTTATCATCACATTCAAATTTGCAAAAGTGATGAATGAAAAACGACTTTTTATACATGCTACAATCAGTTTGAGTATCAGATGATGCTTTTTGAACTAATAAATGCTTCTGCAATCTTTCAGTTTTATGTAAATCATATGCTTAAGTCACTCATGAATATTTGCTGCGTGATATATCTGAATGACATCTTAGTATACTCTGAGACGAAAGAGCAACATTGAGAGCATATGCATAAAATTCTTCATATGCTACTGAAATATTGACTGTATATTAAGCTGTTGAAATGCACTTTCAATCGTAACAAAGTTATCTTTCTGAAATTTATGATAGAATAAAGAAATATTCAGATGAAACAATTTTATATTAACGTAATCACTAGCTGATTTGAGCTTAAGTCTGTAAAGAACATTCTTGTATTCTTGAAATTTACAAAATTTTATCAACAATTTATAAAAGAATTCTTTTAAATCATCATGTTCTTAACAAATTTAATCAAGAATGCAAAGAAGAGAAGAATGCATTTGCTTTTTGCAATGATATCAAAAGCAAGAGAAGCTTTTGAAAGATTGAAAGCAGTTTTTATCAATGCTTTCATTTTGAAACATTATGATTGAGATGTAAATCTTTGCATAAAAATCAATGCATCAAATCATGAAGTTGAAGACATGCTTAGTCAGAAGAGTAAGATTGATCAATGACATTTCATTGTATACTATAGTTATAAGTTCAAAGAAGTTAAAGTACAATAAGACATGCATGACAAAGAGCTGTATGCTATAGTTCTTGATTTTAAGAACTGACAACACTATTTTCAAAGTAGCAAGTGATTCATATGTGTGATAACAAATCATAATAATCTTCGTTACTTTATGATGATGAAGAAGCTCAACATATGACAGATGCGCTGAGCTGAGAAATTAACTGCGTTTGACTTTCATATAAAATATCACAGAGACAAATTAAACTCTGCAAATGCATCATCAAGAAGATTTAACATCATGAAATTAAATGATAGCAAGAAGAATAATGATTATTTTCTATTTACTTTGCAAAACAAACTTCGCAATCAGAAATGTTAATCTGAGCTGCTAGAAAATAAAGAAGTTTCAACAGTGTTCAAACTCACAGCATTGATGACGTAACTGAATGACATAGTCATTGCAGATACTTAAGTCATATGTTTGAATGAAAAAGTACTCGCTAAATTTCGCAAAATTTTAGACACTGCATCATCTTAACTTCTGATTTCACAGATTATGAAGTTGAATTTGAAGATAAGTGAATGAATGATTACGTGACTGTTGAAGTTACAACAAAGAAACGTCTTTGTTGCAAATGAAAAGTGACATCAATGATTTGCATCTAGAAAGAATGAGCTTTCAAAATAAAGTATGAGAAATGATGAATTGCTACATCGTGATCTTGCAATCTATGTATTTAATGACTTTGCTACAAGAAATGAAATTCTGCATATGAATCATGATGATCTTGAAGCAGATTATTTTGCATACATTTGTATTAAGACTGTGATAAGAAGAAAATATTACTGATTGAAAATGCTCAAAAAGATGATAAAATATGTTTGCATCTGTTCAGACTGTCAGCAAGTGCAAGTGCATCATCATAAGCTTTATGAGAAGCTGATGTTTATATCTTCAGAGAATATGAATTCATTTCACATGATGATCATGAATTTCATAATAAACATGCTTTCTGCAAAGAATTTGTACATTCAAAAAACAAGCGATGCTATATTGATAATGATAAATAAGTTGATCAAGCACATAATTTATATTTCGATGATCAAAGATTTGAATGTCAAAAAACTTATGAATCTGCTATGATAAAAATTCATATCTCAGCATGAAATGATGTGAAACATTATATTGAATTGAAACTCACTGTTTATTAATCATTTCTGAATCACTCTATGTTGACATTTCAAAGTGAAGCGAAAGCTAAGCATTGCATTTCATTCGCAAATCAACGATCAAACAGAAAGACAGAATCAGATGCTTGAGCACTATTCACAAATATATTTTAATTACAAGATGAATAATTGATCAGAGCTTTTGTCAATGATAATGTTTGCATATAATAACAGCATACACATTAATATCAAGAAAACTTCACATGAGTTTTTAAAGAAATACATTGTGAACTTTGCAAAGACATTTGAGAACAGAGCTTTAAAGAAAGAGACATTCTTGATTATAAAGTGAGCAAAATGATTATGAAGTATCAGAGAATATTTAATGAAACTATGAAAGTGAGTAGCAAAGCAGCAAGCAAAGTATTATAATGTTCATCATAAAGCTGCAAACTTTCAGATGAAAGACAAAGTGCTTTTACAAAGTATAAACATTTATATGCTTTGATCAAAGAAGAAGATTAATCACAAATAATTGAAATCATTCAGAATATTGAAGAAGATCAACATGTAAGCATATAAGCTTGAACTATCTGAGAAATATGATGTGATTCACTCAATCTTTCATGTCTCTTTATTGAAATTCTGACACTTACGTGATAAGAATTCGAAGTTGCAGATCATTCTCATAGAAGAGAAAGAGAAATGAAAGATAAAGAAGATACTTAATCAATGAATCAAGAAAGAAAAGATTGAGTATTTAGTTCAATGAACTGATTCATCTTTCTACAAAAACTTTTGAAAATCAATGAAAAATCTTAGCAATGTAAAGAAAATCATTGAGAACTACAAGATAGAAAGACAAGTACATCAGTTAACTGCAAAGAAGTTAAAGAAGAAAAAGAAAGATAAATCATGTAAGAATCATGATTGAGAAAATATTAAAAGCGCAAAGACGTAAGTTTAAGAAATTAATATTAAACTACAATTACAAAACTTTCTGCAACATATGTTTTCTAAAAAAGAAGATGATGAACATCATGAAAGAGTGAAGAAAAGAAGTGATCAATAATCATAAGCGAGAACATCAAAGTGAAGAAAGAAGTTATTTATTCATTAGTGAATCTTGTCATGCATTGCTTGCTTCAATCAATACTTACAAAATGAAGATGAAGTGATGTGATGATGACAAGAAGTAATAAAGACGAGAAAGATGAAAATTTCTACTCAACTGTTAAATACAATCTCACATGCTGAGAAGAAAAACTACTCATTCTTTCATTGTCAAAGATGAAGAACAAGATAATTTCAAGCATGAGTGATGAAGTGTTGAATCATCATTCACGCAGTGTGATGCATCATCAATTGAAGAGAGCATGAAGCTAAATTCATCATGTAATTATGCTTTTTTTCAAAGCAATGCTTGCATTTGCAAGCATGCTCAATGAAAGCACGACATGTGTGAGTCATTATTACGCTCAGATGATAAACACAGCGATAGCATCAGATCTTCTGATCATGATGATTTAACATACATTAGCATTTATCAAAACATGCAAAGATAAATATGTTTATCAGAAATCATGAGTTCAATTATCAACGCAGCAGACGCGAAGAAAGCAAAAGAAGCAGACATGACAAATGTTGCAGCGATGACGTGAAGAAAAATGTATATCTTAAGAAAATAAGCAGACTTCGCAAGCATGTTAGCATGATCTCAATGAGCATGAATGCTGCCACTTATCATGATAGTGATGATGATGATGATGATGTTGATACTGCTATGTCATTCATGTTAGTTCATGAGCTGACTTGCATCACAACAACGCTGCAACGAAAGAAGCTTATATCATAAGTTGCAAGCTATGCAAGATACACATAGCAGATTTCATGCTTTGTCAGTTTGAAAAAGCAGTATTCATGAAAGAAAATGCTGAAATGAGACAAGAAGAAAAGAAAAAAAGAAAGAAAGCAAAGCTGAAGAATTAATATCAACAATCTTGCATTAGTTCTGTTTATGCTTGTTAACATGATTAACTCACGACACTTCTACACAGATGCTAGAACGCTGAAAAAGTCATGATTATGCTATCAATTACAAGAAGACAATACAATGCTATGAAGATTCAAAGATTGAGTCTTTAAGAAAGAATGCAGTTGTGAGAATGCATCTCATCAACTATAAATGATGCATGTCTGCAAGATTAATTTACAAGATTAAATCAAAGAGATTAACAAGTGAATAAAAATAATAACTTGACAGAAGATGAAAACTCTGCAAGCTTTCACTTTCATTTCTTAGCAATTAGTTCTATCATCAATAAAGTACTATCTTATTATTTTTTACTACACAGTTTCACGTAAAGAAATCTTGTTATTTTACATTGAAACTTGAAGAATAAAACTTGAAAATGAAAAATTAAAATTGAAGATGATTTGAATACAAAGAGATTTGCAGAATGATCAATGATTGATTGTTTATTAATCAAATATTAATCATTTTTGCATCAATTTTCTTAAGAATTTTTCAAGATTAATTAATGAAATCAATCACATATTATTGAATGATTAATACATGATTAATCAACTTACGTCTATGTAGTTTGCTATCTTCTATCAATAAAATGTTTGCTTTTGTTAATCATTTCAGAAGTTTCTGTCATTTATTGATTATAAATTAATAGTTGATAATAAGTATATCAATCATTGATCAATAGCAGACTGATCTTTTAACAGAATAGACTGCTGCATATTCTTCTCTTTATCTTCAGCTTTTTCTATCAGATTATTGCTTTCACTTTCGTTCAATTGATCATCATCACGATCAGAATCATTTTCAGCTATTAATTCAGAATTAATACATTATTAATTAAATATTAATAGAAGAAACTTTCATTTTAATCTGATTCAAGAACTGATTTTTTATGAGATTTAACAGTCTCAATCTTCTTTTTGTTCTTGAATTTTAGAACAGAAAAATCTGAAATCAAATTTTCTTCACAGTCAAACTTCTTCAAATGCAGACAGATATTTAAATCTTCTAAACAGACTGTGAATTGATCAGCAATTAATCATTTATTAATCATTGATTATTATCATATCAATCTTCGCATTTTGACATTCAGCACATTTGTTGAAACTTTTCATTCTCAACTTTACATGCACTTCAATCTTATTGATCTGAGATTAATAAGCTATCAATTCTTGATCAATTCATGATTAATAGTTTATGATTTCATCTTTTTTATGCAAAACTTTTGAAAGATTTTTCTTCTTTTGTTTTATCTCTTCTAGAATTGAAGCAGAAGAAGTTGAAGCTTTCTTGAGCATATTTAATGTTGATGCTGATTTATAGATCAATCGCTTAAAGTTTTCTGTATCAATTATTGATTAATTTAAGATCAATTATTGATTAATTTGAATCTCACTCACTAATGTATGTATCAAAATTCGCTTGTTTAATGTCATTTGCTGTCATTGACGCAACTACATTTTTCATATGTTCATTCACATGCTTTCTCAGATTTTTAGTGAACATATGCTTTCTTTATAAATTAATACTTTATCAATAATTTATCAATCTTGAATTGATAAATTATTTATCTTGTTCTTGCACATAAATTCTTTCTTGTTCGCGTAATGACAAAAAATCTCTTCGAGCATTATTATAATTTTCTCATTCTATTAATCATGTATTAATCAGCAAACTATACATTATCAATCATCAATCAATTCATTCTGCATTTGACTTGATCACATTTTGTGATTAGATTAATCTAGATTAATCATCAAGTTGAGTTTTCATATCTACATTCTGACTCGACTTGAGTACTCGAGTTGAATCTTCTGACTCGATTTGAATACTCAGGTCGAATCTCATGATTCAACTCGATATCGATCTCGAGTTGAGTCAGAATTCGCTGACTCGACTCGACTCGTCAAGCAATCGAATATGACGTCAAGAGAGCTAAATATAGAAATTTTTCCGATTTTTCGCCTTTGCATTACCTTTTTGCATTACCTTTTTGATAGAAAGTCATAAAGAGAAACATGAAGAGAAACATGAAGAGAAACATGAAGGGGAACATGAAGGCCGTTTGGTAGAAAGCTTTGGTAGGGGGCTATGGTAGAGAGCTATGATAGAGAGTCATGACGGGGAACTATGAAGGCTGTTTGGTAGGGAGCCATGAAGGGGAGCCATGAAGGGAAGCTATGGTAGGGAAACATGAAGGCTATTTGATAGAGAGTCATGGTAGGGAGCCATAATAGGGAGCCATAATAGGATATCTACCTACCTATCTTCATGTCTTGGCGGGCCGGATCGGGAATTCCGGGTCGATACTCGATTCCAATCCTCTGACTCGGCCCGAATACTCGGGCCGAACATCTCGACCCGACTCGAATACTCGAGCCAAGAATCCTGACCCGAATCGAGTCTTGGCGGGCCGAAAACCCGGCCCGACCTTCATGACCCGGCCCGACGCGGCCAGTCTAGATTAATCATTGATCAATGAATTATCAGTAAATGATCAATCATCTTTTTCTTTCAACAATCTCTGTGAAAACAGAACAATGATTAGAATTAATCTAGAATTAATTCTAGATTAATTCAGTGTAGGTGAAAATTTACTAATCATGTTTTTCTGTCAGGCCGGATGTCAATTCGGCCTGGTGACCATCTGTTGATACGCTTGATAGCATTCGACGTCTTTTATTGACGACATCTGATCGATTAGCTACTGATAGATTACTGATAGTTGATTTGTGAAATATGGATGATTGATAGGTTAGTTGTAATTGTAAAGGTTTATCTGACTATGAAATCTACGTATTAACCCCAGGTGTTAGCTTGGTTTTTAGCTCCGGACATTTTGCATGGTCGGCCGACCTCTAGCGTGGGTCAGCCGACCTACATCCTCCTGCCGTCGAGGGTTGGGTTGACCGAACCCGATGACGTAGATACTAAATATAGTATACTATATACCAAAAATAGTATAACTCTCTCCAAAATTGATATTTTTTTGCAATCAACTGAATTTTGCAATCAATTTAGGTAGAGTGATGAGTGGAATGGTGAGCATGTAGAATGACGAGTAGATAGGGTGACGAGTTGAATGGTGAGCATGTAGAGTGGTGAGTAGGATAGTGAGTATGTAGGGTGGCAAGTAGGTAGGAAGCCATGTAGAAAGCACTGTTTGAAGGACTGTTTTATGCGCCCGACCGACGCGTATTTTGAAGCATGTAGGGTGTTTGGTAGGGAGCCATGGAGGGTGTTTGGTAGGGAGTTTGGTAGGGAGTTTGGTATCGAGCCATGAAGGGTGCTTTCTATTGAGCGAGTTAGCATGTGCTATGAAGCATATATGAAGCATACTATGAAGTAGGCTATGAAGTAGGTCATTGAGCGAATGACGCGTGTTGAACCACGTCGTATGAAGCATGTTTTGAAGCATGTTTTGAAGCGGGTAGGCTGGTGAGTAGGCGAACGAGTAGGTAGCTGAGTTGGTAGCTGAACATGTAGGGTGGCGAGTAGGTAGAATGACGAGTAGGGTGGTGAGTAGAGTGGTGAGTAGGTAGCTGAACATGTTGGTAATAAGAAAACTCTGCTCGGAAAGCCCCCTAAGATTCGGGTTATTAACCCGTCGGATTGACCGGGTTGAGCTCATGGTCTGACTTGACCCGGTCGGGTTGGGTTGAGGGGGGTCAACCCAACCCTAACTCGAAACCCGATTGTGAGATGAGGTAGAAAGAGAGACGCGTTGTTAAGGTGTATTGTGTGTGGACAGAAGCTGAGTGAAAGTACGCAGACCTGCTATCAAAGCTTTCACCCCAGAAACACTGTAGAGTCACTATCTTTGAGGCTTATATTAAAATAGGACAGCTACACTGAGTTACACTAGAGTAACGTGACGGGTGAAGTGGTCTGCTTTGACTTTGATTAGCGATGAAGCTGCATTGTCTGAGTGCTTTCTCTTCTTCTTGCACGCCAGCTTTACACACTGCTCCCCACAGTTCATCTCTCAGTCCGCAGTCCCTGCATGAGTCAAGAGCTCAAGCGCGCTAGACATTGGCGGGTACTTGTTGGATAGGGCATCGTCGGCGTCGTCTGGTGTTTTCCTTAAGCCCATCGTGTTCGTGAATTAATCCCCAAGAATCTTGAATGGCTTGCCTCATTCATCGCTACATCTTAACCAACAACTTGTCTGCTTCAGAGGCTTCCTCCGAGAAGGTGAATGCCGCGGGATGAAGCAGTCACTGGGATAAAGCAATCACAAAGGCTGAAGCATGTTTGCATGACGTGGCGTCGTCATTGGTTTTGGTCTCTATAAGCTTGTCTTGGCTTTTAGAGTCGTGGGCTCGTCTCCACATTCGACCATGTCATAACTGGCCACGGAAGAAGGGTTTGACAGAAATGCCATCCGTGCTGCTCGGAAGAATGCAGAGACCGGGAGTAGCACCTTACCCAATCCCTCGTAAGTCCTAACTCCCTTCCACCACCAACCCAATGCTTAAATCCTAGGTAGAGGCCTTTGAATCTTTGGCACCTCATCTTAGATAACCCGCGACGGTTCCATATGAACTGTCCTACCCCCTGTCTAATGGTTCCGCTGGGCCCACCGGTAGGTATGGGAACAGTGCCACGGCCATGACGTGCAACTGTCGCTGAGGTAGCAGCTGGGAGTCGGTACTCTTGTGTTACCACAGCCAGGATCAAGATCAGATGTGGGACGAGCTACGATGCTTGCAGAGTCAACACGAGCGGCTGAACGTGATTGTCCAGCATTTTACGGCATGACCGGTAACAGAGCCTGGTGCCTCGATGACTTGCGCCTGCACCTGAGACCTAATGCAGCACCGCGGTCACGAAGAGGAGCATCGTATGACTCGGTGATCGGGGTCCACTTCCACGGGTCAGCGTGTGATCGGAAAACCCCAATCTGTACACACCCAAGGATTGTCTGTTACGTTTCCAGGGCAGGGCTGACATGCAGGCGGGGGGCTATGATAGTGAGTTGTGTTTCCGAATGCCGCTGTTGTTCGTGTAGATGGTGAAGAAACATTTGATCGTAAAAAATGCCACCAAAGAGGGACATTGTTGGTGTTCCCTTATGGAGAAGGTGGGGTAGCTGGGAAGAGCTAACCCAACGTAGATAAGCCAAGACCCTGAGGCAACTAAGGTGTTTAGCGAAGAACTTTGATCGGTCCGAGGCTTCCGCTTGAAACCCAGGCACGCCAGGCCCTTGTCTCCTTTGCAATCTCGACATTTACCCGCAAGTGATCCGTACCTTACTTCGCATCTCTCATTCTTGCGAAGTTTCACTCTTTCTTCTTCGTTGGGATGCCATCTCCTTTTCTCCTTGTAGCCAATCCAAGAGGAGTGCTGCTCAGGGGGAACAACGCAAACCACCTGAGCCTTTAGGGGTCACTCATCACTCTCCGCGTGCCTCGAGCTCGAGCCATGGGCTAGTCCACTTAGTTTGTATCGTCTAACCCGCTGAAGCGGAACATCCATCATCTCCAAATAATACGAGCAGGAAAAGGCGTAGCTATGAAACTTTGCGTACGCGCTCCTTGGCTGTCTTTTTCCTTTCTACTGCCGTGATTACCTCTTTCTCCTCCTCTCCTTCATGCCTCGCTCTGCTCTTTCGTTACTTTCATCTTCTCCAGTTGTCGAATTTTGTATAATCTAGTACTCCCTAATATTCCTCCAAATGCGTGTGACTGTGCTTGCTTTCGGCTTTGCGGCTATAGCCGTTGCCCAAAACTGTGGACCTCAATATGGGAACACAGTATGTGCTGCAGGAAACTGCTGTACGGGAACCCTTCCGCTTCTACTCCCTTCATCCCTTCCATCTCTCTCATCCATTTTTCTCCCCACCACCAAACCTTTGCTAAAACATTTTCTCCCCACCAGGCTCCCAACACGGCTGGTGTGACACCGACATCGCTCACTGCGATCCCGCAAACTGCCTGAAAGCCTTTTCCGGCCCCGGTTCCAGCTGTGCCTCGGGCACCAGTGTCTCTAAGACCACGTTGAAAACCACCTCCACCAAAAACTCCTCGACCTCTGCCTACATCTCTTCCATCCCAAACATCGATGTCTGCGGTAGCGCGTCCGGAGGCGTGAGCTGCCCCGGTGCGGGAACCAATGGGTATTTCTACCGGTGCTGTTCGAGCCACGGACATTGCGGCCCGAAAAACAACGTACTACTTGCCCTGTCCCCCATCCACCCCAAAAAAAGTTCAGCCTTGCTAACATCACACCCCCCACCCAGCTCCAAGACCAATCCCTCTACTGCGGCCCCGCCGCCGGCTGCCAACCGGGCTTCGGCGACTGCGCCACCAACCGCTCCCCTCCCCCCATGCCCACCGCCCCGGCCAAAACCGCACAGATGGCAGAAACCTGCGGACCGATCGTGAACGCGAAATGTGCGAGCGGACTGTGCTGCAGCGGGAGCAATTTCTGTGGGTCTGGGAGTGATTTCTGTGGGAGTGCCAATTGGTGCCAGCCGAAGTGGGGGAGCTGCTCTGGATGAAGGGGGGTTTGCTTGGTTGGGCGATTTACTTGTGGGTTTTGGCGGGGGCTGAAAGTCTGCTTGTTTGGGGCATACTTGCTGGTTGGACGGAGGGAAAAGTTTTCTTGGTGGCGAGATTGAAAAGATGTAGCTTCTTTGCTATCTTCTACTTCTTCCGGGGGGGGGGGTTATAACTAAACCCAGAGCAAGCCCCATACCTCGATTGTGTATATACTCCTTCCCCTCACCCAAGCGCACACGTCCTCAACCTACCCACCCACCCCCCACCTCATCAACCCCACTCATTCCCCACCTACCTCATCCACTCCCAAAAACCACCCCTCCACGCCCTCTCCCCCTCTCCCCCTCTCCCCCCTCTTCACAACCCCCTCGCCTTACATAGCTATCTCCAGCCCCCCCCACCCCACCCTCGAAACCGAAAACGTAACACAAACACCTACCTACCTACCTACCCTACCTACCCATCTAGCTAAACAAAAACAACGTACTAAATCATCATCAACAACCCAACCCAATCCATACAATCCCCCTTGTCTATTATATCTCCCCCGGCGCAAAACCAACCAACCAACCAAACCTCGCCCTATGTCCAAAAACCTTATCCGTCAAACCCCACCTTTTGACTTTTAGTATACATAAGTAAGTAAGTAGTAATAGAAGATTTTTTCCATGTAGCCAAGTTTCAGTGCGAGATTGGTGGTTGGTGGTGGTTGGGTAGGGGGTTGTGTTTGGTGAGGGGAGGGGTTGAGTTTGTTGGAATACGAGGTCATATGGGGGCATATTGATATTTTGGGTGTTGTTGTTCGGAGGCTATCTAGGAGGTGGAAGGTGAAAACTCTACTAGCGGGCCCCAGCCCTACCAGCCCTATGAGGCGGAGGTTACCAACTCCCCTATTTCCAACAGAGTTGAGTTGCTGGAAAGGGGGGGTGGGGTGGGTGTTGAGGAGAGGGAAGCGTTTCTGTAATGATTTTTTGGATGCAGTTTTGTTTTCGTGTGGTTTGTAGGTGGGTTGGGGTGGGGAAAATGAGGTCTGTTCGTGCTGGTTCACGCTGCGTGAGTTCTGGTTTGGGAGGAGGTGGTGTTTTGATGGAAGGAATGTGCTGGAGGGGGTGGGGGAGGAGGTTGTGGTTTGGTAAGTAGGGGAGGTGGAAGGTATGTGGTGTTTGCTCTTGGGTGGCAAGGCTAGAACTGTATCTATCAGGAAACGCCTTTGCTTGCCGAGAAGGAGGTTTTTTCGCAGGTAAGGATAAGCGGAAGTAGAAGGAAAGAGGAAATAAAAATCATGGACAAGAAAAGAAAAACCACCACCCCTTTCCAGCTTCAACCCCCAATCAATGCCGCCCATCAAGACTAACCCTCTTCCGATCCAACCGCCGATTCACCGCTCCCAACACGGTCTTCAGCACCACATCCGCACTCAACCCCTTCCCACTCTCCCCTTTCCATGGCACCGTATCCACAATATCCCTCCCAGCGCCCATCTCCGCCAATCCATCGTCCAACTCCCGCAACGCTTCCGCCGCACCCCGTTCCTCCCCAACCTGGAAGAACTGAATGCCAATCTGCCACGCGGGCGCATCCCAGCGGTCGAGCTTCTTGGCCGCGGCGATGATGACGCTCTCAACGTCGTCGGACGCGACGCCGTCGGTGATGACGATCAGGTTGAGGGGCTTGACGTTGTCGGCGCCTTTGCGCTCGAGGGCGGCGAGGTAGGGTTTCAGGATGGCGTTGAGGCGGGAGCCGGTCGGGGTGCCGCCACGGGGGCGGACGGAGTGGAAGATGGCGTCGACGTCGGCGGCGCGGGTGATGTTTCTGTACTCGCTGCTGTCTTTTTCGTTGAGGAAGTAGACGTCGATGCCGTCGGCGTCGTGGGCGGTGCAGATGGGCGTGATGGCTTTGAGCGCTTGCGCGGTTTCTTTCCAGGAGCGGCCGGCCATGGAGCCCGAGTCATCGATTAGGAAAACGGTGTCGAAGGTGGAGAGGAAGGCGTAGGGGTTGTCGGCTGTGGTGGACATGGCGCCGGTTATGGGGGTGTCGTCCGCGGGCGGTGAGTATGAGGGAGGAGGTTCTGCTGGAGTGGTGGAAAAGGGGTTGGTTGGCACGGTGGGGCGGCGGGTTGAGGGTGAGGGGTTGGTAAAGGCGGGAAGTGGATTTGGTTTTGGGTTGAACATTTTTGCCGATGTCGAGTTGGAGGTGATGGTTGAGTTTCTTTGATTCTTGCTTCTCTTGAAGAAACTCGACATGCGTTCGAGACCCATCTTGTTGTTTGAGGGAGGAGAAATGATGTTGGGGGAGACAGGAGAAAGAGGCGAAGCCGAACATCGTGATGTTTGTGTTGTTAAAAGAGACATGATTGTTTGATGAATGTAATGCGGAAAGTGAATCCGAGTACGGTATGAAGAACAAAGAAAGTCTGGTAACTTGCTCTAGTTGCTTGGCTTGGAATCTCGCTTTAGCTTGAGGGACTTGAGTCTTGCTTGTGATACCGGATAACCCTCCCTTGCCAGCACCCTTTATATCTACATTTTGCCATTGTCATTGATCTCGCCATCGTGATGCCAGAACGGCAAAGAGATCACTGCCTGTTTGCATTGTGCCTTGACAACAGCCTGTAACACTTCGGGAATGCAAACGGCAAACAGTACGAGTTCTATCAGAAGGAAGATGTTCCATATCGTATGGCTGAAGTTGGTGCTCTGTGGGTGTTAGCTTCACAGCCTTGCCGCTTGCCTTCGCGCAGTTCAAGCCGCAGCAGCCCTACGTTATATTGTAATAACTAGCGCGGTGAAAGTTCGAGGCAGTGAGGAGTCACGTGACAGTGGACAACCAATCATATCAACGGGATCGGATCAGCCTTATCGATCAGCGGATTCTTCAGCCCTACGTTGTGGCCGTGCATAAGGCCGGCTTAGCCCGCTTAGTGTGGATTGTGAATTTTAATGTATTTCCCAAGTAGGCATTGCTGGAGGGCAAAGACTTGGTTGTACGGTAGTCACGCAATGCAATACCGACTGATCCGCACAGAAACGTGGACAACCTCAATCCCTCTCACGCAGTGTTCCGTATGCATTACTCACTCCGACACTGAGAGGCTGTGTTGAGGCCGCCTTCGGTCATGTCGGTAAGTGAAACCAGCTCACAAGAGATAATGTCTGAGGTTTTAGGCGCATGCACAAAGCTTCTGGTTTCTGTACCTCTCCACGCTCGAGCACTGCCAAACCCCCCAACTGCCATCACCATTCCACTTCATCTCACATGAAATTCGATTACTGGGGGCCAGGCGTCCAGTCTCTCCTCTCAGCCGTGTACATCGCCTTGAAGGATAAATGATCTCGGCAACTCTCACTCGGCGGCCTAAGCCTCGGTGTGATAGGACTCCACATCCCTCTTGTTGGGCATTCCAACCAGCTGTCCTTACCATCCTTCCAACAATGAAGGCAAAGGCCAGCCTGAGACAATGGTTTGATGGATTCCAACGCCGGATAGAACCTGCTGCGGAGTCCGCAGTGCGTGTGATTCTTATCGATCTGGTAAGCGGGGCATTCTCTGAGCGCGTGCAGGAGATCGATCATATTTGCTGGATAGGTCAAGTTGTCTGTAGGCTCAGCGAATGTGCTTTGAAGGTGCAGCAGGCCTTTCCGTGTGAAAAAGCGAACCATTTCGCCTAGCTGGAAGGAATCACATTGCGGAGAGGAATCGTAACCTAATTTGCATTGCGGCTGCTTCGAGGCGTAGAGGTTGATGAAGTGACTCTGTAGAGAACTTATAGTCTCGAGCACGTAGTGTCGTCGAGCTAAGAGTTCTTCTGTCGGTCTAATTAGTCACTGTCATATACCTGGAGTGTGCATACCGCGGATAGAGACTCTCTCCCTTGACACTAGCTCCTAGTGCTAATTGGAAAACAACAACGCAGCGGGCAGTCCAATGGCCTTTGTCACAACAGGAGTGTCACACAGGCCAGAAAGACGGACCGCAAATGCACATAGCCAATGTCAGAAACGGGAGGACAGCAGGAGAAAGAAAGATAAAGTAGCTTTGCGGCAATGTCCAGCCTTGACCTTACCTTCTAAATTATTAGGGAAGTTCCACCACAAACCTTCCTCCTCTTTGGCTTCCTCGCCTTGTGCTGTCCACTTCGCAGAGCCTTGAACTATCAGGCTAGCACTGTATTGACGGACCCAATCTGGGAACCGCAGTATCAATCCAATAAGAAGTTGTTGACGTAGTCGAACCTCAGTCATCAAGCTGGACACTTTCTGCGCAACCATTTTGCTTTTCCAATTTCGTTGAATGACATAACGGGCTATGGGCGTGGCGGCATCGAATCTATCTGCAATGATCGCCAAAAGGGCAACAAAAGATGGTCGAGGACTGGGCCAAGAAGTCTCTTCATCGTGTAATATATGGAAGAACAGCGTTACAGCCGATTCCGTAGAGACACCTCTAGGTACCTGGCCAATATCTGGTATATATATCACGGGTAACTCCAAAAATGCTATCGCTTCTGTTTTTCCATGCTGTCTTCGGATGGCTTTCAATCTTCTGTCCACCGCAATTCCTTCACTGAATTTTAAGGGATCCAGTAGGACCTGGAAATAGGTTGATGCTCTACGTAATGCAGTTGTTGAGACTCGATACAAAGAAAGTGTGCCCGCTCCGTCGTCTCTGAACCTGAGAAGTAGGTCTCCACTTGGGTCAATGTCGATAGGAACTTCTGTGTGATCTGGCGAAGGCCTATCGCTGAAGTCGTTCATCGCAGTGTAGTATGTTTGCGACTCCAGGTATAAAGGTCTTCTCCCCAGTCTTTTCTGGTAGATCCGGGTGTGGGTATCTGCTGGTGATCGGACGCTAGCAGTGGGTTTTGTTGGACTATGCTCACTGGATAGGAACTTTTGCAATACCAAAATGCCTTTTACAGCGAAATCCTTGTAGGTAAGAGAGGTTTCTACCCAGCGGTTTAGTAGAGCTATATGATAACCCGAGGGCTAGCCATAGAAATGAAGTATATTGAGCACTCAGCCAGATGATTTGATGATAGCTGAGCGGTTTAAGTCTCTCAAGGATACGGCCACGCCATAATCATACGAAGAAATAGGTATGAGGACTTGATGTCGCTTCAGATTTTGGATAAGGATGATGGACATGAAAGATGTGCTGGTCGCCTCCGCTAGGCACTATAAAATGCTTAGTCATGAATGGTCACGAATAAGGTAAGGTATTTGTTAGTAGTCTTAAGGTAGTGGAGTGGATTGCAGATTTGGTATTAAGTCACTTGACGACGCTCTGATAATAATAATAATGGTATGTCTGGTGGTTTTGATAGCTTCTACTTGCGCCGAACCTTGAGCCAATCAGCGTTGCCGCAAAGGCTGCTTGATGACCACCCCTCGAAACGAAACACAGCCCGTCTCTCACCCATCATTGAAACTCCATGATATCCAGACTTTTTAGGTGCCACTCTGCTACGAGTCTTTCGACAGCATCGCCATTGGCTCGTGAGCAAGCGAAAGGGTATCTCCTACATCTATGAGCCTCTTCGGACTTTCTCGTATCGCAAACGCCTTACGCCTCGATGCCGAGCCAGCACTTTTCAAGAACTGCTGTCTAGACAGTGCCTCGAAAGAAGAGCGCAAGGCTCTCTCAGCGTGCCGCAAATTGCACTTGTGCCAAGATTCTTCCTTCTTCAGCTTCCTTATCTGTGTATGCGATAGAACTTCCTCTGCTCTGGTTTTCGATCTGGTTCGTTTCCTCCGCTGCTTTTGACTTCATCAACGGCCAATGGCCTTTCCTTTCGTTGTATCGCATCGCAAGGAAGCCAAGGATAACTACGAGCCAGTAGAGGTCGTATGAGAGGACGGAGCCGTAGGTTGCAGAGTTCTGCCAGCCAAGGATGCCGTTGAAGATACCCCAACCACCACCGCCATTGAGCTTTGGGTTGCAGCACTGGATTTTTGATCAGTCCTCTATACACTGTGTGGGAAGCGAGTTCGATATTTACGTTAACATGCCAAACGCTCTTCCGGATATCGTAAGATCCCGGTCCTGACCCGCTTTCCGAAGAGTCGGCACCAATGACTTTATTCCACTGCCACAACATCAGCGTAAGATTTGCTGTGCGACTGGAGGGAATTACGTGATCCACCTCAAAAAGCCAGACCGCCTTGGAAAATAGGCCGGCCGCAACGAGATATAAGAAACAGGTTGAGACGATCAAGAATGTTTGTAACGAGGCAGCATTCCCTCCTCTGTCCCCGCCATCAGTTCTTTGGCCACTACAACAGCCGGTCACGGCATTACTCACTTGTAGATGAAAAACCCGATCAAGCAGCCGCATAAAAGGCCAGTGACCACGGGAAGTGGAAAGGCAGTGGCTGGGAGGCTCAGGCTTATGCCTCCGATAAAGACAACAGCCTCAAGACCTTCGCGTACGACGGTAATGAACGGCAAGGTGAACATGGCATACTTCTCACCCCATAACTTGAAGCGGCTCCAGCACCCTCCTCTGGTGCGGTTCTTGGATTCCATGGCTTTTGCCAGCTTGACACGCCATTTATCCTGGAGTTTGGATACGCGGAGGATCGCTGCACCCATCCAGCTGATGATGAGTGATGCGAAGAGTCCGAATGCACCTTCCCAAAGGTTTTCGGTGCCTGCCCAACGGTCTTTACCCATGCTATAGAATATTCCAATGAAGGCAGCACCGACGACAATGCAAAAAGACAATCCTAGGCCTGTACCCCACCATATCTGGAAAGATCATGCCGAATTAGGATACCGGTAAAGAACGTTATCTCAGGATGGCGCTTACCTGGCGTACGAGCTTCTTGTAATTTGCAGCATCAAGATCTCTTCCAAGGGTTTGCTTCAGAAAAGACAGCAGGACAGACACGATGATGCTGGTCTCGATTGCTTCTCGGAAACAGATGAAGAATACTATTCATAGTGCCTGATATCAGTTCCAATCATTTTCGATCTCGACAGGATCTCGACGTACTTGGGACGGCAAAAACATTGACCATTGTTACAGCAGCGACCTCTCTCAGGCTCGAGTGGAACTCTTCGAACAAGTGGTAAAGTGCTTTCTACAGCAAAGGCAGTGCTTTACTTCGTCTTTCGAATAATGGTCGGGTGGTAACGGGTGCACAAGATTTTATCAGATCAGATTGATAAGGGCAGAGTCTTCATTTATCAGATCTTTCAAACTTAGCGCCCGAACAATCTCGTCACACCGCACAAAATCACGCAGTGTTGGATATTTTTAGTTCTAGCTTTCACCGAGAAGGTTGAATATTGCTGACAGTGATGAGCAGGCCGTCGGAAGCTGTATTGGAATTGGAGTGAACAGAACAAGTGGTCGGTCCGATGTCGGTGAGCAAATACAATCACAATTTAATCACGACGCAGCGCAGGTGAACCGAATGTGCGGCTCTAGACTTGCTTTTGGCCGCTACCCTTACCTTACCTTACTCAAGACATCCCGCACTTGGCCACTTTGCGTTAGCGCTCTCTTTATTGGTTCACTCAACTTCCGAAGTGTTTGTGTGCTTGTGAAGAAGAATAACCATATCGGTGATCGTGTCTGCATCGAGGTTCTATACCCTTACAACCGATCCTTGCACTCACTCCATACAAGTATCGACCGTTCTTGGGGGATCAAAAACTCTCCAGCTCCTGCCGGCAATCTCCTACTTCGTCTGGTTCATCGCCTCCACATTTCAAGCATCTCGTCATCAAAGCACTTCGCCAAGACTTAACGCTCCTCGGCTAGTCAAGCACCGAAATCTTATCAGATCATCTGACAACAAGGAATTGATAATCTCCCCACCGTTACATCTGGGTACTTTAGCACACGGCGCCTGAGACATTGATATTCCATACACTAGGTCCGGAATAGTCAATTCTCCTTGTTCATTCAATCTCCTTTGAGCCCGAATCCTGGTCTGCAGGGATTTCGCCAAACGCACTGGTGACGTTGGGGGCCCGCTCGGACGCAGCTGAAAGTAAAGACCACGGATCTGATTAGACAAGCCATCTTATCAGATTTGCAAGCTACGCTCATTGGTTGCACCATCGAGATTGGCTCTCGGTTTGATACAAAGCACTCGTGTCAAGGCTTTCCTACCACGGGGCTTCATGCCCTGCCAATATCTGTCTTCCACCCAGTTGCAATCTGGAATCATCGAGCCCGCTATTGCTCATATCCATATTCCAGGCAAAGCTCAGGAAGGAGAATGCCCCTTTCCTCTATCAAGTCGATGATATGTGCCTCGCTACTGGCCCTCGGTTACGTTGCCCACGCTGCAACTGTCACTTATGATTTCAACATTACCTGGGTTACGGCCAATCCTGATGGCGCGTACAATCGCCCGGTTATTGGCATCAACGGGCAATGGCCAATACCAGTCATGACAGCCACCGTCGGCGACCGTGTAATAGTCAACGCTGTCAACCAGCTAGGAAATCAGACCACAAGTCTGCATTTTCATGGCCTCTACATGAATGGAACGACGCAAATGGATGGTCCTGTTGGTGTCAGCCAATGCGGCATCCCTCCTGGAGGGGCATTCAAATACGATTTCCACGTAAGTCATGTCCCTACGTTGGTCATCAAGGAGTCGTGATACTAACAGCGTCCAGATCGATCAACCGGGGACTTATTGGTATCATTCTCACGAGGCCGGCCAATATCCAGATGGCCTACGTGGAGCCTTCATTATCAATGATCCAAAGTCTCCGTACAAGGGACAGTACGAAGAAGAGATGGTTCTTACTCTCTCTGATTGGTACCACGAACAGACACCAAGTCTGCTCAAGCACTTCAATAGCGTGACCAATCCCACCGGCGCTGAGCCAATTCCAAAAGCTGCCCTCATGAACGATACTCAGAATCTCACAGTGTCTGTCCTACCTGGGAAGACATACATGTTCCGCATAGCCAACATTGCCGCCTTTGCAGGCCAATACCTCTGGTTTGAAGGCCATACCATGCGAATCGTCGAGATCGACGGCATTTACACTGAAGCTGCTGAAGCAGACATGATCTATCTGACCGCTGGGCAACGTGCTAGTGTGCTTGTTACTGCGAAGAACGACACATCGTCGAACTTTGCCTTTGTCGGAAGCATGGACGAAGTGGGTAAAGCGCAGCAGCTGATCTACATCATACTGACATGACCCAGACATTATTTGACAAAGTGCCAAAAGGACTGAATTCCAATGTTACTGGATGGCTGGTCTATGATAGTGCAAAGACTCTACCGAATCCTACCATCTTAGATACCTTCTCCCCATTCGACGACTTCAAATTAGTGCCCAAAGATGGCCAAACCCTAATGGACAAAGTAGACTTCTCCTTCAACCTCGACGTAACCATGAAGAACCTCGCAGACGGAGTCAACTACGCCTTTTTCAACGACCATACCTACACCCGCCCTAAAGTCCCTACCCTCTACACCGCGCTAACCAGCGGCGCCCTCGCCACCAACGCCTCCATCTACGGCACCAACACGAATGCCTTCGTCCTCAGAAAGAACGACGTCGTCGAAATCATCCTCAACAACAACGACAAAGGCCGCCACCCCTTCCATCTCCACGGCCACGCCTTCCAAGCTATCGCACGCTCAGAGCAGAATGCCGGAAATTGGGCCGGCAACGAGACATTCCCAAGTGTCCCCATGAAAAGAGATACCTTCATGGCCCCGCCAAACGGCAACATCGTCCTGAGGTTTCGAGCAGACAACCCCGGCGTCTGGCTCTTCCACTGCCACATCGAATGGCACATCGCCTCCGGCCTCGTCGCCACCATGATCGAAGCCCCCACAGACCTCCAATCCACCCTCTCCATCCCCTCCGACCACCTCGAAGCTTGCACCTCCCAAAACATCCCCACCGCTGGCAACGCCGCCGGGAACACACGTAATTTGCTCGACCTCGCAGGCGAAGATCTGCCGCCCGGTCCTCTACCAGTGGGGTTCACGGCCCGCGGTATCGTGGCGTTTGTGTTTAGTGTGATTAGCGCGCTGGTGGGCATGGCGGTGATTGCGTGGTATGGGTCCCTGGAGATTGGGAAGACAGAGCCGAAGCCGGAGACGGTGGAGGAGTTTGAGATGATGGCGCCGCCCACGCCTTCGGTTCCGGTGCCGGCGGTAGTGGCGCATCTGTGATGGGTTGTGCAAGATGGGGAAGCGTGAGGAGGTGATGAGCATACGGCGTGTACTGGTTGAGAACAGCGGTAGGGTGTTGTGGTTCAAAAGCGGTGGAAAAGCGAGCACGTACAGAAGAAGCTTGTGCGTCAAGTAACAAACATGGCCGCTGCTGATACAAAAGCATTGGCTAGACGGGGTCGGGAGCGTACATAGATAGGGGTCCCGTTAATACCAAAAATCGGTTGCTCCTACTTCTTTTCATTGCCTGTCCTACCATCCTCCATTCATCATTCTCCAACCCTCCCTTCACCTCCTCCCATCCAACCACCTCACCATCTCCATTATTCCCTCCCTCCCTCAACCAACCACCTCACCATCTCCATTATTCCCTCCCTCCCTCAACCAACCCCCCTCTCCCATCCAACCCCCCCAAACCCCAAACCCCAAACCCCAAACCCCAAACCCCAAACCCCAAACCC